>Ga0224501_10003876_pt1 | contig 11793 bp, 4 predicted proteins | sample SF_Oct11_sed_USG_4_FD_169105 | JGI IMG/M metagenome (GOLD analysis project Ga0224501, IMG submission 169105) | Sediment microbial communities from San Francisco Bay, California, United States - SF_Oct11_sed_USGS_8_1 | ecosystem: Environmental > Aquatic > Marine > Sediment | place: USA... | reverse complement strand
GGGATGAGGGATGACAGTTATGCGATATGTTTGCCAAAAATATATACATTGTTATAAGTAGATACTGTTCTGTTTGACCAATACCTTTGAGGTTTTTGATCTAATTCGGGTAAAGGTCATCTAAGGGCCATATTCACTCACCATCGACTTGACAAGTATCACTTTTCAGGTTCCCTACTGTCTAATTCTATTAGATTACAGGTACCAAGTGCTTGAGAATAGTTGGGCAGAACTAGTTTAACGACCTCAGTCAGATCTGGATGAAGTCATTAAAACAATAGTTACGTATTCACCCTATTAACTTAAATGTACAATGTATGATTTTATATAAAACAATTCAAAACAAAATTTAGCAGTCAACCAAATTGAAGGGTAGGATGTTTAAGACATTTGTCATGGATTTGGCAGAGTTATGCGATGACCTGTAATCTGACCCTAAGTCCTCGTAATCCTAGTAGTCAATTTTCCGAGTCACTAGTTACTTACTCCACATGCTTTACCTAAAAAAAACCGCCTAATGATGGAGAAACAACAGCTGTTACAATCAGATCAGCTGGTGTTCGTTCACTGTTCGCTGTGTTCTCTGTTCCCTGTGTTCGCTGTTCACTACGGTTGGTCGGTCACCTGCTACCTATACCTGTCAGAATGTTCAAATCAATGTACAGGCACCTGCCCTGTGTTATAGCTCTAAAATACAATCCCGTTTGAATCACCTCTGCGAAGTAGCTAGTTATGGGGCCATGTTCACCTCACCCTTTGTATATTGAGTAGTAAACACCCAGCATAAGGCAAGCTCATCTGGAGTTTCCGTATGCAGGTTGGCCAAATAGACCAGCGAATGGCGAAGGAAATGATAGCAGTTTTTGCTAGTAATAGTAGTTCAAACCACTTGGAGAGAAACCAGTAATATTTTCCAAAAGAAGATTGCTTATATACAATAGTCAGCTTATATTGGGACCGCCGTTTCTGGGAACAAGCGTTTAAGAAACCTTAGACTTACAGCCTAGAGGGTATATCCAATTCCCCGGTGGAAAAGAACTGCACTAAATATACTGGTACCGCTGATTACTCGTCAGGTAGGAGCGCGAATAGGAACAGCTGTTCTTAACAGTCTAGTCACTGGGAACTGTTTCGTTTTCCACGGCCATAACAAAACGAACTGATAGAAAAAGGGACAGCGGGGATACCTTAATGATAAAGTGTTGAACTTGCCACCGCGAGAACCTGGATTTGAACCCCGCTCACATATATGTCAGCCCCTACCGCTCCAACAAGTCTCAACCTTAGGAGGTCTGTTTAACAGGGTGGCCAGCTGCCCGAATCATCATCACGAGCCCGAGTGGAAGAAAAAAAAGGTTTCCATTGATTTTGTATGGGTTGGTATCCTTGTCTGGCTGATGTTATTGTGATATTATTGTTTGTGTTCTAGAAGTAATGCAGGGAAGATGACAACCAAGATGAACCCGCAGAAGGAAAATGATTCTCTTGCCAATGAGACCCCTACTGGGTCATTAGGTTAGTAGTACTCATTACTACTAGGTGATACTGAGTGACACTTTCCTGAATTCCGTTTGCCCTACGAAGGATTTGCAACAATAATAAAATATTGGTGTACCAGGTGGAACCTGGTGGTATTAGGCCATCTCCAGTGAGTAGATTAGCGATTAGTCTTCATGTGATACACTAGTGATGATAAGTTCTCATGGATGAGATTGGATTGAGATGTCGAAGGTGTATCTTAGTTTTTGTCTACCCAGTGGTTTAAGTGTAAAATTTGAGATAGGGGACTGTCAGGTTAGATAGTTAGTACACGGCTTGCCAGCTAGTTGAGGGTACATCAGTTAAATAAAGCAATACCACTGCAAGTTACTTTGTAGTACTGAAAAAAATTAAGAACAGTGCCCTAAAGTGTGAAAATGGCGCGCCAAAAGCTCCCCGAGGAAACGCCGTGGTCCTCCTGGCCAAAGATACTTTGAGACTCCATTGCCCAGCAGCCCCCCAGATTTTCCCTTTCTTGTTCATTATGACACGAGTCTACGGGCCTTTCTCCACTAAATTTGCGTTTTTGTATTACCTCTTGTCATCTAAAAGCATGCACGTCGTCGGACTGCCAATTCGACTGGTTCTACAGTGTTCATGCTGTAAGTTAATGAAAGAAAGTAGTTTTGATGAGTGATGCTGGTCATCAACATAACTGTCCTTTAGGAGGACAAAGCCGGCAAGACAGTCTATTGTGTAAAGCCCCCAGCTTGCCTAATCGGGATCAAATCATTGATTGAGTGTTTGGGCAGGGGGCGGGTGATTTCTAGTCGAGCAAATAGAGCCCAAAAGAATATGTTATGTTTGTACTAGCCTAGCCACTGAAAGATCAGCAGTATCAATAGGGCTGTTCAGTTCTTTTCTTTTGTATTTGGGCACAATTATACATAATCAGAGGTCATTGTCTGTCACTGTTCTCATGATTGTTAGTCAATTGATTTATCCAGTTGCCTCACTATTTCCAGAAGCAGATATTGACATGCTCAATCAGTTGATAGAGGAGATACAGATAGATTGCAAAACTAACACTAGCAGGACCTCAGATAGTAAAGGTCAAGGATTTCCTAAACAAGACTGCGACTCAGAAGATCTGGAGGTCGAAGATGCGTTCCGCTATGGAGCACCAACCGTTCTCGAGAAGCCTCGATTAACTGCTCCCGTGTCTCCTTTGTCTACTAATTCACTGGAAATACTAGAAGAGGGCGATCGTAGGGAGGAAAGCTCGGAGGAGGAGACAGATAACGCTGGCGATCTCAGTAAGTATTGTACAGTGTCTGCTGTTAGGACCACCTCAGGTTTACTGACCCCCAACCTTTTAGAACCATCCGTACAGTCTTATAGCTTGCACTTCACACTGAATAAGTGGGTACTATGGAAGAATGAAACCGGCCCTGGGCATAGTTAGGTTCTACTATGCCAACCCTGCCCAACCTGCAACATCGTTGCTATGGTATAGTCGAAAAACGGCTGGCAACGGGCATTAAATGCTGTTATAATTTTTGTTCTGGTTTCCGAACTTCAGACTCTGAAAGCCTCTGCCCATACTTCTCCTAGCTAACCTTTTTATGATATGTAACAAAGTCAGTTTTTATTGGATGATGAACTCCAAACAAATCTCCAACTGTGTGATACTATTTAGTAATGTATCACAAGACCAGGAGACCAGGCGTTTTTGGGATACGGGTGTGTTATAATGCTTCATCTTGGTGATTGGAGTTTGTTCGCTATCCTGCTCAATTTGTCCAGAAATGTCCTAGTCCTGTACATGGTTGTTACAAAGGTGGATTGAGATATGGGAGGGCTTTAATTATTATATGTTTGCTTTTGAAGTAACGTCTGCCTAACCCTGTCTATGTGTTGGGTAGCTAAGTTGTATATAGACTGCATAATAGAGAGTCTTTGCCCTCATATCACTGGGTAATCAATGATCGGCAGTCTATCTGCCACTGCTAGTAACTCCCATTCTACTCACCATAAAGTGCCATGAATATTTCACAACTAGTTATATGACACCTCTGTCAATATCAAAGCATATTCTTTTGTTTGTTGTTTGGGTTGAAAACTAGCAAAATATGATATTCTCCATTGAATAACTGTAGTCACATCAGTTTGTTAATGTCATCTATTGGCTGGACCTTGAGTCACACTTCATGGTTGACTAGTTATAATGAAAGGTACTGTTCCTATCATCATAATACAAACCTGTAGATTCCCCCTATTCCGGCCTGTCGTAAATTTTCTTGCCATAAGTACGCAACCAATAATTACGGATAAGTGACTGAAAGAATTGCCCAAGAATCTCAGTGTATAAGTGAAGATTCCAACCAGAAGGTAATGGTAACAATCACTCCATGGTCATGAAATGTCTGCAACTTCATTTGTATGAAAGAGACCAAAGAGTAGATGAGTTTTCAGCAGATGATGTGTAAAACGTGGCTTATATTGAACAAGTCTCTAGTAGGAAGCCGGGGAAAGGCAATATAAACCACTCAGTACGGTCCCACGACACCGTGACAATGACATCATGAGACTCAGTACGGTCCCACGACACCGTAACAATGACATCATGAGTAACGCACAACATTAGTCCTGTCACCATGCGAAGAAAGACTGTTTCATTATTATTAATTCATGTGGTACACATGATAGATTCATGGCTCTAAACTTAGCTGCTGTTTTTCCATACACAGTTCACATGCTTCGCTAAACTTCAGTAATCGCTACAACACCTTATCCACCCACTTCCCACAGGGATGGTGGTTGCTAACTCAAACCAGTCATGCCGGTGTAAGTGGCAATGTGAATGGTGGCTCTATCCTCTTTGTTGTGGCGGTGGAAGCTAGCTATACCCTCTTTGTTTGCAGTCATGCCTTATAGTGAGACATCAAGTGGGTCAAGTGAGGAAGAGGACCCACCCGCATTACCTCCTCGTACATGGCGCAGAGACGCCGAACCGCGTCGGCCCCGCCCCACTACTATTGCTTCAAGTTGTCCTATGGATGAACGAAGGCGCGGTATGGTTGAGGTGCCCAGCATTACAGTCTCTCCTGCTGCGAACCCACTTGGTACGAGCATTACCACACCTCGCTATTATACCACCACATCCCTCTATTCCATATACTATACAGTGGGAAATACAGGCGCTTCTATTCTCACCTGATGCGGTACCGAGATTACCCTGATTGTGACAATGATTCTCATAAAATTGTCTTTGTGTTTTAACTTTATGTTCGCTTCTTTGTTTTGTCCTCAACGTTACTCATCGTGTTTTCATGTGCTCAGTACTGTATTTAACTACATTAGGGGTGTCCAAACTCAGGCCTGAAGGCCAGCCTCAGCCTCCTAACTCCTCCCAGAGGGCCCAATTATCCCGTTAGAAGTATATTGATAGCTTACTGAACTCACAATTGTACGGAAACACCCGAACTATCTTTTTTAGAGATGTTTACACTTTTAGTCTGTAAAATTGGCCAATGGAGGTAGCCATTTTGTCTGGCCTATTGATCAGATTGAATTGGTGTGAATCTTCCATGAATTCTATGAACCTAAAATATTGCTTGCCACTGGTGCTGAAGGTCGCGGATTTGAAAGACAGCCTATGTGTGGAATTTTTCTGTTCACCCAGCACTAAGTGGGTACCTGACTCTCTCCATAGCTGGGGAAGGTGAAAGCGGCGAGAGAAGAGGAGTGGCACCCCTCCTCAGTTACACCTTTGCCAGTACAAGTTGGCTCTCTAACAGTCACTTCCCCGAAGGCCATTGGCTACAAAACCACCATTAAATACCTTTTTTTAAAATTCAAACTGATATTCAACTTTTTCCTTGATTGGGAGTTCTGTGTAAAATGATGGCACAATTCACCAAAACTGGTGCTCGCCCAAGGTAAAGGTAGGCTCTCCCATGGACTACATGCATATCCTACATCATCATACCACTTATATGAGATCTGAACACTCAGTTCAAGAAACAGAATAATGCTGTTTGTGATCTGACAGAATTGAATACGCTAATAGCGTTACTCGTACCTGATTCCATAGTCAGTTTCATGAATTTTCCTGTTACACAGCCGAGAGTATACGATATGCTAGGAGCAGCAGGGAGGAAATTGAAGCAATGCATAATGAGTACCTACTAGGACACAAAGTGAGTTGTCTTTTCTCTATTTGGTAGATGGCATGAGAAGATATTATCCAGCTGCTGGTAACAATGTGACATTTGATTTTGATCGTTAACGTAAAGGAACTGAGTTGAACTTTGTTGTCTCTTATCATGCAAGTGTTGGATAGAGCGGGCTGTCCTTTTTTACTTGGATAACCTTTTAAAGGCAGAGCCTCATTTACAAGCATGGTCTTCATGACAAAATATGGAGATTTCACAAATTCGCAAGTCAGAAAATCAGAGTCAAAAGCCTTCCTGTTTGGTACCAGGAAGAGACCATAGCGAGTGAGAAGACAACTCCACAATGATATTACCAATCAGATATTTGTATGGGTTATGCAGTAATTTAGCGTCCCCCAAGACAAAACACCTCTCAGGAGTGGAGTATTAGTTGCCCTACTAAATCTATATGACCCAGCATTTCTCAAGATGAGTCATCAGGAGACTTTCTGCTTTCACCCGTGTGCACCATGGATAAGGTAGCCCTATGTCCCAGCTGGGAACCGAACTTGAGACCCTTGATCCAAGGGCCAGTACGCTTTCTACTAAGCCAGATCGTTTAACCCTAGTTATGCAGTAATCTGCCTCTTTGTGCCAAACATAGGTACAGTGGTGTTTCGTCTCATTTGCACTCCACTTTGTGTACGGCCTGACTCAGATCAAGTCTGTTTCAAGCATCAGATGATCTGAACTGGACATCTTATATAACATTCAAGATCTGACCAGACTGAGAGTCGATATTAGATGCAAAACCTGGTGTGATAATAAGTGGCACCTGTTTAGATATTGTTTGTCTTGATCTTGGAGTTATCTTCCTGTAAGTCTATGGATACCTCTGGTCATAAATTCCTGATGGGTTGGTTCAGACGCCCGATGCTGTTGGGAATTAGAATATAAGAACGATTGTTCTCTGTTTCAGGGCGCTGACAGAGAGAGCCTAAAAAGATTCAGCACCTCTTGCCCCAGTCTGGAAGATCAAGGGCTTTATGATACTGGTTCTAATAACTACCCATACATGCGGGTCAACAAAGGTGAGATTTTTAAACAACAGTGGAAGGTGCTGATATAAACACACATTACCGTAAACAGCGGCAAAGTTATTATAGATCTATGTCTATAGGTGATGGCTTAGACTCAGAATGCAGTAAACAGTAGCAGAGTGATTATGTGCCTCTGGGTGCAGGGGACTAAACATTGTGTAATGTAAACTCCAGCATAACAACACAAACTTTTCAATCATCTTTGTGCGATTGTGTATCTACAAAGTATACTGTTGGTATCTCTATGGTTCCTCATAGAATTACACTCATTAGTTTATTAATAATATATCTTAATTTTAAACATGGGCTCAAGTAAAATATGTTGAACGACATCTTTGAGTTAGTTGAACATTTTATCATTTTTCACAATCGTGTCTGACAGCCATTGTGACATTATATGATTACGGTGGCATGGCTCTGCAGTTTAGTGTTATGATGTCGCAGACCTTTTCCATGACATCGAGATATGTAATGTGAACACTATGACCTAATGTAGTGGTGTAGTGCTATGATGTCGTTATTCATCTCTATGACATCAGAATATAGATGGGGGGGGGGTTTCTATTTGGGGCTGCGCATCCAGTTTAGCCACAACTAGGTCTATGCAGTACTAGGCTTTGACCAGATGGTTAGTGCCCTAAGCACTTGCAGTTCTATGATGGTGATGGTGAACCACAATGGTCCCAGGCAATGGCCCAATCTGTTAGCTGAAACCATAGAGGGCGAATCATTCTCTCTCTCTGCGGAGATCTGCTCAGATGACCAAAGGAGCAAACCGGGCGTGGTCATTCTGTGGAGCATCTTTTCCCACTTTCTAGAGCGCATTTTAATTTACCTCAATCCATAGCTCTGGCTCTCACTTCGTATCATGACTATGGGATGCAGTGGGTGGAGTATACCTCATTTGGCAGTGGAGAGATTATGAATTACGATATTATGATCACCAGAATGCGTAATAGCTAGGCTCCTGAGTTTCCTTTGAATTGAGGTATAGCTTGATATGTCTGTTAAATTATGGATACCGCTTACGAGCCAGGGTAGCTGTAGCTGCAGAGCTAAGGTAGCCTAGGTGGTTAAGTACTAAGATGGTCTAAAAATCTGCTGGCTGACGATCATTTCCGATGTCTGTCAACACGAGAACGACCTCTGGCTCCGAGAGGTGTCAAGCGGAAGCTGGCAGGATGATAAGGTTTAGTGTATCTTACACATAGAGTTATCTTATCTTCATAGAAAAAAAACTCTTAAGATCAGGTGTATTTCTGTGCATGCCTGCGTCTGTGAACTTCCTCTGATCATGCTTTTTTATGAGAGGAAGTAAATATTCTTGGTTGATTACAAGAGAATGGCTTGACTGTTTAGTTTATACGTCTACCACATGATAATCACATGCCTGGGAGTTGTCCCATCATAGAATACCCGTGATAAAGGTGCAAGACCCGCTGGAGATTCATTGCGATGAGGTCAGCCTTGATTAAGCATGCTAAGCTAACTAATGGTGTTGGCAATTGGCAATTATGGTTTTAAAGCAAACATCATATTGATTCCTGTTCGTCTGTTAGCATAGGACTGTATAATAACTACGCTTCTCAAGTTTTTATCTCAGCCAACTGCTGAAGTGTTGAGATGTACTAGAAGAGATATGTTTAGTTATCTGGAATTCATAGTAAAACAAGCCTATATCTTCTTCAATTGTCGATTAGTCAGTGCTTGCGTACTCTGAAGTACAGGTTCAGTATTTATGATTATCTAGCTTCTGAATGAATGTACATGTATGCATGTAGGCCAACACTTCCCGGTATTGGCTGGAAGCATTTGTAATAGGCTAATTGCTGACTTTTGAGTTTTGACCCCTGGGCGCATTTGTTAGTCTTTATTGGACCAGCTAAGGTACTTCCCGACACTGCCACTAATGTTTAGCTACTTGCTTTCAGTGGCTTAGTTACAGCCTTCAGCCTTTTAGCTCGGTTATCCCCCTGTAAGGAATGTCTTGGAATAACTTGCCCTGAGTAAGATCTCAGTGGGAGCTTAAGATTCACCCATATCTTCCTATCAAGATCTTGCATATTTTCCCTTTGCTCTCATAATTCATTACTCTCATTACGCTTGGGATGATCAACTAACGTCAGGTAGGGAAAAAGAAATCATGTGAGCTAAAACTTAGTGTCACATGGAGGTAAAGGTTGCTCCTTAACCAATGGCAGTGTGAGGAAGTGGTTGTTAGGGAGCCAAGTTGAATCAACAATAGCAGCATAACTGAGGTGGGTACCTCTCCTCTTCCTCACCTCTTTCACCTTCCCCAGCTCTCAACAGAGCCGGTTACCCATTTCCTGTTGGGTGAAGCGAGAGAGTTTCTGAAAAGCCCCACGCACAAGCCGAGTGGTGAATGCTCTAACCACTCAGCCAGAGCACATCCCTAGCGTTGCATAGTGCATCGTCTTAAGTGTGTAGTACCCATAGAGTTATCCTCTAGTATAACTCTATGGTAGTACCTCTCCCTTTGGATGTGTGGAATTTGTCTAGTATTTACATTTTATAAAATTGCAGTCTCTATGTGTACGAATTGATTTTTTAAGCTGTTGTTTTCTAGTCTTGTGTCAATGACCCAGTACTTGTAATTTGGCACTATTCGCCTTCCTCACACTTATGGTGTATGCATAAGGGAAGACGAATCCTTATTCGACTGGGCTGAAGAAAACCATAACGAGTATGGGTTGTTGGTCCTGGGTTACATAATACTATATTGAGAAAATATGTTTTAAGTTATGCCAGGTAAGCTCTACAAGGTCTCACTGCAAACTTTTAGTTTACTTCCCTGCCTAGTTTCTTTGGCATTTGATTGGCTCCTGGCGTTCAATGAACCGCTATGCAATGCATAAGCAGTTGGCAGGCAATCAGTTGGCGTTGACTTGTAATAAGCATCTGGGCTTCCACAGCTAGCTTTTCCCTTTCGTCACTAACGAGTGTGCGAGCGAGTGGGTGGATTCTTTAGCGTACAGCGCAATACTGGTAGGTACAAAGACCTTCTTAATTCCATTTAGGGCTACAAACCGGTAGGGTTATTCTAGAGTCGTAGAAGATCACTATGCTACAAACATACCCACATTGGGCCTATATTGCACTTGTACGACTCATAAAATCCTGTTGGCTAGGGTTTTTATGTATGAAGCGGTTTTTATCAGACCATACTTTAGTTCCAGAACCATCAATCCAACCAAACCTAGGCCCTGTTGGGACCCCACTATAGCCACTGGACTGGAAGTCTCAATCTCTTTGTATTGAAGTATTGGTGTATCAGTATGTAGCGTGCACTGCGAGTTCATTTTGAAAATGGAATCAATTAGGTTTTCTTCGCTTTTTCATCCGCGGATTTGATACCAAAGTCACCATTATACAGTGAGCCTCTCTGCCTTTGCCCTGGCTGGCTATTGAACACAGGCATTCAGACTTTAGGCATGACTGAATAATAATAATGATCAGTGTCACTTTTGTGCCTAGCAGCCCTATGCGTTTTAAATTCTTGAGCAGTCGAACTCTAATGTAGTCAATTGTCATAGTCTAGTCTGTAGATAGCTTCCAAACTTCATAAAACGTTATCAACGGTTAAGTAAGACTCTGTTTCACTGAAACAATGCATGTATGTGCTTTCGGAATACACGTTTTGCAGGCCAACGTAGGTAATTGGATTTTACAGTTGGCATTTTAGCTAATGGTAATCGCTGCCAATGGAGAGTGTGTAGTGACATCTGAATAGAAAGATTTGGACGAATGCGGACTGCTGCACTTTTGATTACGTTGAGTGGTTTTATTCCTTGTTTCTATCATAAGATTACTCTAGGACAGCCTCGGTGGATGTTATGGATTTCAAACTCAATTTACTACAAGCTGTGCTCTCTGTAATACACGTTTTATGTCCATGTTCTGGCAATACATCTCGTGATTGCCAGTGATTTATTTACCCGTTAGAATTGATGGAAATATTTGGATGCAGTAGGGGCCTTCTTGACCATTGTTAGAGATCCCAATGTGCTTCAGTCGGAATATTTATTGTCCTATGCAGACACCTGGCCATTCTTTTTAGCAGACCTTCTGAGCCTATTTTGGCCCAGTAGAAGCCAGGAATTAGGTGAGGAGGCCGGAGTCATGATGGAGGTCCAAGACGACCTGGGCTAGAATCTAGGATCTTTCAAGTCACCAAACTATCCTGCTTCTGTATTTGTCTTGGACGTTTGGTTTTGACTGCATTTGCTTCTTATAGGGCAATATAAATCCCTCTTGGATGTAACAAAAGAGGAAAATGAAGAGGAAGTAAGAGCGGCCATCAATGAATCGCCGAACACTAATCGAAGATCAGTGGGTGAACGCCCGGAGAGACCCAAGTCACTCGATTTTACCTCGCTCGGAGCTAAACTTAGTATAGCGGGAGTGACCGCCGCTACCTCTACCACAGGTAAGGCTCCTTTCCCTAGTTTCCTTATGTAATAACTATCAATAGGTGTTATGCCAACTCCCTAAATGTATGCTTAATTGACCTCTTAGTGCATTCCTCAATGGAATGTACAATGTACATGTTCCTATAGGTTAGCGTATGTTTTATAAGTTGTTAGAACATCAATTTGAGGCTTTCTGGTGTCAATGCCATCATCCTGTCAAGTTTGATGAGAAAAACTTGTCCGCGATCAGTTTTTTGTGTGACTGATACTCAAGATTGGGTCTAGTGGACAGCACCCACGCTGTGAAATTAATCTGACTCAGCATTTTGTAACTACCATGGTTCCAACTTTGTAATTCAATAGCTACATTTCAGGCCTCATTGGGTTTTTGAGAGGTGTTCATATAAAATTATTCTTCTATCGATAGAGTACACAAATGTCAGTTGTACCCATAGAGGTGTATCAGGATCAAATCCCGTTGATCGAGTACCCATCTTCACCGAATTTTCGTTGGTTTGGGCTTTAAACAAGATAACTCGATGACCCCGAGGTTGGTGGCTGAAGAAAGGCATAGAGTTATCACAGAGTTATTCTCGGGGAGAAGTGATAGCATACAAGGCCTTGGAC
>Ga0224501_10003875_pt1 | contig 11794 bp, 9 predicted proteins | sample SF_Oct11_sed_USG_4_FD_169105 | JGI IMG/M metagenome (GOLD analysis project Ga0224501, IMG submission 169105) | Sediment microbial communities from San Francisco Bay, California, United States - SF_Oct11_sed_USGS_8_1 | ecosystem: Environmental > Aquatic > Marine > Sediment | place: USA... | reverse complement strand
GCGAGACCAGCCCGGCCATCCTGCTGGTCAAGCACCAGTCGACCTACGAGACCCTGCTCATGCCGGCCATCATGCCGCACCCGCTGGCCTATGTGTTCAAGCGCGAGCTGCTCTACATCCCGTTCTTCGGCTGGTCCATGGCCCGCATGGACATGATCCACATCGACCGTGCCCAGGGTCCGAAGGCCTTTGCCAAGGTAGTCGCGCAGGGCAAGCGGCTGCTCGCGCGCGGCATCTGGGTCATCATGTTTCCCGAGGGCACGCGCATCCCGCGCGGACAAAAGGGAAGCTACAAGACCGGCGGCACTCGCCTGGCCGTCGAAACCGGCGCGCCGGTGATCCCGATCGCAGTGACCTCGGCCAAATGCTGGCCGCGCAAGGCCTTCATCAAGCGAGCGGGCATCGTCGATGTCTCCATCGGCAAGCCGATACCGAGCGCAGGGCGCGAGCCCGCAGAGCTGATGCGCGAGGTGGAGGCCTGGATCGAAGCCGAGATGCGGCGCCTGGACCCCGAGGCCTATCCGTCGTGACACCGGTGACCTCCGTGCACGCAGGACGCTTGCCGTCATCCCGCTAGGAGCATGCCTGGCATGCGGGGCTTTCTCCAACTCGCACTCGACCTCTTCGATGCGTCGCCGGCGCCCGCGCCGCGCCAGGCACCCGAGATCCATGGCGCTTTCCAGCCGGCGCAGCCGATTGCCAGCGTCATGGCCCCGGCCCATTTCAGCCACCCACGCGCCAACCGCGAGACCCGGCTGCAGGAGGCGCAGGTGGCCTACGAGTTCCGGCGCGGCAAGCGCCGCACCATAGGCATGGCCGTGGGCGCCGACGGACTCGTGGTGAGTGCGCCGCGCTGGGTTCCCCTGTACGAGGTGGAGGCCGCCCTGCAGGAAAAGGCCGGCTGGATCGTGCGCAAGCTCGAAGAAATGCAGGAGCGGCACCAACGGCTGGAAGCAACCCGCATCGAGTGGCGCGACGGCGCGAGTTTCCCGTTTCTCGGCGAGATGGTGACCGTGGTGCTCGATCCGCGGCAGGACTACAAGGCGGTGGGCGGCGGATTGAAGGCCGGCGACGTGGAGGTGGTGCTGCGCGGCGATACCCACGCCATCGACTGCGGCGCGGCGTCCGGGCTGCGTCTGCATATCGGCCTGCCGCATCACGCCGAGGCGGGGCAGATCCGCGATGCCGTGCAGGCCTGGCTGATGCGCCAGGCCCACTGCATCTTCACCGAGCGACTCCATCATTTCGCGCCGTTGCTGCAGGTGCAGTGGCGCCGGCTGGCCCTGAGCAATGCGGGCACGCGCTGGGGCAGCGCCCACAGCGATGGCTCGATCCGGCTGAACTGGCGTCTGGTCCACTTCAAGCGCTCGGTGCTCGATTACGTCGTGGTGCATGAGTTGAGCCATCTGCGCGTCATGGATCACAGCCCGCGTTTCTGGGAAACAGTCGGTTCGGTCATGCCGGAATACAAGCGCCTGCGTGCCGCCCTCAAGGACGATCTGGTGCCGCGGTGGCGCTGACACAGGCGAGACGCGATGCGACGTGTAAATTGCAGCCTCGGTTCTCGGTCCGGAAAGACAACTGTATTAGGATGACGCCATGCGCGACCCCTTGTTGACGAGCGAGCAAAACAGACTGCTGTACGCGGGCCTGCCATCGGCCTTGTTTTTCAATAGCTTGCTGGCGCTGATCCTGGGCTACACCTTGTCGTCGGCTGTCGCACAAGGGCAGATCCTGTGGTGGCTGGCCCTGATGGGGGTGATGGTTTCGGTCCGAATGGTCCTGTATGTCAGGTGGCGGCAAATCGCCGGGACGGAAGCGAGCTCCCAGCTGCTTTGGCTCAACCTGTTTCGGATCACCGCGATCCTGACCGGGTTGGTCTGGGGATCCGCGGCGCTGCTGATGTTCCCGGCGGACGATGCGGTGCATCAGGTGCTGATGGCTTTCGTGATTGCGGGTGTCAGTGCCGGTGCCATCACCTCGCAGGCGATAGACCGGGTCACGGTGCTCGGTTTCCTGGTCGCCATCCTGTTGCCGCTGTCGATACGGCTGATCGTCGACAGCGGCGAGATTGCAGGCCCGATGGGCTGGATGGGGGGGCTGTACCTGTTGTTCATCGCGGGCAATGCGGTGCGCGCGGGCAAGGTCCTGCACGAAAATTTCGAGCTTAGGCGGTACGCGGATCAGCGCGAAATGCAGTTGCGCAGCAGCGAGGAGCGTTTGAATGAAGCGCAGCAAGTTGCGGGATTGGGCAGCTTTGACTGGAACACGGTGACGGGCGAACTGTCATGGTCGGACGAACATTTCAGGTTGTGGGGCATCAAGCCGCAGCTGGTCGAACCCAGTTACGAGCTGTTCCACCAGGGCATCCACCCGGACGATGTGGCGCAGACCGAGGAGGCCATCACGCGCGCGCTGGATGGCGGGCAGTTCTATGAAACCCTATTCCGGGTGGTCGGTCGCGACGGGCAGGTGCGCTTCATCCGGGGCAAGGGCGAGGCGATTTTTGATGACCAGGGCAAGGGCGTACGCGTCATTGGCACGGTGCAGGACGTATCGGATCGGGTGCGCATCGAACAGGACCTGCGCGAGGCCAAGCAGGCGGCTGAAATTGCCAGCCGGGCCAAGAGCGAGTTTCTCGCCAGCATGAGCCACGAATTGCGCACGCCGCTCAATGCCATCCTCGGATTTTCCCAGCTGCTGGCCATGGACGACGCGCTGAACGAAGACACGCGTGGGCAGGTGCGTGAAATCGAGCAGGCGGGCAAGCATTTGCTGACATTGGTGAGTGATCTCGTTGACCTGGCCCGCATCGAAGCCGGCAAGCTGGAGTTGAATCGGGAGCAGGTGCCGGTGGAGGCGGTGGTGGACAACAGTGTGGGGCTGGTGGCGCCGATTGCCAGCGCGCACGGCATCGTGATCAAGCAGCGGGTGGCGAAAACCCATGGCGATTTGCTCGTGACGGCGGACTACAACCGCTTGCGGCAGGTGTTGATCAACCTGTTGTCGAATGCCATCAAGTACAACCGCAAGGGCGGTAGCGTCACGGTTTCGAGCCGGGTTGACGGTGACCGCCTGCGGCTGAGCGTGAGCGATACCGGTGTGGGCATTCCTCAGGCGGTGCAGCAACGCATATTCAATGCATTTGACCGGCTCGGCGCCGAACGCAGCCTGGTGGAGGGAACCGGGATCGGGTTGGTGATTTCGAGGCGTCTGGTCGAAGCGATGGGCGGCAGCATCGGCTTTGAGAGTGTCGAGGGCCATGGCAGCACGTTCTGGCTTGAATTACCCCTGGAAGACGAACCGACCACGCAGCTGCCCGTCTCGGGCATGGCCGCGCTCGAGACGAATGCCCGCACTAGCGAACAACCCGTTGTGCTCTACATCGAGGACAGTCCGCTCAATGTGCGTCTGATGCGTCAGATATTTGTGCATCGCAAGGATGTGCAACTGCGTGACGCACATACCGCCGATCTGGGCATCGAACTCGCGCGTGCCGAGCCGCCGTTGCTGATCCTGGTCGAAATCGCGCTGCCACGCAAAGATGGTTTTGCCGCGCTGAAGGAGTTGAAATCCGATCCGCGGACCGCCTCGATACCGGTGGTGGCGGTGTCTTCCAACGCGCTCAGTCATGATGACGAGAGGTGCCGCGAGGCTGGATTCGCGGGCTATCTGGGACAACCCATCGACATCCGGGCGCTGCATGCATTGCTTGACCGCTTCCTGCCGGGGGCGGGCCAGGGCGGGCTGCGTCAATTCGTCGCGGACGACACGAAGCGGTAGACGCCGTCGGACCCCTTGTCGCGTCGCAGCCGCCCTTCGTGCCACAAGGCATGCAGATGGGCGATCGATTCGCCCAGCGCGAAAGTCATCTGATGCAGATCCAGGGCGCGCCGGAACAGGAGTGGCAGGATGTCGAAGGCGCTGCAGGGGCGCTCGGCGCAGGCCTGCATCACCGCGTCCAGCCGCTCGCGGTGATGGTCATGCAGCTGCGCGATGCGGGCATGCAGCCCGATGAAGGGCTTGCCATGCGAGGGCAGGATCAGCGTGCCGGGCGGCAGCGCGCGAAACCGGTCGATCGACTGCAGGAACAGCCGCAGCGGATCGGCCTCTGGCTCCATCTCGAACACGCTGACGTTGGTCGAGATCCGTGGCAGCATCATGTCGCCGCCGATCAGCAGGCCGAGCGACTCGCAGTAGAGTGACATGTGTTCCGGCGCATGGCCGTGGCCGCTGATGCAGCGCCAGTCGTGCGCGCCGATGCGCAGCAGATCGCCGTCGAGCAAGCGGCGGAACTGGCGCGGCAATTCGGGCACCAGGGAATGGTAGTAGCCGGCGCGCTGCCGGACCTGGCTCAAGGCAGCGGGGTCGCTCAGCCCATGGGCCGCAAAGTGGGCGGCAGCTTCCTCGCCGCCAAAGCCGTTCGGGCCGGAGGCGCCGATGCGCGCCAGATGGTAGTCGGCGGCGCTGATCCACAGCCGGCAGGCATGGTCCGGGCTGCTCCAGTATTGGCACAGCCAGGCCGCCAGTCCGATGTGGTCGGGGTGCATGTGGGTCACGATCACGCGCAGCAGGGGCAGGCCTTCGAACTCGGCGTCAAAGACGTCTTCCCATTGGGTGCGCGCCTCCTCGCTGGCGATGCAGCAGTCCACCGCAGTCCAGCCGGCGCGGCCGTCGATTTCGTCGCGCAGAAGCCACAGGTTGATGTGGTCCAGGGCGAAGGGCAGGGCCATGCGTATCCACTTGACGCCGGGCGCCACCCGCAGCGCGCGGCCAGCTTCGGGCAGGCGGTCGCCCAGGGGGTAATCGAGCTGGCGTTCTAGTTCGTTCATGGCGAGGTCAATCTGCTGCATAATTGACGTTTACGTAAACGTCAATGTCAGCCCCTTCATTGTAGGGGCGGCATGACGCCAGGCCCTGTCTCCTCCGTTCAACAGCTTCCTATGGCGACCACCTACAGCATCAGCGATCTGGCCCGGGAATTCGACCTCACGACCCGCGCCATGCGGTTCTACGAGGACATGGGCCTGTTGCAGCCCACGCGCTCGGGGCCGGGCGGGCGCAACCGGGTCTACAGCGGGCGGGACCGCACGCGGCTGAAGCTCACCTTGCGTGCCAAGCGCCTTGGTCTGAGCCTGAGCGAGGCCAAGGCCATCATCGACATGTACGACAGCCCGCGCGACACCGGCCCGCAGCTGCTCAAGTTTCTCGATGTGCTCGCCGCGCACCGCAAGCAGATCGAGGAACAGATGGCCGATCTGCAGGCCAACCTCGACGAGATCAAGACCCATCAGCGCGAGGCCAAGGCCTTGCTCAACAGGCTCGACAAGAAGGGCGGCGGGCCGGCATGAACAGCGCGGTCTACGAGCGGGTGCGGGCCAGCTTCGAGCGCCAGGGCCTGATGCGCCACCTCGGCGCGCGACTGATCCGCGTCGAGCCGGGCCTGTGCGAACTCGCTCTGCCCTACTCGGAGCGGGTCACGCAGCAGCAGGACGCATTTCATGGCGGCGCCATCGGCGCGCTGGCCGACATCGCGGGTGGCTATGCCGCACTGACCGAGGCGCCCGAGGACATGGAAGTGGTGACGGTCGAATACAAGATCAATTTTCTGAGCAGTCTGCAAGGCGGCGAGTTGCGTGCCATCGGTCGCGTGCTCAAGGCCGGGCGACGCATCATCGTGACGACGGCGGATGTGCTGCACCTCGATGCCGAGGGACGCGAAAGCCCTTGTGCCGCGATGCAGCAGACCCTGGTGCCGGTGGCAAGGCGCTACTGAACCGCACGAACAAGAAGGAGAACTATTCATGAACCTGCCCGGACTCAACTTCCAGCTCGGCGAAGACGTCGATGCCCTGCGCGATGCGGTGCGCGACTTCGCCCAGGCCGAGATCGCGCCGCGGGCGGCCGAGATCGACCGCAGCGACCAGTTCCCCATGGACTTGTGGCGCAAGATGGGCGATCTCGGCGTGCTCGGCATCACCGTGGGCGAGGAATACGGCGGCGCCAACATGGGTTACCTGGCCCACATGATCGCGATGGAGGAGATCAGCCGCGCCAGCGCCTCGGTGGGCCTGTCCTACGGCGCGCACAGCAACCTCTGCGTCAACCAGATCAAGCGCAACGGCAACGAGGCGCAAAGGAAAAAATACCTGCCCAAGCTGATCAGCGGCGAGCATGTGGGCGCGCTGGCCATGAGCGAGCCCGGCGCCGGCAGCGACGTCATCAGCATGAAGCTCAAGGCCGAAGACAAGGGTGGCTACTACGTCCTGAACGGCAGCAAGTTCTGGATCACCAACGGCCCCGACGCCGACACCCTGGTGGTCTATGCCAAGACCGAACCCGAGCTCGGCGCGCGCGGCGTCACGGCCTTCCTGATCGAGAAGGGCATGAAGGGCTTTTCCATCGCCCAGAAGCTCGACAAGCTGGGCATGCGCGGCAGCCACACCGGCGAGCTGGTGTTCCAGAACGTGGAGGTGCCGGCCGAGAACGTGCTGGGTGCGCTCAATGGCGGCGCCAGGGTGCTGATGAGCGGGCTGGACTACGAGCGCGCCGTGCTCACCGGCGGCCCGCTGGGCATCATGCAGGCGGTGATGGACAACGTCGTGCCCTATATCCACGACCGCAAGCAGTTCGGTCAGAGCATTGGCGAGTTCCAGCTCATCCAGGGCAAGGTCGCCGACATGTACACCGTGCTGCAGGCAGGCCGCTCCTTTGCCTACACCGTGGCCAAGAACCTCGACCTGCTGGGTGTCGACCATGTGCGCCAGGTGCGCAAGGACTGCGCGTCGGTCATCCTCTGGTGTGCCGAGAAGGCTACCTGGATGGCCGGCGAAGGCGTGCAGATCTTCGGCGGCAACGGCTACATCAACGACTACCCCCTCGGGCGCCTCTGGCGCGACGCCAAGCTGTATGAGATTGGGGCTGGCACCTCTGAGATCCGGAGGATGCTGATCGGGCGCGAGCTATTTGCCGAGACCATGTAGCGGCCGGGACGTCGGAGATCCGACGGATGCCGGGGACTGCCGCCGTCATGGGCGTTCCCAGGCTTCGATGTCGCCGGGGCAGACCGTGAACAGGGGGTGGGCTTCGGGTGCGCCAGTGCTCTGCCAGCGGCGCAGCAGGTCGGGTTTTCGCAGCTGGAGCTTGGCCAGCAGGTGCTCCCATTCGAACTGCATCTGACCCGCGGTCACCGGCAGCTGTACCGACTCCTGCACCGGATGGATCTTGCGCGCGTCGAAGGCGTAGCCGCGCGACAGCGCCTCGGTCTGCACCGCCTGGAGGAACAGCGACATCGCGGCCAGCGGTGCATCGCTGTTCCTGAATCGGTCGAGTTGCGGATGGTGGCGGTAGCCGCGTGTCTGGCCGTGCAGCACGGCCTGCGCCAGCAGCGCTTCGCGCCAGAGCGCGACCAGACCCTGGGGATCGAGATAACGGGGATGCAGAGACCAAAGACGCATGATGGGGAAATCGCAAAGGCGGCGCAGCCGCGCCCGGAAATCAGGCCATCGTGCGTGAGACTGCGCGAGGCGTCAAACGGCTTGCGCCATACCCGGACGGCGCGGCGGGCTGCTCGCCGATCTGCAGCACCCCATGGCGCGGAAAGCGCGCCCATGTTGCGGCTGGCATCCTGCACCGTGCTAGGTAAGATGCGCGCATGAAAATTCTCGTGCACACAAGTGCTCGCCAGTGGCTGGCGAAACTGGCCACGGCCACGCTGCAGGCCTGGGTCATGCTGCTGTGCGTGGCCGCCGTCCTGTCGCTGTTGCGCATCGGCCAGATTGCCTGGCACTGGCCGCAGGGTTTCGAGCCGCCGCTGTCCGACCTCTGGCTGGTGGTCTTCCAGGGCGCGCGCTTCGACCTCAAGGTCTGCGCCGCCGCGTCCATCCTGTTGCTGCCCTTGCTGCTGATCGCGCCGGCGCGTCGCCATGGCTGGATCGCCGGCCTGCTGGCCTTCGTGTTCGTGACGGCCTCCATCGTCAACCTGCACTACTTCGGCTTCTACAAGACGCCCATCGACCCGGTCGTGTTCGGCTTCTTCGAGGACGACACCCGGGCCATCGTGCAGACCATCTGGAGCGATTTCCCGGTGCTGGGCACCCTGGGCGCGCTCGCGCTGGCCGTCTGGGCTGCGCTGGCCGCGCGCCAGCGTCTCTACGCCCACCTGAGCGTACGGCTCAACCGCCAGATCGTGGAGCGCCGCGCGCCGGCCTGGGCCGTGCTGCTGGGCGTGCTGCTGGCCTTCCTGCTGCTGGTCATGACTACCAAGGGAACGTTGCGCGCGATGGCGTTGGGGCGGCAGAACGTCTCGGTCACGACCTCGCAGTTTCTCAACGACATGGTGCCCAACGGCGTGATCGCGTTCAAGTTCGCCTGGGATGCGCGCCGCGATTCGCAGAACCTCAGCGATCCCGTGCTGGGCCTCAAGCGCCTGGGCTACGACTCGCCGATGGCGGCGGCGCGCGCGCTTGGCCTGCCGGCCCAGGACGAGCACGCCTTGCGGGCCGCCTTGTACGCGCAGGGCGGCGGCACCCCGGCGCCGTCGGCGCAGCCGCGCAAGAACCTGCTGTTCTTCCTGATGGAGTCCTGGAGCGCCGAGCCCTTCCTCTACCAGAACGCCAAGGATTTCGACGTGCTGGGGCGGCTCGCGCCCACGCTGGGCCAGGCCTGCCATTTCTCCAACTTCGATTCGGCCCAGCCCGGCACCCACCCGGCGCTCGAAGCCATCCTGTTCTCGACCCCGATCACGCCGCTGACCCTCGGGCTGCACGGCAAACGCCCGATTCCCTGGTCCATCCCGCTGCTGATGCGTCAGGCCGGCTACCACACCGTGTTCGTGACCTCGGCCCGTTCGGGCTGGCGCAATCTCGACCGCGTGCTCAAGACGCAGGGCTTCGAGGAGGTGGTGGACGCCAACAGCCTGAAGGCCCGCTACCCGGACGCCGAACTGGGCATCTGGGGCGTCTGGGACAGTTATGTCTTTCGCTACCTGTCCGAGCGCCTGAAGCAGCCGCAGCCGCAGCCGCTGTTCGTCTTTGTGCTGACCGCGACCAATCACCCGCCCTACGACCTGCCGCCGGACTACCCACGTGTGGCGATGAACCAGGAACGGTGGGGTGGCGCCCGCGGCTCCGACGAACTCTGGCCCAACATCGATACCTACCGCTACGCCACCGATCTGCTGGGTGGCCTGGTGCAGGAAGTGCAGGCCAGCCCGCTGCGCGACCGGACCGTCATCGCGGCCACCGGCGACCACAACGGCCGCAGCTTTGGCCTGTACGCCGAGCCCGAGCGCCACTACCTGGCCAACCAGGTGCCGTTCGTGGTCTGGGACCGGGGGCTGGACTGCGGCAGCCAGCAGAGGCAACCGGCCAACCATCGCGACATGTTTCCGACCCTGTTTCCGCTGCTGGGCATCGACAGCGGCTATGTGCGCACCGGCCGCGACCTGCTCGACGGCGCGGCGCCGGACGCGCCGCTGTCCGTCAGCTATTACGGCCTGGCGCGCAGCGCCCGGGGCAGCTGGAAGCTGGGCGACCCGGCGTCCTTCATCTGCACGCCCGGCGGCGCGCACACCGGTGCGGCCGACTGCCGCTTCGACCCCGCCGACGATGCGCGCGCGCGCGCGCAGATCGGCCTGCTGGACTGGAACGTGCGCCAGGGGCTGAAGTGATGAAAAACACACACAAGACCCCGGGTAAACCGCTGCGTGGAGGACAATCCAGACCATGAGCAAATCACTTGACGACCTGTTCGCCCACAACCGTGCCTGGGCGGCGCAGATGGAGCGCGAGCGCCCGGGTTTTTTCACCAACCTGAAGGCGCAGCAAAAGCCCAAATACATGTGGATCGGCTGCTCCGACAGCCGGGTGCCGGCCAACCAGATCACGGGGCTGGAGCCCGGCGAGGTGTTCGTGCACCGGAATGTAGCCAACGTGGTCGTGCATTCCGATCTCAATGCCCTGTCCACCGTGCAGTTCGCGGTCGAGCGGCTGCAGGTCTCGCACGTCATGGTCGTGGGCCACTACGGCTGTTCGGGCGTGCAGGCCGCGCTCGAAGGCGTGCGCATCGGGCTGGCCGACAACTGGCTGCGCCACATCATGGACGTGCGTGACCGGCACCGGTTGCTGCTCGACAGCATCGCCGAGCAGGCGCGCCACGACGCGCTGGTCGAGCTCAACGTCATCGAGCAGGTGGTCAACGTGGCGCAGAGCACGGTGGTGCAGGACGCCTGGTCCCGCGGGCAGGAAATCACGCTGCACGGCTGGGTCTACGGCGTGCACGACGGCCTGCTCAAGGACCTCAAGCTCACCGTCGCCTCGCAGGACGAACTCGAACCCGTGTACCGTGCTGCCATCGCGGCCGTGGCCGCCCAGCCGCGCGCCTGAGTCGGACGGCAGGAAGGAGCCGCAGCGGATGTTTCCCCAGCGTCTCGATTCCGGTCTGGCCTACGAGATCGCCAAGGCGATGCTCGACGGCTTCAATCGCCACTACCGGCTGTTCCGCACCGAGTCGGCACGCGCCAAGCACCGCTTCGAGACGGCCGACTGGCACGGCCAGCAGCGCGCCCAGCGCGAGCGCATCGAGTTCTACGACCTGCGCGTCAAGGAATCGGTGAGCCGGCTCGAGCAGGAGTTCGAGGCCGGCAAGCAGCCCATGGCCATCTGGCACCAGGTCAAGCTGCACTACATCGGCCTGCTGGTCGACCACCATCAGCCAGAACTGGCCGAGACCTTCTTCAACTCGGTCACCTGCAAGATCCTGCACCGCACGCATTTTCACAACGACTTCATCTTCGTGCGCCCGGCCGTCAGCACCGAGTACATCGAGAACGACGAACCGGCCGCCCGGCCGACCTACCGCGCCTACTACCCGACGCGCGAGACCCTGCGTGAAACGCTCAGGCGCATCATCGACAACTTCCAGCTGCAGGGCGGGTTCGAGGACCTGGCGCGCGACGTCGGCTTTGTGCTCGATGCCATGAACGGCCAGCTCGAACAGGACAAGCTGCGCGCGAATTTCCAGATCCAGGTGCTGTCGAGCCTGTTCTACCGCAACAAGGGCGCCTATGTCGTCGGCAGAATCATCAACGGCTTCAGCGACCTGCCCTTCGCCCTGCCCATCCTGCACAATGAACAGGGACGGCTGGTGATCGACGCCGCGCTGTTCGGCGAGGAAGACATGGTCGTGCTGTTCAGCTTTGCGCGTGCCTACTTCATGGTCGACATGGAGGTGCCCTCGGCCTACGTGCAGTTCCTGCGCAGCATGATGCCGCGCAAGCCGCGTGCAGAAATCTACAACGCGCTGGGACTGGCCAAGCAGGGCAAGACGCTCTTCTACCGCGACTTCCTCTACCACCTCAAGCATTCGAGCGACCAGTTCCGCATCGCGCCCGGCATCAAGGGCATGGTCATGCTGGTGTTCGACCTGCCGTCGTTCCCCTACGTGTTCAAGCTCATCAAGGATTGGTATCCGCCGCCGAAGGACACCACGCGCGAGCAGATCAAGGGCAAGTACCTGCTGGTCAAGCAGCACGACCGGGTCGGTCGCATGGCCGACACCCTGGAGTACAGCGAGGTGGCCTTCCCGCGCGAGCGCTTCGGCGACGAACTGCTGGCCGAGATCGAGAAGTTCGCGCCCAGCCTGCTGGAGATCGACCGGCGGGGTGACCACGGACGCGGCGAGATCGTCGTCAAGCACCTGTATATCGAACGGCGCATGATCCCGCTCAACATCTACCTGCAGGAGGCGTTCGACGCCGGGGCGGCGGACCCGGACAACCACAGCGAGGACGCCC
>Ga0224501_10003873_pt1 | contig 11794 bp, 4 predicted proteins | sample SF_Oct11_sed_USG_4_FD_169105 | JGI IMG/M metagenome (GOLD analysis project Ga0224501, IMG submission 169105) | Sediment microbial communities from San Francisco Bay, California, United States - SF_Oct11_sed_USGS_8_1 | ecosystem: Environmental > Aquatic > Marine > Sediment | place: USA... | reverse complement strand
CCACCGAGAAGAGTCGCCGAGTTTCGGCGAGTGATGTGTAAGCTGACTTAGGTTGACTGACCCCCAATCTGGAGCGATGATATGACCGACACGTTGTACTCCATGATAAACCATAGCTGGTGAAAACACAAATATCTAACCCGACAGCTTTGCCACAAGCGAGAGGATACCATCACAATAATCCATATGTTATCATTGGGGATCCTAAGAAATTCACCGCAACTACTCAGATCGAGGTGAGATAACATAAAATAGCAACTGGTCAACAATTTCAATTACAGTTGATATTTTATGTTATCTCGAGGCGTACAGACCGGTGGGGTGAGTAAGCGTCTGGACTCACCTGACTGATGACTTGAGGGAGGAGGCAGGCGCCGGTGAGGATTCTGTGCCTCGGGTTATTGCTGAGAGGATTACCGTCGAGGTATAGATGCCTCATCGCTGTCAGAGCCCCGAGGGGGGCAAGAACCGCGTGGTCACAGAGAATATTACAGGAGAGATCCAGAGTCTCCAATCCTTCTAACGAGTCAATTCCTGCAGAGACAGAAGAGGGATCAGGACTCTGTACAGGTGGAGAAGCAGGGGTCTATACAGTAGAGAACAAGGGCTCTATACAGCAGAGAGTCAGGGCTATATACGGTGGAGAAGCAGGGCTTTATACAGTGGAGAAGCAGGGCTCTATAAAGTGGAGAAGCCGGGCTCTATAGAAAGTAGAATCGGGGCTCTATACAACGGAGAATCAGGGCTCTATACAGTGTAGAATCAGGCCCCTATACATTACAGTGGAGTCAGGGCTCTATACGGGGGAGAAACATAGCTCTATACAGTGGGGATCAGGGCTAGACAGTGAGGAATCAAGTTTACCTAAACAGATCCTAGCTTATGCGGCTTACCAGCAATATGCTCCAGATGATTGCCTTGTAGCACCAGAGTCTGTAGACGGGAGTGGCTCTGGGTGAAGGTGGGCAAACTGGTCAGTGAGTTATAGGCCAGGTTAACATGAACCAACTCCGTCATTTGCTGCAACAACAGACGCCACCGATAATATGAGATAACTGCTGATAATCCGGTGTAACCTTGTCCCTGCGGCTATCCATGCACAATTTCGCTACCCTAACCTAGCTGACAGAGGTCACAGAACTACACAGTCAGTAACTGATTTACTGGTCCTGTGTACTGTTACAGAAAAAAACTAAACCTAGATCTGGGCGGTAAAGCTTACTGGCCTATAGCCGTTACATCCAGCGTACTGGCCACCGAAGGCTGTGTCTGAGATAGCGTGATGGTCACTATGGTGGTGTCTGGAACAGTGTACTGGCCTCTGATGACCGTGTCTGGGACAGCCTGGCCTTAGATGGTGGTGTCTGCGGCAGCCATCTGGTCTTAGATGGTGGTGTTTGGGGCAGACTTCTGGCCTCTGATGGTTGCAATCACTAACCTGAAGGAAATTTTGTGTGGAGGTCAGGTAATTGTGACTGAGATCCAGTATTTCCAGCACAGGACACATCAGCTACAAGAGAATTGAGGCTAGTCAAGCGACCGCTGCGGCTCATCATGTAACCTCTGCTCAGCATCATGTGACTGCTCAGGTGCATCAAGTGACCACTCGGGTGCATCATGTGAACATTTGGGCGCAGAGAAAAGGGTGAGGGGTCTGTTACTGGGAGAAGGGAGAAGAAAGTTCACTATCCGCCCAAAAGGATGAACAAGCTACCATAGTCGGGAAAGTTAAAAACGGCCGCCGTGTTTTTTGCTTTTTGTGGTCAAACCAATGGGCTCTCACAGTTCAAAGTTGATTCAATCTGTTTGTCAATGCGCGCATTGTGGTTCTTTTAGTATAGGGCTGTGTAGACCACTACCATATGCCAAACTCAGTGGTACTAACCCAAAGATAGGCACTTGCCGTGGAAACTTTTCCATCAACAAACTACTTGTAGAGCCCCTAATAGTCAGGCCTCTAACTGGCAGTCACAGAAATTCATGTCTAATGACTGTTGCCTACTCCATTCTTTCATGGATTCAACAAGCCATGAGTTTCTCTGTCCGCAGCCTTGAACCCCCAGAGGGGCTCTATCTCCGCCATTCGACTGCTTGACCGAAAATTTTACAAGGCAAGTGCCGATCTTCAGATTAGTACCACTAAGTTTGGCATATGGTAGTGGTCTACGCTGTCCGATACTAAAAAACACAATGTGGAACCATTGGCAAACAGATTGAATCAACTTTGAACTGTGAGAACCCCTTGGTTTGACCACAAACAGCAAAAACACGCGGGCCTTTTTAACTTTCCCGACTATAGTAACCATTTACAAGGCATGGACTGTGATAGATGGGCTGCGTAGTGATTGATTCTCTGTTCTCATTGGCGGCAGCCTGCCTCACATTGAGAATGCTCATTAACCAATAAGAAGAGGGCATGTTAACGGATGAGCATTTTCTATTTTTCTCTTAGTAGTGATAACTAAGATGATGGGATAGTTCATTTACCTAATACATTCTTCGGTGACTGGTAAAATGTTGGGAAACTATAGTTACTAGCCAATCAGAGGCAGAGTATTCACAGACTGATCAGGAGAGAGCAAATACTTGATATATCATTAACTGACCAATGAGTTGTCTAGCTCACGTATGAAGTTATTGGACAGGTACAGTTTACGAAGAGCACTCCATAAGGAGCTAGACTCTGACTCCGAATAGCGTCCAAGTAAATCCTAAAACATAAATCCAACAGCTACTAAACGTGAAAACTGTGCACAAATCTGCGAAACCATGCCCGAAACGCGCACACTTGCAGTCAAAACCAGTCACTGCAAGAACGGTTTTTGATATGAAAAGGTAGTTAAATGACTGATTGTTGTAATAGGCCCACCGGAAAGGCCGGCTGGGACTGTTAAAAGGGATTATGAATGGTTTCAAGACGCGAAATTTCGAAGTTCTGACGCATTCTTTGGCGTTGGAGCCACGGAATGGAATTGCCCCAAAGACTGTTACCAACGAGGTTGGGACTTCACACCCTCGTTGCTGTTACCAGGTAACTACGCATGCGCTTTGACTGCAATTGGGGTGTTAGCAGTTTTCTCGAAATTCTTTCCTTCAGTAGAGGGTGAGGGCTCTGGGCGCTTACACGGGAGAGACAATACCGAAACAACTACGGTTACGGGGTTTCAGTCACCGTAAGGGTTTAGTAATCGAAGTCGGGAGTTGTTTTACCCCGCTTGAAACGCGAACGAGTCAGCACAAATCTCGTAATTCAGAGGTGATTTTGTGCAATAAATAAGTTAGGATAGATGTGATGGTAAATATCCTATGTGCTCCACTGGAACTGTGGAAATTGTGCAACAAAATATGCAATTGGAGGGGTTATTGTGACGACATACAAATTCTAAGACCGCGCTGCTGACATTATTCAAATTAGAGGGTTATTATGCTGACTATCAGCAAATTAGAGGATTATACTGCTGACTGTATACAAACTAAAAGGTTATTCTGATGGCAATACGCTAACACGGTAGTTGTTTGTGATACGCGATGCTGGCATGGCTGGTTGGAAATAACTGAAGCATTCATACGGAAGGGGATCTACACAGTCTGACACAGTCATGCAGTATGTAAGACGCTGAATCGACACGGAGCCTGAAAGCGGGATTACCTCTAGATAGTTGATGCTGCGTGACATTTTGATGATAATAAGTTTTCCCTGTAGTTTTCTCAGGCCCTGTATCCAGTGGGTTGGTATCCGCTTCACCTCAAGGTTGGTTAGATGATGGAAGTGCGATAGATTGATAGGACCCTGGATCGTCGAGTTTCCTCCATGTGTGAGCTGGAACGGAAAACAAGGTTGAGTTATACGACTGTCATGCGGTGATTTCATACACCACATGGTTTGGTATTATACTTTAACCACGCCTTAGCCACGCGCTATAAACCAGCCATGCCAACATCGCCTATCGCGAGCAATCACCCCCTCAACGAACAGTGGGCACCATTGGCAGTGTATGGCAAGAGGGCACCCCTTCGAAGGAAACTACGGGGCCAGCCAAACGCTATGAAAAGGACCAGTCGGAAATGCCAAACGGCGCACGAGCGGCCTTAGCTTGAGCCTGCGGGCTTTAGCCAATTGGTTCTAGTCCTTGACCTCTAACTCAGACTGTTGTTACCACCGGCTGTCAGTAGCAATGGTGCTGCGTTCCTACAGCTATCAACGACCTCTAGCGGAAAAGGCCCGTGGCTGAATTTGCAAACTCAGCGCTCGCGAAGAATTTTTTATGCGAACATCGCAACAACCGCTGACTGGCTCATACCGGTGTTGGACCTATTTCGAGCAAGCAGACACTAACGACACACCAACTTAATGCCACGATGCGCGGGATCTATCCACTCTCGTGCCGCCCCAAGTGTAGCGTAATCCGTTTTCCCAGTCACAATGTACACCGGACATTGGGGCACGTGCCGCTGTAGCCAGGTACATTGTGCGAAAGGCTTAGCATTGGCACCCCTGTTGAACTAGACCCCTTCTCAGAAACTAACTACGTTACGTTTCTTTCGAAGGGGTGATAACGTGGCTTACCAATTACTGGGCTCTGAGCTCGGGTTCCACGGCAGAGGCTGTTACGATTTTCATGCGGAGCCTAACAAGCCTTATCCAATGATAGACATATACAGAGTATTTGGATTTTTGACCATAACTATAATAATAATTAAACAGCCTATAGTCGTGGTGTGGTGTTGTATGTGTTGGGTTGTGGTGGGTGTATGTTTTTGGTGGGGGTGTTGTATATACTGGGTGGTGTATGCCGGGCTGTGGTGTTGTATGTTTTGGGTTGTGGTGGGTGTATGTTTTAGGTAGTGGTGTTGTGTATACTGAGCTGTGGTGGGTGTATGTTTTTGGTTGTGGTGTTGTATATACTGGGTTGTGTATGTCGGGCTGTGGTGTTGTATGTTTTGGGTTGTAGTGTTGTTTGTCTTGGGTTGTGGTGGGTGTATATTTTGGGTGGTGGCGTTGTATATACTGAGCTGTGGTGGGTGCATGTTTTTGGTTGTGGTGTTGCGGTTTTGTATACATGTTCCTGCTCACTCACGCGTAGTGATTGCGTGTTGTTAACTGTATCCTCGACATAAGTAAGCTCAGACTGCAGCCGCTGATCCTGTGAGGAAAGGTCAGCCAAGTGCTCGAAGCCATGATTGAGTATGAGGAGTACCTCTGGGGTGAGACACAGTGGAAGGGTACCTCGCTTCAGATCCGCATCTACAACACGATACAGTCACAACAATATAGTCACAACAATATAATCACAACAATACACCCACAACAATACAGTCACAATAACTCAATAAAGTCACAGCAATACAGTCACAATAATACAGTCACAGTAACTCAATCAAATCACAACAATACAGTCGCAACAACACAGTCACAACAATAACACAGTCACTGCCATACTAACACGCAACCGCAGTCACCATCGTACTCTGACACTAGGGGAACTCGGCAGTGTGCAGTGCCACTGATAGGCTGAACTTGCACTAATATACATGGTCCACTCACGATGAAACACGAAGTGCCTATGATGATACACATTACCCGCCCCTGCCCAAAATAATGCGCAGTCCATTATAAACTCTGTGCAGTGCCCGTGCTCCATTTTTACTTTTTTTAGTGTGCAAAATCCGTTATAAACTTTGTGCAGTGGATGCGGTACATTATACATTCTGTGTAGTACGCACGGTCCATTATAAACTCTGTGTAGTGTGTGTGGTCCTTTGTAAACTCTGTGTAGTGTTTGGTCCATTATCAACTCTGTAGTGTTAATTTTGCATAAGTCAGTTAGAGTTGTGGTCCTGCTGCATTATTTAGTCCTGAAAGCAGCGGGTTGATTCCGCCTCTTTATGAACTATTGAAGACTGCAGAGGTCAGCTTTCCTGCTACCCGCCCGGTGCTACCTGCTACCTGCCCGGTGTTACAGATACACGTATTACCCTACCTGCCCGCTGTTACAGATACACGTATTACCCGGTGTTACAGATACACGGATTACCCAGCCACTCGGTGAGGGAATGCCCTATGAGTGGCGTGACTACCCTCAATATGTGTTGGTCTCTTCAGCTGGTTGCAGATATAAACGGAGTTTGTTTGCTTAGTTGAGCCCTTAACGCGGGGTTAATGTGTAGATAGCCAGATTACGGCAAGCCGTGTGAACAGCGAGAAGTGTGTGCTGCGTGGTGGTACAGATAGTCATCATGAGATGAAAGATAACAAACTGTATCAAACTGGGCGGCTGGGTAACTAACAGTCACATGACTATGTGCTTCTAAATGTGAACAATCAATGCGGGTCTGACCTCCTATAACCAGAATAACTCAGTGGTACTGGGGAGGTCATCACATAATTCCGCTATGGTCCGGGACAAGCCTCGGGTATAAAATGTCTGTTTGTGAAACGATAAAACTGAATCCAAATAACTTCACCAACCAACAGTCCGGTGGGACAGTGTCTAACATCTATCTGTATGTGAACAGTGTGTGGTGCAGGCTCTTCTAATTTAGACTTGGTGGTAATTATTGTTTTATTTTGTATGGGATATGGGTCATGTCGCCAAAACGGTCTACTACCCCGAAGGCTGTTCCAGGGTAGGCGGGTAGCACTAGGAATCAACAATGATTAAACCAGGGAATGGGGGGGGGGAACCGAGGTGATTAAATAGAAGGAGGAAGGAAAAAATAATGGGGAGAATGGAGCGAATATAATCGGAGAGGCTAACCTACCTTTACCTTTAAATCGCATGCCTGCAGATAATATTCACATGTAGACGCATAGAGCAGACGGGTGGTTAGTGACCTCCTAACTTAACACAGAGGCTGCTCACATTACACTCAATACAAGCCCCCTCATCCTCTCCGTCAACAAATTAACACTCGAGAATTGGCACCAAACCAAAACAAGGCACGGAACTGTCGGAGTTCCGTAGGCTTGACTCTGTCACATTTATATATTCAGCGTGGCATTACGCTCCACACTCTATAGACGGAAGAGAATATGTGATGACATCTACCCGTATACTCCATCAGAGCCCACTAGCACATACAAGGAATCAGACCCTACTCACCATGTTCTTTGAGTAGATCGTAAAGCTCTCTGATGATAAGACTCCGTGATCGGATCAGCGGTCTCTCTTGACTCATTCCTACTGAGGCTGGACGGAATTCTGCGAACCCTACAGTAAAAACAGAGTCTAATCCAAGTATTGTAAAGTGTAGAACTTTAGCCTAGCCGATTACTCAAAAATGGAGGCCTAGCAAACGCCTGTGTACCCCACTCCCACTCTACAGACCAACTGTAGGATGAACCATACTAAACATACTTACCTTTTTTCACACCCAGCTAGGCCAACTCACTACTGAATTGTGATTTCTTAACACAAAAGTGAATGGCGACCAAAACTAGCAGTCACACTCACAGAACACAGTCCACAGAAACAATCACAAATTGTCCGATTCTGAGGTAATCAAAGTGGGTGTGGGGGCTGAAAAATACCAGAGAAAGGTATCAGGGGTTGTCAAACTAACAAAAGCCAAAAGGGGAGGAACCGCCAAATTGGTGACACTGACACTCCCACGGACACGGGACAGTGAGTGACTGACTGAGTGACTCTGACTGTGAGTGTGAGTCATTCATTCAGTCAAGGCAGTCAGTAGTCGCTGAGTCGGCCGAGTGGCACTTTGATCTCTTAATGATGATTGGTGTCACAGCTCCAATGGGATAGACCTCCTGTGCGTTTTACCTAGCCCTTAACAATGGAGGCATTGTTCAAAGTGCTAACGATTGTGAAAGTACTCACTCAGTCAGTCACTGCAATTTGAACGTTCGTAATCATATGATAAACGGAAATAGGATATAACTGTTTGGTGGGACTCGCTATCTTGTAAAATCTTGGTGAGACAACTCCATAATATAACTTAGACTGACCTTCTTCACGCGACGGTTTGACGCCTAAATCCAGTGGCACCAAGTGAAATACTTTATGTCACTCAGTCACTACGGCATTCAGTAGTCAATAGAGATCAAATGCCGCCTTCAAAGGCAGTCACTGATTGACTAAAGGCTGTATCTGCTTGTGACAATGATAGAGCATTGTACTCGCATATAGCAGTGTCCTCTCATATTGTGCTGCGCACCCATATATCAGTGTCCTCCCATATAAGAAGAGTGCCCTTCCATATAGCAGTGTCCTTCCATATGGCAATGCCCATCCATATAGCAGTGTCCTCCCATATAGCAGTGCCCTTCCAAGCAGCAATGTCCTCCCTCATAGCAATGCCCTTCCAGGTAGCAGTGTCCTCCCATATAGCAGTGTACTCCCATATATCAGTGTCCTCCCATATAAGAAGAGTGCCCTTCCATATAGCAGTGTCCTCCCATATGGCAGTGCCCACCCGTGTAGCAGTGTCCTCCCTCATAGCAATGCCCTTCCATGTAGCAGTGTCCTCCCATATGGCAATACCCATCCATATATCAGTGTCCTCCCATATAGCAGTGCCTTCCCATCTGGCAGTGCCCTCTCATATAACAGTGCCCTCTCACATAGTAGTGCCCGCCCATATAACAGTGCCCTGCCATATAACAGTGCCCTCCTGTATATCAGTGCCTTTTCATGTAGCAGTGTCCTCCCATATAACAATGCCCACCCGTATATCAGTGTCCTGCATATAGTGCCCCCCACACAAAGTAGTGCCCCCCAGTATAGTAGTGCCCCCATATAGGAGAGAAGTCTATTACTGGGAATTTGATACTGGGCGGATAAGATTTCAAGTCATGCTTTAGTAGAGTTTATCTTCATTGAGTCGTGATATGCCGCAACGGGGTCGAAATGAGGGCAGATAATTACTCTGTGGTCATACTATCAAGGACAGCACTCTAGTGTGTTGGTGTACACAGGACCTATGGTTTCATATTGTCAAACTTGTAAATCTGCTGCAGATTTAGGCTCATTTTACATACTGATCAGTATTACGGTTTGCAGAAATTAGCTTACTGAGTCTTTTATTCAGTATTTCTTGTATTGGAAAGGTAACTCCATGTGAGGTAAGACAAAGTTTTCACCAGAACGGGGCATCGAACCGATGTTTTAGTCTGCACTGAAAACAGACGATTTTCTGATATGATCATTCTGATGTACCGAAGCAAGTGCAACTGCTAGAACTTAAAGCCCCTACAAAAATAACCACAGACCACCGTGGATGATGATACCTCCAAGACGGAGGCATGTCCAGTCCCAGTGAGATAACCACAGACCGCCGCGGATGGTGATACCTCCAAGACGGAGGCATCTCCAGTCTCAGTGAGATAACCACAGACCACCGCGGATGATGATACCTCCAAGACGGAGGCATCTCCAGTCCCAGTGAGATGACCACAGACCACCACGGATGATGATACCTCCAAGACGGAGGCATCTCCAGTCTCAGTGAGATATAACCACAGACCACCGTGGATGGTGATACCTCCAAGACGGAGGCGTCTCCAGTCCCGGTGAGAAAACCACAGACCACCGCGGATGATGATACCTCCAAGACGGAGGCATCTCCAGTCTCAGTGAGATAACCACAGACCACCGCGGATGATTATACCTCCACGACGGAGGCGTCTCCAGTCCCAGTGAGATAAGTTAAGATTCTATTTTACATGGATGTCATCACAAAGCCATTGGCTTGCTTTCGAGATGATCCATGGGTTCTGTCGCATAGAGTTAGTACTTTACTCTCTTGTATTAGTATGATTTCAAGGTGGTTCTATGTTGAAAGCATGTCTCCCGAGGTAAATTCTCTTCCTTAACAATATCTGTATGTCTAAAAACCTACCCATGACCAATGGTAGTAGCTTGGGAGTATGCTGAAGGAACCCGCGCATAGGAGATGTATAGGAGAAGAACATACGCGGATGTTCTTCTCCAATACATCTTTTTTTGTATATACTATATAATCGGTTTCAGTAAAGGTATGGTCAGTACTCAGTAAATATTTTATTTGGGGTATTTGACAGTTTGAAATACTTATCTATTGGTACGCAATAATCAATGGGAACAGGGTTGTGAGAAAGCGCATGTTTGAAGGGAGAGGGAGGACCTAGAGAATTGAAGGGAACACACATGCACCTTTCCTTGCATACGTGTATATCAGAATGCCACTTAAAATAATGAAATGCATGCATGTCCATGTACTTTAAGATATCTTTGCTATAGCAATATGAGCTATAAATAGAAGACTATGATCAGATTGTGAATTTTTCCATAACCAGCATAGAACCAATGGTGTGAAGTTTCCGCAAGCCATGTCAGCACCTGACTTGAGGAAAAAATTTAAGTTCGAAGGTCAACCTACTGCTTGACCAATATCATTTGAACCATTCTGTAGAAATATCTGCACCCGGGATTGGGAGGTAAGTAAAATGCTGAAAATCTCTCAACTGTTATAAAACAACTATATAGTTGCACATCGCAGTGAACCCAAGCACATTTTAACTGAACACATATGAGCAAGTGCTTTGAGCAAAAAGTTGAGGGGACACTGGGAGTTGAACCCAGGGCCTATCGGACTGCAGCCGATTGCTCTACCACTGAGCTATATCCCCTTTCTCTACATGTGTGTCCACAATGATAAAGTACCAGCAAAATCCTCCATGTAGTCTGTTGGTGACAAAAATGGATATTATGGTTCATTAACCAACATTTGCCTCCATCATAATTGTCACAGCGTGTGTAGACTCACGATAGTGTGCCAACAATAAAAATCTAGCCTTACTATCCTAAGCCTCACTATCCTAAGCCTAGATATTGGAAGTTAAATTTCAGCGATCATTAAACCAGCGCCAATTCCACTTGCCGAAACTGTTTAACATTAGAAGGACTATGAGAAACTCTTTTGAAGTTTCCGGAACACTCAGCAGGAGCAGAGATTAAGCGTTTAGCGTCACAGTACTTCAAGTTTAATGATGAGTTTTTAAATTATGCCACTAGTTTACATAATGACTGTCAATGTACCATCTCTGTGCTCCCTGAGATTCTCACCTAAATTGTCTACTGAACTTTGCCCTCTGCTTCCAGCGGAACGTAATATTTCTGATTTTCATCAAGGGCTACGACACCGTAAAAAGTCACCCTTCTATAGTATAAAATTTTGAATAAATAGAATTTTATTTCAACAGCAGTTCAACTCATGGAGGTTGGATTGCAAAGGATATCCTTAAAGCCTTGATAGAACTCAGCTATAGACTCAGTAACTTTAACCTGGCCTCATTCTATATAGATTTCTAAAAAGAATTATGTCAAGAAATAAAACTCCGCCTCATCGTTAAGAGGTCATTGATGAGGTTTAACTAATACGAGGAGGCACAGGAGTCAAAGACAGATGATTGCATTAGCTGCCAATTGAATTCATCATAAAAACAAGGGTGTGATAAGAAAATCAGTAATTATCCTCATGGTTTGGAATCCGCTATAAATCATGTGAAGCGATGGGTTAGTGGATAGCATACTGGAGCAAGGGACCCTGCATGGTTCAAAACCCAGTTCGGATGAAACTTTGTCTTTCACAACACCCTCGTCAGTTTCAGCTTGTAGCATTATGAAAAGGAGGTCCATTCATAGTGCTACCTTCTCGACAGTGCACACGGGTGCAAGCGGAAATCTTCTAATGCCACACACTGGAATGCGCTGAGTCACAGAGTCAGTAGCCCGATTTGTGTGTGTGTGTGCGCGAGCGTGCGTGCGTGTGTGCGTGTGTGAGTGTGTGTGTGTATGGT
>Ga0224501_10003871_pt1 | contig 11800 bp, 7 predicted proteins | sample SF_Oct11_sed_USG_4_FD_169105 | JGI IMG/M metagenome (GOLD analysis project Ga0224501, IMG submission 169105) | Sediment microbial communities from San Francisco Bay, California, United States - SF_Oct11_sed_USGS_8_1 | ecosystem: Environmental > Aquatic > Marine > Sediment | place: USA... | reverse complement strand
TCGGCAGGTACCTTGAGCTCGCCCATGCTGTCTTTTTCAATTCGAAACTCCATTGGGGCAACTTTGAGAAATGGCGGAGAGAGAGGGATTCGAACCCTCGCGGGGATTAATATCCCCCTACAGCTTTAGCAAAGCCGCCTCTTCAGCCACTTGAGTATCTCTCCATGGCCATTTTCGTGTAGTAAATCTAACGCAAATCATGCCGAATTTCAACCCGTTAGTTCTTCCGTAAAAAGCCGCAGCTTTTGAGCTTACTTCCTGTTGATTACTAAAAAACTCTAACCTGCAAGTTCTGAGTTTTCTTCCGCGCCTCTTCTATCACTCATTCGACGATCAGACTCAGCCTCTCTTCGATCTTTTCCGCTTCTTCGCTCAGCTCTCTTTCTTTGGCTGTATTCCTGTTGATACCTGTAATCATTGACCCCAACAACATACTCAACGAGGCCCAATCGGGTACTTTCACCAATATTTTCTACTTTTGAACCCAGGGCTTTTTGCGCCTCAATGTGATTCAACAGCTCTCCTAGACCTTCATCTGTAATTTGACGAGAGCCAAATAATTGCTGATACAATCTGTTTACCTTTACCAAAAAGCCACGCCTGCGTAAATTTATTCTTCTGAGCATTCCCATCTCGGCAGGCGTTTCATCTCCAAGCTCTTGCGTTTCTGCCGGAATACTTGAATGAACACCTGATTGCTCAGGATCTTCTCTTTGATCAGAGTCTGCAACGGCTATTTTGAAACTACTAGCATCTCCGTTTGCAGGATCAGCATTTCTTCTGTCGATCGCGGCAAAGGCTGCTTCAGGATTAGGCCTATCTGCAACAGGTTTGCAAAGGACCCCTCTTATTGTGGTTCTATCACCCTCGGCTTGGATGGTGGCCTGTGAAAGGTCTGCCAGGGTGAACTTTCTACCTGTCTGTTTCTCAAGCAATTGCAACAAAAGTTGTGTAGGAACTGGAATATCCATCGCTTCCGGTGGTGCGCTTGAAGGCCTTTGACTCATTGATTGACAGTAGTTAGGGTTCATATTATGATACCTTTAAGCGGAAAAATCAAGTCAATTTTGGACAGGCTGTCTACAATTCGATGGGGAGGCCATTTTTTAGCTTTCTTCTGCCCCTAAATACAACCAGTTCATCGATCAGATCGGCTTCTTTTAGGGTGGCGTAGAGCTTTGGACCGGGCTCCACGAGAACTGAGGCAATTCCCTTCTCGGCCAGATTCCGCATTAGTTTTATGAGGGGCATGCGCTTAGTGATATGCAGGTTATTCTTGTCTTTAAAAACCCTGGCAGACTTGGGAACTCGCTCTTTGGAATCAAGAATAATGCGGAGCGGATCAGCCCCCTTCACATGCCGAACGGTGAGGGCCGGGTTATCGAGCAAGGCGGTGTTACTGCCGATGAGAATGGCCTGGTGGTCAGCGCGAAGCTGATGGATTTTTCGATCCTGGGCCTGGGAGGTGAAGTGCACTGGTTCACCGCTTGGTCCGGCAATGGATCCGTCTGCTGAGGTTGCTATTTTTACGGTGATATAGGGGCGTTTTTTGGTGACCCAGGTGAAGTAAAATTTGTTGAGGGTCTGACATTTGTTTGCAAGTACACCCTTCAAAAAAATGGTTTCTGGCGCTTGCTTCCCAGTGCTTGGTTTGGCACCTTGAAAGGGGTCGTGGGAGCCAATAATGACTTTGCTGATGCCCACTTTTTCAATCAGATCCTGACAAGGCGGAGTTTTGCCGTGATGGCGACAGGGCTCCAGGGTGACATAGAGGGTAGCGTCGCGAAGGTCTGCCTTGCGTTTAACGGATTTAATGGCATTAACTTCCGCGTGTGGACCACCGAATTTTTTGTGGTAGCCCCTTCCGATGACTTTTCCATCCTTCATAATCACCGCGCCCACCATGGGGTTGGGGGCCACAGCCCGCCCTCCTTTCTCTGCTAATTCCAGAGCCATGCTCATGTAAAAATTATCTTTTGGATGCATAAAAGTAGTGTGCTTATAGTGTAGCAAAATTTGACAGGTGATGAATCCATTTGCTATAAAACTAACCTAAGTGAACTAATAGTATTTAAGTGAATAAGTGTTATGTCATCAAAGATTTATAGTGTGGAGCTCTCCGGGCTGGAGGGTCAGCTTGTTGAAATTGAGGTGGATACCCGCATGAGTTTGCCGGGTTTTTCGATTGTGGGTTTGCCGGATACGGCGGTGATGGAGGCGCGTGAGCGGGTGATCAGTGCGGTGAAGAATTTGAGTATTGCTCTGCCGCGCGGGCGCATCGTGGTAAATTTGGCGCCCGCGGATCTGAAGAAGGTAGGGGCTCGGTATGATCTGCCGATAGCTCTGGGGCTCATTGCTTTTTCCGGAGAAATTTCGGAGGCAGCGTTTAAGGAGACGGTCTTTATGGGTGAGTTGGCGCTGGACGGCAAGGTGAGACCCATTAACGGAGTGCTTTCGAGCCTGGAGTTTGCCAAGCGCATGGGCTTTAGGCGAATCTTTCTGCCCAAGGCGAATGCGCATGAGGCTGCCATGATTAAGGGAATTGAAATCATTCCTGTGGGACATTTAAGAGAGGCGATTCTGTTTCTGAATAATCAGCTATTCGCCCTACCCATAAAGGCGATGGCGGAGCCAAAGCGAGCAGCGCCCCTAGTGGACATGAAGATGATCCGTGGGCAGGACAGGGCAAAAAGAGCCCTTGAGCTGGCGGCGGCTGGCGGTCACAATGTTCTCTTTAACGGTGCCCCAGGCTCGGGAAAAACCCTTATGGCTCAGGCGCTGGAAGGCATTTTGCCCCCCATGACCCAAGAAGAAATGCTGGAGGTGACCAAGGTGTACTCCGTGGCTGGCCTTCTGTCTTCTTCTCAGTCGCTGATTAGCACGCGGCCCTTCAGGCGGGTGCATCACACGGCTTCTGCAATCAGCATTGCAGGGGGCGGCTCGCACCCCATGCCTGGCGAAATCACTCTGGCACACCGCGGTGTTCTGTTCTTGGATGAGATCGCAGAATTCCCAAGTCAGGTGCTAGAGGTATTGCGGCAACCGATGGAAGACAAGCATATAACTGTTTCGCGTGCCCAAGCTTCTATACGTTTTCCGGCAGACTTTACCTTGGTTGGCGCTATGAACCCTTGTCCCTGTGGTTATTTCGGAGTCAAAAAATACAAGGGTCGCTGTGAATGCCCTCACTGGAAGATTCAGCAGTACTACCGAAAGCTTTCGGGACCCTTGCTCGATCGCATCGACATTCATCTAAACATCAATCCCGTTGAGCATCAGGAGTTGGAGGCTGACATTTCTAAGGCTGAGGATTCTGAGGCGGTGCGCCAAAGAGTGAATAAGGCTCATCAAAAACAACTTTCCCGTCTACGGCCTTATGGCCTGTTTCAGAACTCGGAAATGAATAACGCCTTGATTGAAAAACTTTGCCCACTAAACGAAGCCAGCCTAAAACTCCTCAAAAATGCCGTTACTCAAAACAATCTGACGGCCCGAGCCTATTATAAGGCCATTAAGCTGGCCCGCACCATCGCTGATTTGGAAGAATGCAAATCTATTTCAAGGGATCATGTTTACGAAGCCCTTCTTTTTATTGTACGTAGATGACCTCGGGATACCTCAAAAAGTGCGTGTGTACAAAATACACACTGCGTACACACCGTATACACACTACATACACACTAGCTGCACCATGCTTAAAAGAATCAACCTGACACTCACAAACAACACCCTAAATGCGCTTGATGATATAGTCGCTACGCATGGCTTCGTTTCGAGAAGTGATTTCGTGCGATATGCGATTCGCTTCTGGCATGAAAAATCGACAGATTGCGGCGGTAAAGAAGATGAAAAATATGAGCAAATTGAAGACATTATTGGGCTGAATATTCCTGAAGGCAATCTGAAGAAACTGCTGGATGATTAGGATTTTTTAAATCTAAAAATTTGTTTTGTTTAAGCCATTTACAGCCTGTACTATGAAGTTTTATGTTGCTATTTTTTCTTATAAATGCTATACTGAAATCACAAACGAATGAACAAGCTGAACAGTTGCATCTCAATTGAATTTATAATTAGAACTTAAAAATGGAAAACACGAAACGGGCCTGGTTTGGCCGAAAGCATCAAAAACAGGCACCCCAAAGTCATCATGAGGGGTCCCGTCATCATGGTGGAAAAAAATTGCGGATCATTCCCCTGGGAGGTTTGGAGGAAGTGGGAAAGAACATTATGGCCTTGGAATATGGAAATGATATTGTTGTTATTGATGCGGGTATGTCTTTCGCGGGACCTGAAATGCTCGGGGTGGACTTTATCGTTCCGGATATTTCATACCTGGAAAAGAGAAAACGAAATGTGAGGGGTGTTCTGTTTACCCATGGTCACTTGGACCACATCGGTGCCATTCAATACGTACTCCCAAAGCTCGGCAATCCTCCGATTTATGGTAGCAAGCTAACTTTGGGTCTTGTTAAGGATCGCCTGAAGGAGTTTGCCCTGGATAAATCAGCCAAGCTGCATGTGGTGGACGAAACCAAGAAGTTTAAACTTGGTGAGTTTGAGATTGAATTTTTCAGGGTCAATCACAGCATTCCGGACAGTATGGGGATCTACCTGAGAACTCCGGCCGGCACTGCCGTGCACACTGGTGACTTTAAATTTGATCACTCGCCAGCCATCGACAAACCTGTCGATTTTCAACATATCGCGGAAATCGGCAAGAAGGGGGTGGACGTACTTATGATCGACAGTACTAACGCGCTAAGGCCCGGCTTTTGTAAGTCGGAAGCGGACGTGGCGGCCACACTGGAGGGCATTATTGAAAAGGCTACAGGGCGCATTATTATGGCCTCCTTTTCGTCCCTTATCGGACGCATCAATCAGGTCGTACATTTTGCAGCTAAGCATAATCGAAAAGTCTTTCTTTCCGGAAGATCTATGATCAACAATGTTCAGCTCTCGGAAGATTTGGGCTATGCGAGTTACCCGAAGGGGACGGTTAGAAAAATCGGTCCACAGGTGAATTCAATGCCAGCCAATCAGGTCATGATTTTGACGACCGGGGCGCAGGGAGAAACCTTGAGCGCACTCACGCGCATGGCTATGGGCGAACACTCTCAGATCAAAATCCGGGAAGGGGATACGGTGGTGATTTCGGCGAGCCCGATTCCGGGCAACGAATTGGCTGTGGTGAACGTAATTAATAATCTGTGGGCTCAGGGCGCCAAAGTGATCACAAATAATGACATGGATATTCATGTGTCCGGTCACGCGCACCAAGAAGAGCTCAAACTGATGTACGGCCTCATTAAGCCTAAATGCTATGTGCCTATTCATGGGGAGTTATACATGCGTAAAGGGCACATCGAGATGATCAAGACTATTGCTGATCCAAAGATGTTAGCGACCTGTCTTGATAACAACGGCGATGTACTTGAAGTCACGCCACAGGGCATCCGAAAATCTAAAGAAAAGGTGCCTGCCAACGACATACTGGTGGACGGCCTTGGCTTTGGGGATATCGGTTCCAAAGTCATTCAGGATCGCAAGATCATGTCAGAGGACGGCATTGTGGTGATTCTCTTTCATGCCTACAAGGATTCTATGAGGCTTGTGAGCGAACCGGATATTCTTTCCCGCGGATTCCTGTATATCAAGGAATCTGAGGAGGTTGCCCATGAAGTAAAGCAGGTAGCAAAGAAGTCCTTTGAGAATATTATTCAGCAAAATAAGAATATCGGACTCAAGGATCTCAAGGCGGAACTCGATCGGAATGTTTCCAACTTCATCCGCAAGAGACTGCGCAGAGAGCCTATGATTATTCCAATAATCATGTATGCTTAGCATCGATGGTTTATCTATTTATTTTTCTTATCGGCCTGATTTTCGGGAGCTTTGCAAGTGTGGTGATTCATCGCCTGCATACGGGTAGCTCCGGGATTTTTACGGGGCGCTCCAAGTGTCCGCGTTGCGCCCAGTGGCTCGGCATCCGAGATCTGATTCCGCTAGTCAGTTATGTGATCAACAAATTCCGCTGTCGGTTTTGCAAGGAGCCTATTGCCATGCGCTATCCGCTTTTGGAGCTATTCATGGGGGGCATTTTTGTGTTGACTACCTTTCTTGTGGGGTTTGCGAGTGTGCCCGCTCTGGTTTTCTATTTACTAATGAGCTTCGTTTTTGTGCTGCTTGCTTTTTACGATTTTCTTTTTAAGGAGGTGCCGGATCAAGTGAGTATTCCGGCATTTTTCGCTTTTTTGGCCTACGCCATTGGGGCAGATCTATTTAGCGGCTGGCATCTGACGCTGGGTATTTTAATTCCTGTGCTCTTTTTTGGCTTCTTGTATTTTGGGTCCGGGGGTCGTTGGCTGGGCGGAGGTGACATTCGTATCGGCGCCCTGATGGGAGCACTGCTGGGCTACCCCATGATTCTGGTGGGCCTCTTTTTTGGTTACCTAAGCGGAACTGTTTTTAGCCTTGGCGGCCTGGCACTGGGCAAGCTAAACAGGCGCAGTCAGGTGCCTTTCGCACCCTTTCTGCTTCTTGGAACCTACACCGCCCTCTTCTGGGGCCAGGATGTAATCGACTGGTACTTCGGGCTCATGTAGTATTTTTTGAAGAACCCGCCTGGCTATAAGGAAGCTAGGCGGGTTTAAGGAAGTAAGAATTCAAGGTGAGTCAGCCTGTGTCTTTCGACATTATTCTAAGTGCAGCTCTTTGCTGTCCTTGATTGAATGCTCTAAGTATCGGCTCATTATACCGCAATGCTAGTACAGCGCCTATCAATGAGCCCACTGTGGCAGAAACTAGTATCAGCATTTCCATTGCTCCTTGATGCCTTGAAACCTCGACACGAGGCAGTTGAGAGAATGTTCCACAACTGCCAATCATGTAGACCAAATCTAGCAATAAATTTAGCGTACCACAATGGGTACCTTGGTGCTAAAGCGGAGTTTTTCGTCGTCGAGGACGAGTTTGACGTAGATCTCGTAAGTGCCGGCGGGCGGGGTGGACCAAACGACGCTGTAAGTTTCCGCGCCTCCACTTGCGTTAGCTACCACACTGCCAATTACTTTAGGCTGTTGGCCGTCTTTTTTAGCTAGGAAGATCACTTCCTGCAGGGTGGCTCGGTCCCCCTCGGTGATAAAGGCATTAATTGGAATGCCTTTTCCTTCATCAAAGCTGGAGTTGGCGGATGGGGAGAGGATGCGAGTGTTTCCGGAGAGAGTGCTGTTTGATTCTACTGCGTTGATATCAATGATGTCGGTGGCCTCATTGCCGGCATAGTCTGTAACTGTAACTTTGAGTTCGTGTTTGCCGGTATCGTCGGGCACGATAAATTGCCAGCTATATGGTCCTTCCTCGGTGTCTCGTTTGAGCCTGCCGTCCAAATAGAAGCGGACCCTGGAGATACCTCCGTTGGAGTCTCGCGCGTCCACGTGGGCTTCTATGCCGGCACCAATATTTAATTTTGCGCCATTAGCGGGATAGGTGAAGTTGACCGTTGGTGGCGTTTCGTCCTTGCCAATCTTAACGGTAATGCTGGATTGGTTCGAGCGGTAAATCTCATCAAAGACAATAGCTCTAACAGTGTGAGAAGAACCATTTTTTAGGTTATCCGGCAGGCGAATGGTGCCCGCGTAAGGAGGGCGTGTACTAGTGTCCATCAGCTCTCCATCAAAGTAGTAATCGACTTTTTCAACTCCCGCGGGCGACTGGATGCTGACCCAAACGTCCAAAACCGGCGGGCCGACCGTGCTCATGGAACTTGGCGCCGTAATGCGAATTTCGGGCTTGGTATCCATGGTTTGTGCGGTGTGCACATCGTCGTATTCGGTTGGCGGGGGTTCATCTTGATTATTTTCTTCGGCCCATCTGCGTACCGCAGATTCCCATTGCTGGTTGTCGGGGAGGATAGAGTGATGGGTATAGAAGGCCTTCTTTTCTCGTGCCTCATCCGGGGTAAATTCGGTAGCTAGTTTGCCAGAAATTTTATCAATTTCCACAAACTGATATGAGTTGTCATACTTTGTAGGCACTCCAAAGCTCGCAAAAACAGCTGATACGATTTCATCTTCCGGAGTGTGTTCGGAGGGAAGCTTTCCGGAACGTTTTGCTACTCTGACCCAGCGGATTCCTTCCGGCTTTTCAAAATCCGCCTTATCGACATGTTTTACGGCCTCAATCATGAAATTACGCCAGATTGGGCTGGCTACATCAAGCCCACTAGCACTCAAACTAAGGTGTGTGCCATCTGCATTCCCCGTCCAGACCGCTGTGGAGAGATTTCTGACATAACCAATAGTCCATGTGTCGAAAGGATAATTGATATTATTCTTCTTTTTATTAGACGTTCCTGTTTTGGCACCGTTTTGGTGTCCCGGGACTGTGAGCTGATTCCGCCAATATTCGCCCGGCCTGGCACTTGCGTCAGAAAGGATGTTGTTGATCAGGTAGGCCACTTGCGGATCCAGGATAAGTTCGTTCTTTTTAGGCGCTTCATACTCTTCCAAAATATTTCCTTCACTGTCTTCCACTTTCAGAATCGCCACAGGCTCGACCTTGTAGCCGCCGTTCGCGAAAACGGCGTAGGCAAGGGCCATATCAAGCGGGCGAGCCTCTCCGGCTCCAAGTGACAAGGAAAGTCCGTACCAGTCATCTGGCTGATTAAGGCCGATTCCCATTTTACGGGCCAGATCCAGCACATTAGAAATGCCTGCCAGATGCCCAGCTTTTACGGCGGGAATGTTCAGTGAAGCTCCAAGAGCTTGCCTGATGGAAACAGGGCCGTTAAACTTCCCGTCATAGTTTTCCGGTTCGTACCAGGAACCAAACTTTGTCCGTACATCATAGAGCACTGTACTTGGGGCATAGCCCTGAAGGAAGGCGGCGGCGTAGGAAATAGGCTTAAACGAGGAACCGGGAAGCCTGGGTCTTAGTGTTACATTTACTTTTCCGTCTATTTCATCATTCCAAAAGTCACGAGATCCAACCATAGCCATGATTTGACCGTTATTCGGATCCACTGATATCAGAGCTGCGTTACTGGCCCGGAAATTTGCTTCGTTATGTTCCGCTCTTCCGGCGACTGCTTCTTCAGCAGCTGCCTGCATTTCTCCGCTTAAGGTAGTGGTGATACGAAGGCCGCCCTTTTTGATTTGTTCTTTACCATATTTTTCTTCCATCATTTCGCGCACATACATCACAAAATGCGGCGCGACGATGTCTTCCCGGAAAGGGGTAAACTCCATGGCATCCGCCTCCTCCTGTGCTGAAGCTCTTTCCTCTGCAGTGATGTATCCGAGAAATTCCATTCGCTCCAGCACGAAAGCCACACGCCCTTTCACATAAATATCACGTGCTGAATCCTCCTCGCCAAAAGTATACGTCTTGCCAAGCAGTCCTTTAGAAATAAAGGTTGGGTCTGCATTTACCAGATCTTGCTCGGAATGCAGGTCCTGCCTAATGATTTCGGCCTCATCGAGATCGATTTTCGCATACACGTTGCCGCCGTACGGAGAATAGTAGCTTGGGGCTTTGGGGATAGCCGCTAGAATCGTGCTTTCGGCCAGAGTAAGCTCTGCGGCAGGTTTACCAAAAAATTTCTGAGAAGCAATTTCCACTCCATAAATATTGGCACCGTACGGTATACGATTCAGGTACATCGCCATGATTTCATCCTTTGTGAATTTGCTCTCCAGTTGGAGGGCCAAGATCATTTCTTTGGCTTTACGTGTATAGGTGCGTTCGGACGAAAGGAAGGCATTTTTTACAAACTGCTGCGTGAGTGTGGAGCCTCCACGTGCCTTACAAATGCCAATTTCACTACAGAGTGCCTTTATGATGGCCGGGATATCGATTCCCGGATGTTCGTAAAACTGATCGTCCTCGATGGCCATCACAGCCAGGGGGGCGTACTTGGAAATTTCTGCCAGAGGAATGGTTTTTCGGTTCTCATCCCCATGGATGGTGTAGAGCACTTCACCCTCCCTATCCATGACAATACTCGACTGAGAAGCAACTAGGTTTCGGACGTTGTCCACATCCGGCAGTGTGAGGAAGATTGCCAGGAAAAGAAACACAAAGGCAAAAAAGCCGACTCCAATGAGGCCAAGTGCAAAGTATTTAATCTTCTGCCACCTTGAAAGATTGCCTTCTTTGAAGCGGTTTTTGATGTGGTGAATCTTAAATTTAATTTTTTCCAGATGCTGTCTCATTCGCTTTCTTGGGTAAAAGAAGTTGAATATTTTCTTTTAGTTTCTCAGGCCAGTTGAAGCCAAGTTCCTTGAGATCAATTTTAAGTTTGTCGCCACTAATGAACCATTTTTGGTTGTACTTGAGTAGATTCATAATCTGTTCCGCAGTAACTGAGTCACTCATATGCAGAATGATTTGTCTGCCAGCGTTGCCCATTGGAATAGATTTGATGTTGGTAAGGCCCGCCCGTTTGGCATGGATTTTTATTTCCAGAATCTGAAAGAGGTTACTCACCTCCTTTGGGAAGTGGCCATATTCGGCGATCAAATCATCCCTGAATTCACTTAGAAGATCAATGTCATCTACGGAAGAGAGTTTTTGGTAAACGTTTATCTTGTCTTTGGTATCAGGAATAAAAGTATCAGGAATAAAAGCAGGAAGTGGAAGTTCGATGGAAATTTCCTGCACTTTGTGGTCTTCTGATACATCCTTACCCGCCTTGAGCTCTTCGATCGTTTTGTTGAGCATGCGCAGGAAGTGATTCATTCCCACTACCTTGATGGTGCCGTGCTGATTGACTCCCAAAATGTCCCCGGCCCCCCTTATTTCCATGTCACGCATGGCTACCTGGAAACCGGCACCGAGCTCCGAAGCATCAACAATTGCCTTGAGCCGCTTTTTGGCATCCAGTCGGAGTTGGCGGGACTGGTAGAGAAAGTAGGCGTGTGCCTGAATTTTGCTTCGCCCAATGCGGCCCCTAAGCTGGTACATTTGGGAAAGACCTAGATTCTCCGCATTATCCACAATCAATGTATTGGCACTCGGTAAATCGATGCCGTTTTCGATGATGGTGGAAGAGATGAGTACCTGATAGCCACCCTCTTTGAATTGCAGAATGCGGTCTTCGAGTTCTTGTGGATTGAGTTGTCCGTGCGCCACAATAAATTTTATGTGTGGCATCATTTTGCGCATTTTCTCTGCAATACTTTCGATGGTCTCCACCCGATTATGCAGAAAATAAACCTTTCCATCACGGTCGATCTCTTTTTGTATAGCTTCCTTGATCAGATTGTCCCCGTAACGGCGCACCTCGGTAATAATTGGCAGGCGGCCGGGAGGTGGAGTGGTAATCGTGGAGATATCGCGGAAGTTATTGAGGGCTAGGTTGAGCGTGCGGGGAATCGGAGTAGCTGTGAGGGTCAGGATGTCGACCTGACTGCGGATTTCTTTGAACTTTTCTTTTTGTTTCACACCAAAACGCTGCTCTTCATCAATAATAACTAAGCCAAGGTTGAAAAATTTTACATCGTCCTGAATAAGGCGATGGGTTCCTATCAGTACATCGATGTCCCCCTTTCGGAGCCTCTCCAAGATATCCTTCTGTTCCCTTGGGCTGCGAAAACGACTTAGCATTTCAATGCGTATGTTTGTATCAATCGCGCGCTTCATAAAAGACTGAAAATGCTGGTCCGCTAGAATGGTGATCGGAGAAATGAAGGCCACCTGCTTACCCCCTTGCACCGCTTTTACCGCAGCGCGCATCGCCACCTCAGTTTTACCGAATCCAACATCACCACAAACCAAACGGTCCATGGGCTTATCTGAT
>Ga0224501_10003870_pt1 | contig 11800 bp, 9 predicted proteins | sample SF_Oct11_sed_USG_4_FD_169105 | JGI IMG/M metagenome (GOLD analysis project Ga0224501, IMG submission 169105) | Sediment microbial communities from San Francisco Bay, California, United States - SF_Oct11_sed_USGS_8_1 | ecosystem: Environmental > Aquatic > Marine > Sediment | place: USA... | reverse complement strand
ACCGTATGCATTAAACCTATAAAAACTAAGCTTTGCCAAAAGATAAATCACTGTCAGTTTACTTGCACATAATATATGTAGTGCGGCATTATACATGGCTAGTGATGGAGTTCAGAAAGGCTTTTCTGCCTGTTACCTATCTACTGGTGGATTTTCAGGTTCTGTAGTGGGTGGTTTGGCAAGTGATTCTAGTAATATTGTATCATTGGTGAGAGAAAAATATGACAGCCTAATAAAGAAAGTTAACATGACAACGAGTGGACTGGAAGCAGAGGACGGTGTCAAGGTTAAACTGAGAGCGGCTTGTGATGGGTGAGTGTGACTCGTAGGCATTTTATTTATATACATGTAATTATGTTTATTGTGTGGCTCCATGGTTTGACATGATACACAGACTGAACATGACTCAAAAGATGTCTTTAGCCAATTTCTTTGTTTTTCATTAAATTATCTTTTGGTTTAATTCTGTTCGGATCATTTGAAATCCTATTTAGTGGACCTTGTAAACCTGGGGCTTACTTAGAATATTTAGGAAACCATGTAGCCTGGGGCTTATTTAGTAAGTCTGGGGCTTATTAGGAATATTTAGTAAGCCCTGTAAGAGGTGATAGGATCTGGGAACCAGGTGAGGTGCTCATGCCGAGGAAGGGAAGGATCTCTAACTTGATCCTAGCGCTCCAACCACAAAGCTATCCATCTGTAAGTTCCATCACTAACCATTGCTCTGTGTTCACTTCTTTATATATAAAGCAAATTTATCAGACTTTGGGTGTTCACTGCTGTTTTTATAGCAACTTGAGTTTTTGCCCTTTTCCGCTAATAGGGACCCCAGTAAGATGCGGGACACTAATGTCTGTGACTCCGTCGGTATCGGACAGGAAGTATATTATGAGGCGGAGATTTCCTTGACTAACTGTGACAGTCCAGGAATTCGGCGTCATTCATTCTCTATAAAGCCACATGACCTTAGTGACACCGTGGAAGTGGAAATAGAGGCCCAGTGTGAATGTGACTGTCAGGATAAGGTAACTATCATATAACAGCCTATATATACATCCAACCTGAAACACATGTTAGTCAGAGTCTCAATCTAACGTCAATATCCTGGACAGTATATGCCGGAATAGACGGACGCCTTGATCTTTGGTGCATGTCACCTAAATTATTAGGATATAGGCATGCATGCGTAACTCTCATGCAGAGTTGCCCTAACCTTCGAGCGCAGGACTGTGCTTGTCCAATATGATGAACATGTAATGCATTGAGGAAAACCGTAGACAAAATATAGTGTCTTATTCCAGTTGTTAGTGTTGTTAATTCATCAAAGCATGCGTTCATATAGATATTAAATGGAACCGATTTGAATGTGAGTATGCTTGGTAACATGGTACATAATCGCTTCTGCTGTTACTTGTCGGAAGGGGAGGAGGGAGAGGGAGGACAACTCTTCATCAGATCTAATATGTACCAGTCGGGTGCTTTGACTTTTTGGCTTGTGGCGAGCGTCAGGGTGACCCATAGACTTATCCTCCCATATTACTCCATGGGGTTACCCCCATACACATACAAAAGAATTTGGGCATCGGATAAACTTGTCTACACATTAGGTGCTTGCAAATTGCGGATTTGGTGATTGCGGCTCACTGTGATATCAAGAAGTGAAGTATACATGCCGACTATGTCTTCCTGTGTGAATTGTTTATACTCTAATTGTATGTACTATTTAGGATGGCAAGTTTTGAACCATCGAATGTATTTTCAGGAGAAGGTAATTCCTGCTCATCCATTCATTCTGCTTTGTATGAATGGAGGTATTTTAAATTAAAGCACTGTATGGTTGCTACCTCTCAATATTTCTATAACCATGAGTTTCTGATGGTGAACAGTGAGCATTGGTTCATATCAAGTGAATTCAGCTTTACTCGTTGTTCAGTATTGTTCTATTCCACAATTTACATGTGTGGCTCTAACAATAGTTGCATTCACGTACTCGGGTTTTTTGCAACCGAAATGGATTTCGGTGGCGAAATCTGTTAAATTGCGCAAGAGCGTGACTGAACAGCGCGATCCAAAAAAGCATCTTTCGGTCACGATCCGGTCAAGGTTACCGCAAAGAAGCTTGATTTCTACATTGAGATAACGAATTGCGAACGATCGCTCGGCTCTAACCGAGGAGTTAAAGCTGGGAGAGGACAACTCTGATCCGATCAAAGTCCATCCAGAACTCAACAGCGGTTCCTCGCCGCGACCGAGTGTTCGCGTGCTCGCGACCAAAATTTTTCCCAAAATTTTGGTCGCGAGCACGCGAATGCACCTATTAATGACACAGCTCACAGCTCACTCATTAAAAATGGTGATGCTGATTGCTGCCACACTCAAGAAACAACCTTCTGTACCCCGTAATTACTGACACTTTTTTAGATTTATAACAGCACACTATGCTCCGACGTTGGCACGTACCAATGTGGTACGTGCAGCTGTAACCAAGGATACACTGGGAAACTATGCGAGTGTGAAAGTTTCTCCATTAAAAGTCAGGATGCCTGTGTCAAGTGAGTAAATTGTCAGCAACACCGACTGCATGAGCAAATTTGATCCATAGCAATCCGCAAAATTAAACAGAGAATGTGTTTTAAATGAAGAATTACAACTACATATGGTGGGAAACACTCAATCGAATAAAAGTATGGTCGTAGCGTAAACATCAATCACCTGTGAAAGTACAAAAACTCTATTTGGTCTAGAATCTTTAAGCGGAAGATAACTCTACAGTTAATCCACATTGCCACTGTTTGCTTATGTTTGTTTTTGTGTTTTGCAGCCCGTTGACGAATCGGACGTGCTCAGATCAGGGCTCCTGTGAGAGTTGTGGTACCTGTGAGTGCACGTGTCTGCCCGGATACTCTGAACCGAACTGTCCGCGTTACACAGGAGTTTACTGCAGCTGCAATAACTTGGCATGTGATAATCACGATGGCATGCTCTGTGGTGGTAAGAGACATTACACTTTCAGCCCTCCCCCACTAAAAATGGAACTCATCTGGTCTGGTCTCAAGAAATTGATTGAAAATCCTTGACAAAAGATTCCAGCTATAAGCCAACTATTTCAGAACAAACTTCAGAACTGGGATGCCTATTAAATGGAGTGGTTAAGTGTCCATGGATAACAATAATTTGAGCCTAAAAGACAAAAGATCTCATTTCTGAGTTATGTGAGGCAATCCTACCAGATCTGAAATGAGGGGAAGCCAAGGCGGAGGTCTGTCACATTTTATTTAGTGATCATACTCTATATATGCGTCACGGAGGGTATCTCGCATATGACAAGACTAAATATCATGTCCTCCCTGTGGCCCGGGTTCAATTCCCAGTCACGGCGGAGTATTTCAAGGGATTTTTCCCTGGCTGATCACACTCTGACAACCCGTCCTGAGCCAGCATGACAGAAAATGGCTCAATCTCCTCTCAATTGCGCCACACAACCTGTGGACAGCGAGGAAGAAGGCCAAAGTTCAACTATGGACAGACAATGGCTGAAAAAAGTAGCATGTGATGACGTTGGGCGCCAAAATGGCTCTACATTGTATGTCTAACTGTCAGTATTCTCGTATTGTCTCTGTAGGGCATGGGAGCTGTATCTGTGAACAGAACAGCTATAAAGCATTCTGTGAATGTGAGCAAGGGTACATGGGAGCTGCTTGTGATTGCCCAGTTTCTAAAGAAACCTGTAAAGCCAAAACCGACGAAGGGGTGAGCACTATGTTGACAACATTTCATAAAACTGAAACGGAAATGTAAGCTATAGCTGTTGTGGCTTAATGCCCCACCACATAGCTCTACATACTGGTTGTAGGTCCTATGTAAATGGTACACAACTTCATAAATGGTTCACCACTTGGCCACCATGCAGTATACATATATTACAAAGACGGCTTCCCTTCCATTGTCTAGACTAGAGTCTGCACTCTCTATCATTGAAACATTAGCCATGAGTCACACATACCGCTGACGCCTTATCCCATTCCCCATGATAAGTCCAAGATACTGAATGTGCTCAAATCATGTCCTGTATGATGAGGGGGCTGGACGATTGCCCCATTAGTTCTTCAGTTCTAAACTTACTGTCAGGAATAGCAAGCAAATGGATGAGAAATCATCATCTAATTGTTTTATATGGATGACGTTGCTGAGGCGCTGGCTTGTTTTCAGGAATCCATTGTTTGTCCCATAGAGTTGATACACCATGGATGGGCCTCCCTTATGTAACGTATGTCGATCCAAATCCAACGAATCCAATGAAGGGGAAAGCACAAAGTGACACATAAATTTGGTATTGAAACCGGTTCACCTGATCCAAGGCAGAATGCGCTGCCCACTAAACCACTACTTCTCCTTTTAGCATAATAGGCTAGGTAGGATCAGAGGATCCTGGTTTGATTCGCTGTTCAGGCCTCACTCTATCTTTGTCATCGGCTTCGGATTAAAACCACTCAGAGTACAAGGGCACACCATGGCTCATCTGGGAAACAGTTGTTCGGTCTAGTGGTGCTATCCATGCCAGAGAATTATGTTATGTTGGTGGATAACGCTGCGACGTGCACTGTTCAGCTTGGTTTAGTCAGGATTTCAACTTATCCCCTCTTGAATGGGTAGCTATGCTCTGCACTATTGAGTAGATGCCATGCCAATAAAATCAAGTATTTGTAGGAAATATGCAATGGTAAAGGAGTGTGCAGCTGTGGCACCTGTGAATGCACAGATACGTGCTATAAAGGAAAAACTTGTGAAATTATTTCACCGGTGAGCTCCATATCCCCAGCAGTCAACTGTGCCAGGTCACTGAAGTGATGCCGTTAATCTTTGTTTTTGATATCCTTATCTGGGTACACTTGGCTATTATCTTTGTATAATGTAGTTTCAAACCCATGATGTCTTTGGCCAAGTCCATGGAATTAGATACACAAGGAAAAACTTCTAAGCTGTTCTTTTTTTTATTATCTTGGTCTGAGTTAATGATAAAATGTGTTCTGAGAATCCCTCATATTTATTTCAGGAATGCCGAGTTTCCTGTATCTCACTGAAAGAGTGTGTGCGATGTATGGTAGAAGACGATGGGGATTGTTCCCTTCCTTGTCAAGAAGTGGGAATGATCAGTTTTTCCAGCACCATACCAGGTGACATATATCAGATAAATACTAACTTTATATACACGTATTCAGTTTATCAGCGTTTTGCTCACGAGTCTACCAAATAAAGTGTGTCATGACACGCATGCTCCGTTTACGGAACAACTGGACTGACCATCGGCCAGATATCGACCTGATAGATGACACTTTTGTCTCCAATCATTCATTTAGGCGAGAAAAAGCTCCGTGCCATCCATTGAATAAGTAGTCAAAGCTTATCCAGTTCATCCAAGTGATTCCCAGCTCCATTTTGAATCTGAGTTCAGTACTCATGGATACAGTATCAGCTCGGCCAATGAAATAGCGATAGCAACAGGGTGTGTCATGGTGGATAGCGATAGCAACAGGTTGTGTTATGGTGGATAGCGATAGCAACAGGGTGTGTTATGGTGGTGATGATACCAACAGGGTGTGTTATGGTGGATAGCGATAGCAGCGGGGTGTGTTAAGGTGGTGATGATACCAACAGGGTGTGTTATGGTGGATAGCGATAGCAACAGGGTGTGTTATGGTGGTGATGATACCAACAGGGTGTGTTATGGTGGATAGCGATAGCAACAGGGTGTGTTATGGTGGATAGCGATAGCAGCGGGGTGTGTTATGGTGGATAGCGATAGCAACAGGGTGTGTTATGGTGGATAGCGATAGCAACAGGGTGTGTTATGGTGGTGATGATACCAACAGGGTGTGTTATGGTGGATAGCGATACCAACAGGGTGTGTTATGGTGGTGATGATGGGGTTTGCTATCATCACCACCTTAACACACCCCGCTGCTATCGCTATCCACCATAACACACCCCGAGGCAAAGAAGATGAAAGAGAAGCACTGGAGTCATTTAGGTTGTGAGTTGGTAGCACGGAACAACGGATCATGAAGAATATTCTGTACCCCTCAGTAAACAATCTGCAGTGTCCTGATTGGTGTAAACCTGGAAATCAGACTCAATCGGAGACCTGATTTTCGCAGTTTTGTCCGCTGAAACAGTTTGTCCAATGGCGGTATCAGCCATCGTAACCCTTTGATTAGAGTTGAGGTCTGATTGAAAGAATCGATGCTAGATTTGACATTGGTACAGGTCATGTCAAAAAATCCTAAAAGCAGCTTTGGAGTGATGCACCCTTGTTGCTCATAATGCCATCCAAGGTGATTACATGTCTAATGTCTGATTAGGCCTAGCCATGTCCGCGTGTAGATTTCGGTCAATCTCCCCCGTATGTCCTTTTTACCCGACATGTTATCATTTCCATAGCCGAAACTTTTCAGCGTATCTTTTTGTGATTTCTTTGTAGTTAAAAAGTCTACATGTGAAGTTATTACTGGTGAAGATGGATGCATTTCTTACTACATGATAAACTATAATCATGAGAATGAAAGACCTACATTGACTATTTCTAAGGATAAAAGTAGGTACTTTTGACTTTGAAATTAGTACAAAAACAAAATCTACTTCCAGTCTATAGCAAAAGAAATCATGCACGCTGCATTGTAAAATGAGATTTTTGTTACTGCTCGAGTTCCTTGATGGGGATATTTCCTCTCAGAGGCTAACCTGAGATATCCTTCAGCTTCCTTGATCGAGCAACTCATACAGGATATGTGTAATCAGTGATATGATGTAACCAGTATTTTCCTCATCACTCTCACACCACTGGCAGGGGTTTTTCCTTGGTACAGGACATTAGCAAGCCTCTCCGAATTCCTCATGCGGTTTCCAATCACCGCAATGAAAAGAATGGACGTACCGACATACCGATGTACCGATGTACCGACCCTCAGACAAAAGGTCAGGATCGCTCCATGACTGTAAAAGATCCACCTTACGCGCGCTTATAGTGAAAGGATAGCCAAGTTCGCGGCAGATGATGCGAGACATGGGTTAGGTAGCCAACCCCTAAACTGATAATCCAAGTAATGCAACTGTAAGCCAACTCTCAGTCCCATACCCACAAGCCACAACAGAAGAATTATAACATGCACTTTCCTGGTGGACTACCATGAAAACCCGCTTTTGGCAGTTTTGTTTATCATTACGATCCTCTCTCAAGCAATCGCCTATTCGTCGGGTCGCCCAGTCGCTCCGTCACGGTGATGAGATAATTTCTTATTACAGAATGTCCTCAGAATTTCCTGGTGGAGCTCATCCTTGGATTGGTGGGAGGTGTTCTCCTACTGGGTATTATAGCTCTTATCATATGGAAGGTGGCTGTCACTGTTTATGATAGACGTGAATTCGCCAAGTTTGAGAAGGAAGCTGCTAGAGCAAACTGGGATACTGTAAGTAATTCTCTGCCTATTTCTTGTATGTTTCTACACTGGCATTGGTAATATTGTTTGTTGTAATTGCTCTGCTTGACGCTGACCGTCCTGTTCGGAGGACGTCGTAAGCATGCGGCTCGTTCTGGAGAGGTAGGAGTTCTGAGTTTATAGTCACAGTGAGAGCCCGACATGTTGAGTGAGTTCTCCCACTATCAAGGCCAAGTGATGTTGCCACTCGAGCAAACAACAGACTTCCTGTTTCAACCAAATTTTTTTTATATTTTTCAGACAAACAACCCTCTATATAAGCCAGCCACATCTACGATACACAACCCAATGTATAGCGCTTCACCTGAACTGAAGCGGCGGCCCAAAGAGACAGATCCATTGAAGATGTGAAGCTCGAGGGCTTATTTCTAACATAAATTTTTATCCGACTGATGCATTACTGTTTGCTATATTCATGTATGTGATAATCCAGTAGGCATTCTTTAGTCAATGCAATGCACTACAGTCCTGACAATTTTTTGTAGTACCTCTCGTAGGCACCAAATGTGATTTGCTCAGTAATGTACTAAGGACCCATAGAATACATTCTGCATTTCATATAATGGATACTGACTGCCATTTGTATTTTGATGATTCCCGCAGGAATAAATGAAAGTTGACACAAAGAACTCTTGAAATCCATTGTGCTGAGAAACCATTATCTCAGGAGTTTTGTGGTCTGATTACACGCTCACGTGCAGTCCAGACCACATCGGACCACTAGGTAAAGGAACTTTGTGCCATTGTTTTGCATTAGACTTCGAGCGTTGGTCCTAAACCTGTGACACCACTGGCACTGACGCCTTTGCCACTGCCCCCTGCCCCCTGCCCGTCACCTGGCTAGAGGCCCTCGCTTCACAGGGGCTCTACCATAATAGTTCCCTCGGCGGACCGCTACAATTACTAATTAGCCCGCTGGAGAGAACTTCTCTGGCCCCGTGGCGAGTGATATTACTAGCGGGGAGGCCCATCAGCATTCACTCAGGTAGATTAGTAGCTGAACGAGGGGAAAATCTTGGATTCACCAGTAGTTCTTTTAAGTTTGGCAAGAGTCGCGTTGACTTAAAGTTGAATGATGTTTTGTTTGTCCATCACTCAGACTCAGTCAATCAATCATTCAATGACTCCGTGACGACTGACGCGAGTCAACTCAATGTCACTTTGAATTTGATTGAAGTTTGTGAATGTGAATCTCCGAGTCCGAATGAATCACTATCAGTTACAATTGACATATTTTTATGTCACTCAGTCTCACTGAGTGAATCAACCAGTCGAGTCAAAGTCAAACTCAATCAGTCAATGTGACTGTCGTGTCAGTGTCACGAGTAACACTAGCTGTACGTGTAACTGTAAGTGTTTGGTTCTATTTCAGTATTTATTTGGCTGCCTTGTTTAATATTCATCGTTAGTGATGAAGTATGTATCATGTAGTTGAATCAGAAACCGTATGTTGGTTTGAAATCAGATTGCTATTGCGTTTGGAGTCACGTGTGCGGGCAATTCAATGAGCTGTTGAGCTTGCAGGCATACTTGCAAACGCAAATTGCGATCAAGCGATAAGTTGAATCCAATTGGCCAATCTCACAATCTACTGACCAATGAATAACATCCCTGCAAGTTTCCTTGTCGATAAAACCATAGGTCGTTGGCTGGCTTGAGGCAGTTAGAACTCAGACTATGCCTGCATTCCCGTTTCACAGTAGTAAGCCCTTAGATTTCTTGAAAACACTCACATCTCGCCATGTTAAAAGCAGTAGAACTGGTAAGTAATGTATTTTTCGCAAGTTAGGGCTGGATTCCTTATTCTTTTGGTCATTGTCGTGAATTATTTTACCTTCTAGTTCTACTTCTAGTCCTAGTCCTAGAAGTAGTAGCCTATTAGTATTACTTATTAATATTAGGAGGCTACTAGAGCTAGCCTAGGAGGTAAAATGACAGTATTGCCTACCATGTACTAGTAAGCTACTAATACTGCATAACAGGCAGATGACTGTGACCTGATTGCACATCTTTTTACAGGCAAAGACCAATCCAGCGGTTACCATGAATGGCGACTCCATATCCATACCCATCAGAGACTATGAGACTCTTATGAATACATCTATCATTCAAGTCAACCATTCAATTATCAAGCAATTGCAATCGTTACTCATAGCCAAAGATGAAGATCTGAAGCGGTATAGAGAAAAATATGAACAATGCAACACGGTTCTGCAGCGTACTCAGCGGCAGCTGGATAACTGTCTACAATATGAACAGCAGCAATTTGCAAGTGCACCCCACATGGATCATCGACCTATGACAGTCTCACAGACAGTTACTCTAGTCCGCGAACCGGAAAGCCCGAGAGTTGCAGAGACTGGTGAGCTTGGATTAGCGCCTCGTTCTGTTGGCGTAGCAGAGCCGGCTGCACCGCAAGAGGATGGTGAACCTGTCCGGTTCGTACAGTCTCTACCTATACGGCAAACAGAAAACTCTGATAGACCCGAGGTACATCTGCGGTCATTACCTGCCACCCTCACTTCTCCAGGAGCATCCACGGTTTTGCTACAGAAACTCATACATGAAAACATCCAGCTAAAATCAAAACTCAAGTCTAGCTCCAGTCGAAGCAGGGTAAGTGCAGTATCTTTGAGACCTCAACGCTCTTCCCCCTTCTCCTGGCTAGCAGTTAGCATGTGAATGAATGACCCAGATCTGTGTAGGTATCTGCACAACCTACTCTCGGCAATATGAGATATGGTAGCAGGGCTTCCACGAGCTCTAACATTGGCTCGGTGTGGTGATTCTCATTTTGGCCTGGTTGTCTGCAGAGCGCCGAGGACGTAGAAAGCCGAATAGGTTCTCTGAGACAAGACCTGCAGAAGAAGCAGCAGAGAATAGATGAACTTCTTTTACGTAAAGAGTGTGGTGGTAGTGAAATGGATATCACCAGAGATCTCAATGAGGCGCAAACTAAGGTAAGCAGGGTTAAGTGAATATGAACTAGGTGGCGAGTAAGTCACTGACACAAAGTCACTGTAAAGGCGGAGCAGATTTCCATCACTCACAATCAACACCCACCATGCAGATTGGCTTGTGTTACAGATGATAATCGGTCATCCATATATCAATGGGATACTAAACTGCTAAGTGGGTGTCATCCTGTATTTCGACCTCTGATGATTTGTGTCCATTTTGGCAGCTTGAGGAATTGGAGCGAACCAATGCTATGAACTCGATAGTGATTAAGAGTCTAGAGAGGGAAAATAAAATTCTTAAAGTGGAGAAAGAAAAGAAGGCCCAACTACTGGAGCACTACCGACAGCTTAAGGTACATAGCAGGTCTACAAATGTCTCTATCAAGTCCAATCAGCAATTACTCAAATACCATCTGTCTAGGTTTATATGTAATTGCTACGGTCAAAGTTCAGGACAGATTTTAATTAGCCAAATCGATGTCTGATCAGTGCTATGTCCATAGTCGGCACAAGTGTTAGAAGTATCCGCTTCATAATAATCATTACTTTATTAGGAGGATCCTGTTGAACAACAACAACTCAAGTCACAAATAACCGACTTAGAGACTAAAATGAAAAGGCTCGGTGAGGAAAAGACAGTACTATGCCAGCAGGTATGTATGGCTACAGTGCAGGCCAGTAATTTCGTAACCGCCTCAGAATGAGTACCAGCTGTAGTGCCCTGTAATGCCCCAAGGTAATGTGTGCGGCCAAAGCCTTGGCAACTGGCCCACTTCCTTATAGAGGGCAGTTGAACTCAGGTCCTACTTTATTGGTTAACTGACGTTTATCAGCCAATCAGCCAGTGCTGTATCAGCCAATCAGCGCCCGAGATATACAATCAGCACTCGCCTGAATGATTATGAATCTCTCTGGGTTTTGTTATCACTCGAGATGATTCTCCTCTATAAGGAACTAAAGTACCTTTGTCTGAATGTTTGCATACAGCCCAACTGCGGTAGGGTTAGTTATGAAATGTTATTATTATTCCCCATTTTTGGTTTTAGCTGTCTCTAAAGCAGTCTGACTTTGAAACTGAGCGTCAGGAGAGAAAGCGCGTAGAACAAAATTATAATAATCTCATACTTCAGGTAAGTTCCTAGATTAGCTGAATTACTCAGTACATCACGAGCTGGTATTTGCATCTAAACAAAGCCATGCATTGTTTGACCTCTGTGGAGGATCATTTGGGTCTGATGATGTAATCAATGATGTTTTGGTGTAAACTGGGTTCAGCTAATTGTGTAATACTCGGTGTATAGGCCGCCCCCCCCCCCCCCCCCCCCCCCCCCCATGCTATTTAGATGG
>Ga0224501_10003869_pt1 | contig 11802 bp, 6 predicted proteins | sample SF_Oct11_sed_USG_4_FD_169105 | JGI IMG/M metagenome (GOLD analysis project Ga0224501, IMG submission 169105) | Sediment microbial communities from San Francisco Bay, California, United States - SF_Oct11_sed_USGS_8_1 | ecosystem: Environmental > Aquatic > Marine > Sediment | place: USA... | reverse complement strand
CCATTACCAGTATAATGAGGGTTAGCTGGCAAGCCAAATAACAGCTGGGATCAGGGAAGTTTATAGTGTAAGCTGGCTCAACACAGGCAACTCACAGACAAGCCATTCCAGGGCACCCATTAATTCAATGGATTATACTCTGAGTTAGGCAGAAAGACCCCCACAAACACAAACTTTGCCCTCGCAGTTGTTGGAAGAACCAGCTGACCATCATGCAGCAGACCAAATAAATGTCACTGATTTCATAGATGTATGTGGGCCGACTAATCTACACAATGACCATCTACATTTATGTACCTTGGCTGAAGTAATCTGCTCTGCCATCAAGACAGTTGTGACTCAAGTCTAGCGTAGTCCAGGTTATGACTTGATCATCGTCCATCCGGAACGGGTCACAGTCCAAAGTGGTTAGGTAATTCTCATTCAAATCTGAAGCATAATGGTGCATTGACGCACTACAGCCGACACCATATACTACATAATTGTTTCCGTTTATACTCCACATTATTCGTTGGAGGCGCTATCACATACACTGTGCAGCATTGTGCATGAGCTCAACACCACCATATACACTATACTATGAACAATTCTGCATGGTCACCCTAGAACAATGCCTGCAAGTTTAATGCTGTAGTAAACAGTGTTCAAGGTTGGGAATACAAATCTCAAATCGTATAACATGGGTCAGTTTTCAGTTCAAGGCCACCTGGACAATAATATTTAAAAGTATTGTTCTTAACGTTGAAAAAGTTTGGCTAATCAAGCTCAAAGCGAGAAATTGGTGCAATTGTACCAATTTGATTTCAGAATGCTTACAAATCTCGGTCTGTGGTAAAAGCATCAGTTCGAAAATCGAGTCACTTCCGTATCGGCAGATCGTCAATATTCTATTATGGGAGAGATCCCTACAACAACAAAAACAATCAGTTCATGAGCTTCAGCAGACTGTATCCAAGCGATTGCGACTGTGGCTAGCTGCCACAACTCGAAGCAAACAGTGCGACCTCCATGCACTCATCCAATGGGCTCGAGATAAAGGTAAATCTTCTTAATATATCTATAGATCAGCAGTATGTTTGTGGTTACTCCACCGATTGTTTTTGTTTATTTACAAATGGTCAGCGTACTGCAGAGTATATTTCTAGAGGGGAAAGACAAGTCGTGAGTGGGTCTACTCCAATGTTCCAATCCATGTAGGTCGCACCCCCCTTCTGATCCGTTCTTCCGTGCTTACTCGCGAACTTGTCCATTTTAATGGACCTGTAAGCCTGAAGGCTTTGGAGGGTGGGGAAGTTAGGAATTATGCGAGGAACTCACTCAGTGGGCGCTAAGCATGAGTAAAGCTGGAACCCAAGCCTCTTGTACCAAGTGTTCTAGACATTGCGATATTCCACTACCCTTATTGATGCTAGGAGCCCAACCGTATGTATGGCACGGTGTCCGTCAACTCGACCATGCAATGGAATTGCTGCCTGGGTAGGGTTGGTATAGTGGAAATTGACTATGCCCAAGTTCAACTTAATTCAGAGCACCTTCTGATTCAATGCAAAGCATTAGCTACCCAACTAACAGTTGCAGCAGTCAAACTCATATGTCATTGGTTGCAGAAGATTGGAAGTCCCCACGTCATTTGTTCAGACGCCAAAAAACGACTTGAAGGAGGCAATTTGGCTAATCGTAGTGGTGCAAAAATATGGGTACTCACAAATGCCAGAGGTCAGGGTTGTTGGTGAAGGTATTCGGCTCAACATGACTTATTCTGTTATGGCTCAGGTTCAGAACCCCAATTTGTATAAGATTCTACAAATGATTCGAGAAGCATTATACAAGTTCCATATATTGATTTCTACCGCAAGACAGTTATGGTAGTTCCAATGTAAGAAGCTTGATGAGATTTAACTAAAATAATGTAGGCTTACACTAGGTTGTTATGGTACTGTCACACTGGCCACTTTCACTGGATCCTGCCAGTTTTGGTTAACAGGGATCTCGTATGGAGCCAAACCATTTTATGTTGGTAGTTGTCGTCCGGAAGAGGGCGATATGGAACCTTCTATTCGGCTTCAGTTTTTAGGGCTTAGTTTTGGCCAGGTTATATTGCCCAGTCCGGACACATTTTTTTGCATACCCTATTCACAGCTATGAAGCTGGTAGGTTAGATAGAGGCTTGTTTTGACCTAGGATAGGTGTGGGGAGCTCCCAGCAACAATGATTGTTCAAACCACCGGTCTTTAAAGGTCAACCATTTCACACTGGCAGGGAGCCATACCTCAATGTCATTACGAGTAATGGTGGGTCCAATGTTATTATGAGACAAGTTCAGTTCCAGAACTCCATACGCATCCCCTGTATCCAGGTAAGTATTCGGCCGGAGCGCACCAATCGAATTGTGACTCAAATCTCTACAAAAAACAAAGGAAATCAGAATGTAACAATACAAATTTTTGGAGGAAGTTTCGTTCGTTAAAATGCTTCTTTCGATCCCATCTACTAGATCTATAACCCCAGTGTAGTACCTGGGATGGTCAGAAGAATAGGATTCCGTGTCTGAGGCTGCTAAGATTGTAACACGAATGCTAATGTGCCTCATCCAATGATAGACATACACGGAGCATTTGGGGTTTTGATCATAACTTTTGAATGGATGGTCGGGTCAAGAAATTATTTCACAGGTGCCATCTTGCCATACGAAGGCACCTTCCGATCAATTTTCAGCAAAATCAGAAAGATAATTGAATGGCCTATAGTTGTCAATGCCCCAGTGGGTCCCCCCCCCATAATTGGTTAACTCGGCTGTCAAGGACTAATCACTGACCACAAACATAGGACATAAACAATATTAGATACCATCATAAACTGTTCAATCGACATCCACACCCCTTTAGAGTCACGATCTGAAAGACAAACGCTATCCACCCTCTTTATTTACATATACTGAGACCAACTCCATGTACCAACATATACCAAAACCTGTTCTCCATACTTGCATCTACCAAGACATATACCCTCCGTATTTACATATATACCAAGTAATACCTTCCGCACTTACATACACCAAGTTATACCTTCCGCACTTACATACACCAAGTTATACCTTCCGCACTTACATATACCAAGGTGTACCCTCGAAAAAAGGAATGGTAGGAAGAGCCTGGTCACTGCAGTCGAATCGGTTGACAGGCGAGACTCCGCAGAAATTCTCTGAGGTACAGTGAGAGCTGGAGAAATCTGCTTCAGTAGCTCCCTGGTTCACTATCTCATCATACATGCTCTTAGAGGTGCCATCACTCTATAAATAAATAATTTTATTTGCTTATGTTTAATTTTATTATACATCTTATTATTTTCTATTGTATTTATTTTTACGATTTATTTAAAATTTCATATTTTTGTGATGCTGTTTTATTTTTGTTCAATTTGTTATACCTATATTCGATTATGTTTTATAGTATTCCAAGTATAATGAGTTTAATAAAACTCAAATAAATGATAATATAACAAATAAAATATGTTAAATCATTCATTAAATAAATATAATAAAAAAACATGATATAATAAAAGGAAATCTGACCAAATAAAATAGATGGCAATGACCTTGTCCCGCAGTGTAATCTAGTGGGCTGCCTAAGATATGCCTCAGGCAAAGTTCAGAGGTCATGATCAGTTTAACTTACATCGATGCAAACGATGCTTTCAATATCCACAACCGTGTAAGGCAGATTTGTCTTAAAGAACATAGAGTAGATAGATGCAGCTCCGCATTCACAGCTATAGGGATTCTCCGATAAGAAGCTGCAAAAAAATATTTATATACGAAAACTACAAAACACCGGTTTGTATTTTTTCCTAGCTAGAAGAAAGAACAGATACCAACTGTATTAAATTTGGAGATAAATTCTGCTTTTTTGGCTTCGTAAATTGGACATCATATGGCTACATAGGCTACATTCGGCAGAGAAAAATGCCCCACCATATCAATTGGGCTCTGAAGCACCGCGTCAAATGATCGTATCGATTGGCAAACAATTAAAACAATTTAGAGTTGATATTAGATTTATATTCAATTGATGTGATGCTATTGAATAACCATCACATCAATTCCGGAAGTAATTGATGCAATGAATTGATGAGATGCAAAGAACGCACCCATATACTTTTTTTATTTCCATCCGTTAGACCTTAATGTGAAAAAGATTTATTGTCTAATTAAAATAAAATAATCAAATCAGCTCTAGAAAGGTATTCTATGCATGCTAGGAGTTTGCAGGGGTAAAAGCCTTGGCAAATGGCCAAGGGGTAAATCAACTCACAAGCTGGTTGACTGCGAATCGTCTTCGTCCCAAGCATCCAACCACTCTTGTGGAAGAGTGTTCAGTAAATTGCCTTGCAACCACCTAAAAACAGAGAGGTCTATCTGGGAAAGATATAAATCTCAACCAATCAATTACTCAATTACTCAATTAATCAATCAATCTCTACACCTAGAACATTCCCCCAATGTGAAATAGAAGCATGCAGTTGAACTACATTTTTACTCCAAAATGCTTTCCTGAACTCATTTATCTTACAAATAAGGGGCGTCGTTTCACACACAGAACGACAACCCCTGTTTCAACCATGCCAACTGCTTTATTTTTATATACTCCAGCACTTGGCCATCCTATTTAACGGACCTCCTAAGCCCGAGGCTTGTTGGAGAGGTAGGAGGTAGGATAAATGTGGGAAGCTCGCACTCTGGGGGCATGTCATGGCTTTGATTTGAACCCAGGTTCTCACTGTTGCAAGCCCAGCACTTTTAACAACTGAGCTAACACGCCAAACCGCAACCCGGCAATCCGCCAACCCGCTAAGCCGCTCACCCATATTTGATGAATATGAGCACAGAACAGGACATCTTGTCAGACTACACCCAACAGCCGATTTTCCAGGCTGCATCAATACCTTCGACTGCTCATGGAAAGCCATCTCCTAATCGCAGCGAACCGAATGGCGCACTCGACGCTCAGACTGCCCAGACCGGTGCTCATGTACTTACAGCTCTTCCAAAGATGCCGGGTCATCAGGATGTGGAAACCAATCAGGGGAAATTGCTGTTAGCTCGTTGTATGAGAAGTCGAGAAGTTTAATTTGACTCAAGTGGACAAACCAGGGTGCGGAACCTACAACATGTTGAAACCTTCCAGTATTCAATAGATTGTGCTAAGGTCTTGGTAGATTTCTAGTAGACGCTACGTGTAAATGCAATTAGCTTACGCTATATAACCCCTTTTATTTTGACTCGGTATAGCCTGCTAATCTCAAGGGATGATATTTACAAGAAACTACAGTAGCTACATACCACTCAGTTCAGAGATTTGGTTATGAGAAGCTCGAAGATACTCTAGTGTTGAAGGCAAAAAGTTTGGCTGAATTTCCGTAAGTAGGTTGTGATCGACCCACCTGAAATACAATCACTGTCATGAAACGACCGTACCGACACCATCCAGCAAAATCTTTATCTAATTGAAGACTGCCGGCATTGACTTGGCTATATGGGTTGGCAATCACCAATCGGAAGGTCCTCAACAAAGTCGCAAAATCTCACAATATAAGTAAACTATGCAAAAATCGCTACAAATCCAACAGCAAGTCCAACAAGACTGTTTGATAACCCATTAATGCAATGAGGCACTGCAGGCTGATTGCCAATCTATACATCCGTATCAATGGTCACGCCGCACGATTCTGGAATGGCTTTTGAGCAGACCATAAAGTACCTACAGTCTTTCCAGGTTGGGTGGTAGGAGGCTCACAGGTGACGGATCCAGGTGTTGGCATTTGTGACTATATGGGTCTAATGTGGTAATTGGGTTATGACAAAGCTCCAAGGTTATGAGATCTGTCATATCAGCAAACCATTCAGGTATAAACTTCAACCCAATGTCATGTAGCGCCCTGGAAAAAATGAACAATACAGGATTGGTCTGACCCGTGAAGATTCGTTGTCATTGCCCTGCCACAAATTTTTTCTGCTGAAAACAACACCGCACCTAACTAGTAGCTCTAAGTTCTAGTTTTTAGTTCTAAAGAGTATCATTTTTGTGATACTGTAGCAAATATCTCTGTCAGGATCCAAACTAATGATTTGATACCGAGAGCCTATACTGTCATGTGGTCTGGAGCCCTCCAAATAGCAGTGAATCACCTAGTGGTTTAAACAGGCCCAATACTGGGTGAGCAAATCTGGAACCATTTATGTCAATAACGAACACATCCGAAAGAAGACGGCACATTTGGAATTGTATCCCACTATAAGATGAAAGAGATAATGTCATCCAAAACATTCCACAAGAGCTAGCTACTATGATCAACTGGGTAGTATTTGACCTCCACGGCTTTTGAGCTTCTCCACTGGTGCAACAATGATTTGACCATCATTGCTGTCAACGGAAACCGTTTGATTCGTTTCAAACAGTATAGGTACTGGAACTTGCAACCATGGGTCACTCACAGGAGTCTAAGCTGCCCCATGACCGGATCAAGGAGCCGCTTCAGGAAAACCATATCATCTCCTATTGGGTTTTCGGACATCTCCCTAAAAAAAAGGAAAACGTTTGATTATTAGAAAAAATGATGGCTTAAAACTGGACTCTTTATTATATCCCATGAGGAGAGGCTGAAAATGAACTGGCAAATAGTGAATTGAATGGAATCATTGCACCTTAATCAGATGGAAGGTTTATTCGTAGCTCTTTGATTGACTCAGTGGTTATTGTCATTTAGCCAGTATCACCATTTTATGAAATGTTGAGGGTTTATCTTTGGGCTTCTCGCTAGTTCAACTCTGGCAGTGGACCGTCCCACTTAATGGACCTCCTAAGCCCGAGGCTTGTTGGAAAAGTAAGAGCTAGGAGCTGAAACCTGCGATGTCCAGCATTCAAACCCAGGTTCTCGGGCTCTCTCATGGCTGCGTGCCGATTGAGCTATCTTGCTATCCCAAGCCAGGAAAAAGCTGCGGTGAAACTTGGATAACTCGAACTGCAGGGGACCACCAAAGTTTCATTTCCTGGCTAAATTTTCTAAAATTTGTGAGATTTTTTTCTCATGTGCAAAGAAAACAATGAAATTAAGCTTGTTACAAGAATGTAAACACATCCAGCCACATGAAAGTTAATTTGATGGCACTAATTGCAGTTTATCAGTCCGAGTTAGTTCAGTTATGACTAAAGGTTCGAGATAAGCCCAGCAAATTGTTATTACCCAGGCAGGGACCATGAAACTTGGTTTGAGTTAAGCAAGTTTTCGAGTTATCCAAGTTCGAGTTATCCGAGTTTCACTGTACTTCAGATCCCCTTATGGGCTCGTGTGTAAGGACCTCGAGACTTACAGTGCCACCAGATTTTCATTAGCGAAATGGTCCAGCATGTCTTCAGGGTGTTCCCACATCATGTTGACTAGACCCAAACCTGCCAAGCGCTGATGGAGATTGCCTATCAGCCACATATCCTTGGTGACCAATGGTAAGGGGTTATTATCCAGTACTCTACAAATTTAAACGTTATCCAGTGAGACCATGCCAAACCCTGAATCCAGAGAGGCTATCCCTGGACTTGCGGAGTAGTATTCTGCCGTTTATCAGGACCAGATTATTATCTGGTCCTGGAAAGAAGCGGAGCTCAAAGTCGTAAGGTTAGATGCTCTCTCAGTCAGTCAGTCAGTCAGTCAAGATGTTCCTGGGATTCAAACCGTTTACATGACACATATATTGCAAATACTAAGCCATCATTGAATTTTTAAACTCTGGATACAATATTGGATGTTGCCAGGGTCGGCGCACGACCAAATGTTCCCAATAGCCAAGCTGCACGATCTCGGTTCTCGGACTGGTTTACCACCAAAACGACAATGTCTCTGGCCGCCGTAAATTTGAAAGATTCTGTAATATCGAGTGAATTTAAACCCAATGGCCTTCCAAGAACATAGCCTAACACAGCTACGTTTGGTAGGGTTGCCAGCATCCATTTATTCTAAAGTCAATAACCATCCTCTGGATGGATATAAAGAGAACGCCCGGAGATTTTGAATTGAGAATAAAGACACCGGTGCATCATTAGTGAATACCCGGTGCGTCATTGCATGGTGAATACCGGTTTGCGATTGGTGGATACCGGTTTGTGATTGATGGATACTGGTTTGTGATTGGTGGATACCGGTTTGTGATTGGTGGATACCGGTTCGTGACTGATGGATACCGGTTTGTGATTGGTGGGTACTGGTTTGTGATTGTTGGATACCGGTTTGTGATTGGTGGATACCGGTTTGTGATTGGTGGATACCGGTTTATGAAACTTACAGCTCTGCCAGTTCCGGGGCTTGCTCAACCTGCATCAGTAACTCCGGCAGATCATCGAATAAGCTACCATCCAGACTCCTAGAGTAAGAAGAAAAAATGATAACTACCATTCGAAACATTATCACATAAGATAAATCCATACCACATTGTTTTCAGTTGCATTTTTATTTATTTCAATTGGACTCTCCTAATAAATTGATGCTTAAAGCCATGCATTTTCTGTGTGGAGTAGCATACAGTGAATGCCTATCTACAGATACATCTTACTGGTGACTAATCAATAAATTTGAAGTCACGCCACGCTCGTGTTTTTCCTTAATTCCTGGGTTGTTCAGGATGTGCCAGATGTCTGCAAGTGTGAACGAACAGACCAGCACCATCAGTGTGCCTTTTGCTAACTAAGCGATCACTTATTCACTTACAGGTGCTCAAGTGCGCTGAAGATATCATGGGAGAAATAGCCGGGTGGAATAAATCTTAAACTGGTTCGTCGCAACGTGAGCGAGCGAAGCTGTCCATCAAACACCCCATCAAAGTCATCTCCTCCATGCGTAAGATAGCTCAGTGGAATATCCGCTAACTCCCTGTGTAGAATATGAGTAAGGTATAGTCACTTGCACAACAAATTATTGGAGTCAATTCCCTGTGAAAAACCTAAACATTATGAAAGCAACCATACCAACCATCTGGACAGTTGAGCTTCGATATGCCAGATGTTGCCAGTCGAAACTGCCAAATTTTGAATGTAAATATTAATCATATCATTCGTATATTTACTCAACGATTTACTCCATGCATTTACTCAACCATTTACTCGTGTTCTCAAAAAGGCTCATACTCGCATGTCAAATTCCTCAACTTCCTGCCTTAAGCAATTGAGCAAGCAAGAAAAAGCGGTGGCGGCCCACCAGGACATGATTTATGGACGGGGGCGTATAAATTCATTTAAAGAATCGAGTCGATTCTGATTTGATATTTGCAAAGAATTCTAGCAAATCTGACAGCAAACTATTTTTCAGCCATCGTCCGTCCATGGCTGAACTGCGGCCTTCCTCTTTGATGTCCACAGATTGCGTGGTGCCATTGAGAGAGGATTGAGCCAGTTTCTGCCACATTGGCTCTGGACGCCATGGCCAGGAATTAAACCCGGGTCACAGGGAGGACAGACAGTGAGATAGATCCATTCATTTTCCCACTGAGCTATCATAACCCGGGCCACAGAGAGGACAGACAGCGAGATACATTCATTTTCCCACTGAGCTATCATGAGTGACAGCAGATAAATGCTGAACTGAAACGGACGGACTTCAAAGAGTGAAGAACGTAGAGAATTGACAGATGAATAATTTATCAAGTACAAGCAGTAGGAATCTGAATCAACTCGAAGCATAGTTTTGTTTAAATGTGTATAGTGTAACCCGGCGTCAGTAGTTATTCTGACTATACCATGTAAACAAAGTTTCTGGCTGGGCAGGGTTAGTTTAGTAGAGGCTGACTATGCCCAGGGCCAGCTCCACTCTTCCAGAGCACCCGCCAATTCAGCGTAATGCATACACTACAATCTTGAAGGATGGTCCTGATTGGGGGGTCATCAACCTAGGCCATTTGTTTACGTATCACCCGCCAAAATTCGGCTGCTCTTGGCGAGAAGGGAGAGGTGGATCTTAAACAACCGAGTGATTTTCACCCTAATTATCCACTCGTTGGGACCTCCCATTATTCTCAAATTTAGCTCTACAACCATTCACTTACATCATGCGAGTGTTGGTACCTAGGTCGGGGAGATTACCGGTCAGCACAATCCAGTTTTCGTCGTTGCAGTATACAAAGTCATTCGGTACGGCATAAAATCCCGAATCTGAGCAAGCGCATACATCACAAATAGCAGCGGCGGATAGGTGCAAACTGCCCAGAAGCACCGCCCAGAATAACATGGCGGCTTGTTGGTGAAACCTGCGACACAAAAGGAGATAAGCAGTATGAAGTACGATCCTAAAGAAATTCTCCTTGGCTGCACAAAAGCTAAATAAATGTTAAATTGGAAACCGTTTGTATAGATGTCTGGAAATCCTTTAAATGGGTGATATTTGATTGGATATTGTATCGCGCATAGGAAATGAACAAATCGATCAATATGGTGGACAGGCAGAAGGCAGGCTGATAGCTAGATCACAGTGGCCGCTGCTCGATAACAAAGTGACTCGCACATTCAACTGTGTCTGCAACATAGATCCCATGCTTTCTTTTGGTCGATATAGCTGCTGCTGAAGGAAACTATGATTGTATTTTGATGAGTTCATATGTAGGAGAAAAGTTCATGACATTTAGAATTGGTTCTATTTCACCGAGTGGTTTCGGAGCATAAATAAATTGTGTACAACTGGACAAACCAGAAAATGGATAGTAAAGTTTTGCGCACTTGATGCGTAAAAACCCAGGAGTTTAATAGAAAAACCTAAGCAGAGGCAACATTTAGCATGAGCTGAAACATGACCAAGGCCCTTCGTGAAAATTGTATGTATTATGATCGGGCATTCTTGTAGAATTTCTTAAGAAATGATAATGCCAAGTGCTGGAAAAGTTCCGCGATTTTGCTAAAATATTCAAACCAGCATTTTATGCAATCTTGCAAAAAACCACCGAGTTGATTAGCTAACGCATCTTTGCTGCGCGGCTTGTTTCAATGAGAAAGAATAATAATAGTAGACTAATCGTGGAATAATCTCAAGTGCTATAGCATGATGATATGATTTACAAACACAAGTAAGACTGCACATCAACCTACCTCAGTGAGTTCACCGGTTGTATGTGGCTGATTGGATCGAAGCGCTGGAGTCGAATGTTCCTCCTCTCACTGCTACCGATGAACTGACCTTTCATACTCAGGACAACCTGTTCTTGAAGCTCCCTAATATCTCAGCTTTTCACCATTTGGTCCAAACTCGACAAAGCTATGTGTGCAAAATGGGAATGTAGACAACTAGGGGATTAACCACCGAAAGCTTTGTCTTGCTATTACACTACATGTATGTAAGGTTAGATCCGATTTATTTACAAAATACATGTGATCGATTGCACAGACAACAGATTTTTAAGCGCTTCAATAGAATACAGTCTGTCTTTGATGCGTTTTGTATGACGCGCATAAAACTATATTGATATCTCCCCACTCCTTCAGCGCCTTGAGATAGAGCCCTAACGGGCAGCAGTGTCTGTATATCCTGTCTCTATAGTGGTGAGATCGGCCATGTCTTCCTTGATAATGTTTATTAATTCTTGGAGTCCTTCCTGTTGCTGCTTCAAATGCTACAATCAGAGAGTATAAGTTACATTTAAGATAAGATCATCTTGTTTTACGTGGATGGCAATGGAAGCCAATGGTTTGTTTTCAGGATGGTCTGTGGTTGGTAGCTTTTGGCCGAGCCTCCTTTATATGAAGCGACGATCCAAGTCCGATGGAGGAGAAAGTA
>Ga0224501_10003867_pt1 | contig 11804 bp, 8 predicted proteins | sample SF_Oct11_sed_USG_4_FD_169105 | JGI IMG/M metagenome (GOLD analysis project Ga0224501, IMG submission 169105) | Sediment microbial communities from San Francisco Bay, California, United States - SF_Oct11_sed_USGS_8_1 | ecosystem: Environmental > Aquatic > Marine > Sediment | place: USA... | reverse complement strand
ACACTACTTTCCTCATTTTATTTTAAAATGCATGAGACTTGAGACTTCACAGCCGCCTATGAATTGTTACACATCACATTAGAAGTTTCTCGGGCCACAGAGACCATGCACAATAAAGACAAAAGCTAGTTCACTTGCGCTCATATTTTCTCGGAATCCCTGTGTCACAGTCTCATGTCATCTCATCAACGAGGTTTAAGGAATAGCCCTAATCTGTCAAGGGTTGACAACTCATCAGGTAGGGAAAGAGACAATATTTAGCTAACACCCTGCCGTTCTAAGCTTTATCAGTTCGGCTCAGGAGACAGCGGCAAGCAGTGAACTAACTTACAGCCGTCTATCTGGTACATAACAGTTCATAAGATAGACAGGACATGATCGAGACATGTATTCATTACCAAATATATGGTGTTGCAGTGTGGTGTGTTGCATTGTTCCACAATTATGGGCTGTTGGGTGAATGCATGTTGATGGTGTCTATGTTTTGTGTGTTTGACTAGGTGTTAGTCTGTTGTGTGTTGTGACTACATGCTTCAGGTCAACAGACTGTGGTGTATTGTTTTTGTCTAGAGATTTTTTACAATAAAAACAGTTCACAGCGGAGTGAAGTCAACTTCTGGCTCTGACGACATTGCTACAAGGCCACAAACTAGTGTGATTCAATCACCAACGCAGAGGGCAATATCTGTGCTGATAGCGGGTAACTTTTGCTCGATCTACTCCATCAGTGACATCAGTGACTCCTTCTTACCATATCCCTAATGTACAACTCAAAGAAAATGAGTGGAGATTTTCTTGACAGAACGTTACCAAAGCCCAGTTAACCCTCATCAGATTACTGGCCTCTCAGAGATCCACACAACATCTCATAATACGGAAGGAAACTGTTCTGTTATACTCACACCATGCAGTGTGTTTAAAATAGCAGAGCTCCGCACTACAAACTTCTACTGTGTGAATGGTACCAACCCTCTGCTAACCTAGGGACCTTGCCTTCAGGTGTCACTGGTACTGGGTGCTGGTACTGGTAGCAGGTCTAAACACAGCTTTTATTCCCTACCTGAGAAAATGGCAGATCGCACCGCCAACTGCATATGTCAGTCCACTACTGTGAGCTATGAGATCATAACTGCTGGGATTGGCTCATATGAACAATGGTTCATTGATTGAAAAGAAAAGGTTAAATTATCGGTCAAATGAGTCAATTAGCACATACGTCATGCGCCACAGTTCAGTGAAGAGGGACAAAGGATGTCTGTTCTATTCTCGTGAAATCTTTACTGCATAACCAGCCAAGCTTTTACCAATCACACATTTAATAGAGGATACCTGGTCTACCCCTATACCTAGAGTAATCTATTGGGACACACCATGGGGAGCCCATTAACAACCCTCTGTAAGGCTTAGTGATACCAGAGCCCTTAAGGAAAGAGACCATTGTACCTTATATTAGGACTACAACAATATTCCCTGGTCCATGCTTAAGCCACTGTACCATTAACCTTGGCAAAGCGTTCAGTCGCTCTTTGTTTCTTTTTGTGAAATCATGTCGTATTCTGCCAGTTTTAGCTTGCCATCCGGGTTAATGATTAATCACACAATTCTTCCGTATTTTTGGTTGAGAACTCTTACGCCTCTGGAGGTTATTTATATAATATCCTGTTAGTTACCGCATACGCGTAAGGAATTCTCCGAAATATCCTTGGTAACTGCCAAAGGATTATAGGGAAGCCCAACCGCAAATACTATTCCTGGAGATTCCCTGCTCTCCGTGAGAGAATTCCCTGCTCTCCGTGACAGAATTCCCTGCTCTCCGTGAGAGGATTCCCTGCTCTCCGTGAGAGAATTCCCTGCTCTCCGTGAGAGAATTCCCTAATAACATTTTCATGTAGCCTCAACAGTTGGTAAACATGTTTATTGTAGTTATAGCTACCATCACTATGGACAACTCAATGGGTTCACCACATTTGTAAATTGTAATTCGTATATCACCCTGACAGGGCTGGAAAAGAAACCTAGGCACTATTGGGCTGGAAAATGGGGCAGACGCCCACCACTGGATCAACTAGCTCTCTCCATATAAGGTTGTAAGTGATTTCCAAATCCAGCTCATCTCAATCAGTGATAAAAAGATCTTTCGATTCTATCTAGCAGACATACAGGTGATAGGTATGTCAAATTGAGCGGCTGATTTCAGATATGAGAGGTGTTTTGGAGCCTGTAGAGTAGTATTTCAGGATTTGGTTTTATTGTTTTTCTTTGTAATTGCCCTGCCGAATCATTTTTAGGTTAAGTAACGACTTCCGAATCGGTAATCGGATCAGAGCATGATTTTAAATGAACAGATGTTTTTTGTTTACCCGAAATGACCGAGAATAGCCTTAAAGTACAATTGTATTATTTATGGGTCATGGCAGAAAAATCTCTGTTATCTGAGAATTAACCTCCATGGACAATTAGCATGCTGCACTCCACTTCAGTAAAAGCTGCCAGGTGCATGTTGGTGGTGTTGGAGAAGAGGGATTTCCCAGTATTTACTGCGAGTCTGATGTATAGAATGTTGTTTGTGTAAAGGTTCCCTTTCCCATGGGCCTCGGTTTTCCAACTTATTTACCCTAACGTTGTTCAGTTATTCTCTCAGGATAATCTGCAAAGGGACTAAGCCAAATCGGGCAGCGAGAAGGATAGAGCCTTTATCTAAGACAGGGTCTGAAATAGGGTAGAAAGCAGGCTCACTTCTGAGTCGTTCCATTTGCTATCACTCACAACGAGGGTTATATCTTTTCAGTGAGCCTATCCACAAGTATCCAGCCTGTATACGGTGGAGCAGTGACTTGGTGCACAGCTTACTAAACTTAGGAATGCTGTTTCCAGATTCTACTCCCAAAATGACGACACTGTGTTCTTTTACCCGCATCTGGATTAGGATATGGTCATCCATGGGGCCACCTTCCCGATGGGTTACAGGAACCAGGACAACTCTATGCTGGGGATAGACTCAAGCATGTATGTGTAGTGTGCATACAGATCAGGCAGGAGCAGTGGGGTGGTGTCACCTTGCTCTCCTTAATGTATTCGGTTGCCTCACCCTGTATAACTTATTCTACATAATTCGGTCAGCACCGTGCCAGTATATGAGTGATGCCAGCAGCCAATCAGCTACCACAGTAGGACAGGTTCAAATGATGGTGCGCTTTCACTTAACTCCATTTACGTCCATTTACCACAGGTCAGAAATTACTATGCTAATGAGGAAGCTATAAAGGGGAGCTGCCCCTGTCCCGTCCTGTATATACTGTGATATGAGAGTGATCAGTGCACGCAGGTGATTGTGTGAGTCATTCAGTTTATCTCCACAGCATGGGAACTTCACATTTTTCTGCCACATGTGGTAATACCAAATAAATAATACAGTCAACAACACTCCGGCCCGTTTCCCCTACTTCGGTCAGTGGTTTGCGCTCCATTTTCAACTTAGTACACCTCGGATTTAATGCGACATAAGGATGCCTGACCCTGAGAATTTTCCAGATGCTCTCAGGGTGGAGATATTACTGATGAAGGGGGCCACGGCGTCCCTACATGCTGAAACTTACAATCTTGCACGCCTGTTAGTATTTTGTTGCCCGAGTGAGAAGACCCTAATGCTTGGATTTCGCAGAGACCTTGTCTCAGGCTGTAGATGTGCAGTTAGATTGGGATTGAATGGAATGTGACTCTCATTTATTATTTGCAGTACATAGCACACTTGTGTGCCGTTTTATAACTGAGAATCTGGCTTATTTCCATGTACAAGTACAGTATGATTGACAAACAAGGTGTCATCTTTACTACAATGAGTGTGAACTTTAATGCTATGAAATCATCTTACTATATATTCCTATATACATTCCAGAAAAGATTCAATAAGACCTGTGACTGCAGCTTCCGGACAGATACGGCGCAGTCTCTTATAATCAGCCATAATGGCTATCCTGTACAATGATTGAGCGTGTTTTGGGATCAATCCCATCAGTGACTTCTACCAGGATATTATATAGGTAATACCTGCAGTCAATCAGAGCTGAGATGCTATTCTGACAGGCTGTTTTTGGCTGAGCTGTGAATGAAACAAATCGTTACTTTCAGTGATCGGGCAGTGTCAGTCATGTCATGGTTAGTCTGTCTCGTCTTGAAAACTGCTAGCTGTTTTGGTCTCTTTTTTCTGGCGCTAATTCTTGCTAATCAGTACCCCAGGATAGAGGACATGGGTACATGGGTCTGTACACTGATGTGTGGCTATCAGCCGAGACTCATTCAGTGGAATATTTAATTGTTTCTTCCTGCCTCATTCACACCATACCACATAACAATTCATTATCACAGACAAATTCTAAGACTAATTTACACAGCGGTGGTGGTCGCCGAGGGAAATATGGAAGGAGTTTGGCACGATAGTGAAGAAAAAATAATATCCTCGAGAATAATTAGGTCATTGTGTGACCACCCCAGTGGGGAACTGGCTACTAACCGGCGGAGCAAAAATCACATAAAAATGCACAAAAAATAACAGAGTGATATGAGCACCCGCATCTACCTAATATTACCAGCGGACAGAAGAACTCATGTCTATCGGCAGTCCCTGTGTTTCTAGTTGTGGCTACCTAATATCGAGTTTGACTAGCAGAGCGAAGATTTCCACACTTCCTCTCTCCTTGGTGGCCCACTCGATCTCTCCCCTGTCCAGTTTGGTTTCCAGCGGTGAGTCGCCACTCACAGTCGCTGGTCCGGCGTTATACGAGCCCGGCTTAACACACGTCTGCAGGGCCAGACGTGCAGAGTACAGGCGGCTAGTCTTCTGGTCCCGATATCTATAAAAACGGTATGTTATCAGCTGCACCTTATATAGATAAAGCTTAATATCTCTATGGCATATGATCACCTGGTTGCGCATCCGATCACTCTATTTACTGATTCTCACCAGCCTGTTTAGCCTGGAGATTTTTGAACTAGTAGGAGCTGGCGGTCTCATGTGAGGAGCTCACACGCAGAGCTAGAGGCCAGTACTCTGGTCCGAAATCCATGACCACAGACCATTGTGCAGAGTCGGTAAAATGCGAGATAATTTAGTAAAGAAGTACGCTGTGCTCTATAACATCGGTACCAAACCGCTATTGACCATGGCTTTCCTAATCTGCCATGTTCACCATCTTTATAATCAGGGCTCTGCCTTGATAATGTTATTCCGTAGGATTAAATTTCCTTATCCTCTATGTGAATACAGCCACCTCTTATAAAAAGCAGATCTCTTTCTCCAAAACAAACACCAAGCTCATGTAACTGATGAAACACCTGGTGCGTTTAGTTCTCGCATTTACAAGCGATTACCATGAATGTGAATGGTATCTGATCACCTGCCAAGTGATCCCATTGCCAAAATAAAAGGGAGAGCGTGCCCATTATTTACTCCAGCTCCTTCCCAGAATATTGCCGTAAGGTATTTCAGTGTGGAATTATTTCAAGGAATCAGATGGATAATTCATTCCACTTCTGCCTGTTATTACACAGGGGTCAGGAAATATTCAGTCACTTTTCCTTCCCACCTGCCAGGAGGAGAGGCCAGGGTCCTGGACGGATTCACAGAATATAACGCGGGCAGTATCTTCCAGGGAAATCGACTATCCGGCTCACACCAACCTGTCAGTGCACGACAGGGAAGTGGAACGTTAATTACATCGTTAATTCACACGTAGCCAGAGGAATCATGGCCATATTTACATATGGAATGCTCACTTCCTCTGTGTGGGCACTCGGTGCTGGAGGAGGGACGTTTCCTGGAACCAGAAGACATTCTGGACGGAGACACTCACTCTATTGGCCTTGTGAAGCGGTACCCAGCGTATTTGATGCTGGGAGAGAGAATGACTGGGCAGGATTCATAGGTATCGGGTTTTTTCTCCTCGGCGTCGGAGCAGCCGAACAGAGGATTCCTGTCTCCGTTCGCCACGTCAGCTACAAACGGAAAACTAGCAATTTTTTAACCATAGAGAAACGCAGTGAGAACCAGCCGCAGGTGAAAATCGATAATCCATCCCCTAGAGAAAACTGATAATCCATGCACGAGTGAAGACTGAGAGAAGGGGAATAGGAAGAGGAGTGGGAGGAAACAGCGGTGAGTAATGAGACACGCCCAGCATTCTGAGATGTAAAGGTCTAGTCACGCTTCACAAAGACTCGGCAACACACTGACATCAGACATTCAGCGTGATAACAATATTATTCCTTTAGTTCAAATCACTGCCAACGGCATCCAACACTAATACCAGGTGGCAGCGCACATATAACAGGAGAGATGGTAGGCTGTATATAGAGTAATAGAGATTTAATTAGGGACACCTGCCTGATCAGTGTATCCTAGTATCTACCTGACAAAAGACCCAGGAACTATCATATTTATAAAAGCGTATACCGGTAATGAAACCTACAGTGATGAGATAATCCTATAAACAATGAGTAACAATATCATCTAATCATTACACAATTACTAATTGAGAAATCTGCAGCCTACAGGTGCTGAGACAATGGCGGAGGAATGTTCTGATACATGTATGTTTATGGTAAATGGCAGCCAGTCTTCTAGCTGGCTTGCGACATCATTCTATCTGACAGCTGTGTTTGCCAACCGATCCAACTCAGCAACTGAGAACATAAAATAACAGCTTATCTACACTGCTGTCATCATGCCAGCCAGTAAGTGAAGTAGTGCAATAGATGCATGATGATGTCTTGCCATCTAGCTACTGAACCCTTAACAAGACAGCAGTATAATACGAGGTTCTCGACGAAAACTGGCAGGCTCCCGCGAGCATGACCAGCAATAATGAGAGGAGGCTTGTAGTTGTAACTTTTTCCCCTTGACCCAGCTTGAGACCATGGTTCCCAAATATGATATGTTGCAATACACTAACAAAGAGTGACACAGTGCCATTATAACTAGATATATAAATATGCAGCTCCGGGTGTGCACTATATGTAGAGCCCCACCTGCCAAAGTTTAGTGCAAAGTTTATCACGATGCCTTCCGTAACTCGATCCTTTTATTATCAGTGGGGTTGACACATTCACAATAGAGATTACACTCAGAGCTGAAGAAAGTGAGGAGAAAGCATTTTAATTGAATGATGATGGGGTGATTGTTGAATGCGGAAGAATAGCTGGATCCAGCCTGGCTGGCTGCCAGGGCACCAGTGGGTACCCCTCCCCCCTGTCAGGGTGTGGTGGTGGTAGCACAGAATCAAGTGGGATAGGAGAAGGTGCAGCCTGGAACTGCCTATGTGGTCAATTCTGGATTAGGTTCTGCCTCATCGCATTGTTCATATTTTATGAAATCGCCCTATTCATCTTACAACAAACCATCAAGAGAAACACTACGCTTGGCTGGGATGGGGAGAAAACACATGGCTAGCTGACCAGACGAATCAAATGAAGCATAAACTAAACCTCTGATCGAAGGGATCAGACACCCTCTAATTCTTTCCACCATCCGAGTGCTAACCCAGTACTGCCAAGAGAAACCTCCATCAAATAAAGGACAGCCGACAACGGCCAGACCAGGCGATCAGATAAACACGCCAGAGAGACAGTGAGTGGTGCGATAGGACTGTCTCATCATGTGACGGCGATGGCTTGATTGCCGACCATTTCCGGCTGGGATGACCAGAGAGTCAGCGTAGCACAGCAGGATGACGCGTTGCCAAAGACAATGAGAGAAACAAACACATCTGGATAAACAGATGGGGCAGACTGGGTTTGGCTAGACGTCTCTCTAACTGACTGCAGGGCGTATAGACAGACGTATTCATAGAAACTGTGTGACGTTTCCCAACTTGTAGCGTTTTTATAACCTGTCCCCAGAATTACTACACTCCCAAACTATAGAATATTTTTTTGTTCCGTCGCTTTCTATTGTACACAAGTCTCCATCTTATTAATGATGCCTTTTGGTAAGCAGCCCTGCAGTCTCTCGCAGGATTGGACAGCACTCACCTAACGCCAGAAGATCGCCGAGGTCAAGAATTTTCCGCACGGATTCGAGTGTTACTCCGCAAAACGCCTGGTTCCAGCCGTCGAATATCCGTAAAGACTTGGCGCGAGCTTTCAGCCTGGACGAAACCGAGGCCAAGGTTATCACGTAAAGGAGAAGGCAAATTTTGAGTGCCAGGAATTTTTACAAAGCTAGCTGATGGTATCCAGTGAATAGTACTTACTGTACTTACTTACCCTCATGCCAAAACATTATACTAAATATTGATATTATATTTAACTTACAATAAGCCTTACATGCAGACACACGCTTTACTACAATTGGTCAAGCTTTAATGTTGAAGAAAAGGCCGAATGCTCAAGTTGCATGATACCCATTACCCCCTCCACCCAGTTCCCCCTCCGACCACCGCTCCATCTGCCCACTGCCCCATCTGTCCATCACCCCCTCTGACCACTACCTCCTTGTGGCAACTTACTTGATAGCGAATCTGTACCAGCCAATAGGGACAGAGAACTCTTTCAGGGGATTCCCTCGGGCTTTATAAGCCACCCCCCCTCTCATTCTGTGACATGTTTCACAGAAACACTTGTTATATTTAGACTTGAAGAAATCGTCTACGAAAAAGAACGGTCTGAAAGAGCTAATTTGATCAGATCATTGAGTCTCCTATTGGGGGACCAACTTATGCTAAGCTCAGCAGGGCATGTGTTTGGGATTTTGGGCCTGTGCGCCAGGCAGACATAGTTACCCATCACTGTTTGAGAGATAAGCTGATTGGTGCCAACACAGGCCAATCACTGATCATCTGGCTGAAGCTTAATCACTGATTGGCTAACTGTTGGTTGAGCGATTTGGCCATAGCGAGCTTCAACAACTAACCAGCCGAGCTATAGTTGGTGGATATCCCTGTAGGTGCGCTGCATGTCTTCTCACTACCGGGGTCAGTCAGGAGTCGCAACTTTGACATGGAGAGACAATACCAACATCCAAAGCAGAGCAGACAAAACAGGCAGAGCCTGCTAGGAGAGTTCCAGGGAATGGTGAAGTAAATAGCAGCGTGCTGACCGGGTGACTGACCGGCAGTATGGCATTAGTGACAGTAGGGGTGTACCATCAATTCTCTGTGATAAAAATAACTAAATATGAAGATAATTCTACCGCTGGACAACTGGATACCCTGGGAAATAAAACTGACCCGGCAGAGCTGTTTGTGACAGCGACCAGCAGGAGACCCCTTCGGTGAAAACATCCCTGTCCATTTCTGCCAAGGGTGAACTGATGTGAGTCCGGAGAGATTCTCCGCTATCACCAAGAATGGGATCCGCTATTGGAAGTTTTCCTCACCCGAATTCGGGCTCATCCGGGTTGGGGGGGGGGCTTATGCTATCTGGTGGGCAATATTACCCGGTAGGAAGATATTATCTGGCAGGGGAATTTTACCTGGAAGGGCGATACACTGTTTGAACCGTTCACAAATTCTCTGATATTCACACTGTATCACTGGTAGGGGACTGTATATCTTCTCCTTCACTGTATTATCCATGTCAGCTTTCTCTTTATCTTCCCCACCTGTCCGCCTCTCATTCACATGGATCGTGACCTGGAAACACAAATCATTCCTAACATCTGACTAACCCGCATGGGGAGGGGGTGGAAAACTCTTTGTTATGGCTAGCCTGGTTTGCTGGCAGGATGGAGATAACTCTCTACAATACAGCTGCCTGGTCAAAGGGGTTATGACATGGTCAATGGTAGACGCCTTTTCAGAGTTGTGTTCCCCATTCTTAAAGGGAGGCAACTCCACATTTATTGAAACGACAGCAAGTGATCTTTTTCTACGAAACGAATATCGGTCACTGAAATAACTACGGCCCAAATGGCCCAAATAGAATTAAAATGGGATCTAATTACTAAAATTTAGTAACCTAATGCTCTTCACCCCCTAATAACATTGAGTAGAACTCAAATTAAACATAAGATTGGAGAAAACTTAAGTTATAAGTGCTTTGCCGGTTTCCCTAGCTCTGAATAGAGGCTGTTGCATTCGGGCCTCTATCATTTCGGCACTAACGCCCATTGACAGAGGTAAAAAACTGCTCTCTGAAACTCTATTTCTATATTTTTGTTGAACATTTTCTCTATATAGACTAGTGTAACTACGGGTCTAATGTGCACCTGCAAGAGGATTTTTCAGCGCGTAAGCCAAGAAATCAATGCAAACACCACCAGCTCTGTGTTAATTTCCTATCTTGAGGCCAATTCTGTTGCGTTGACAGTCTGAAAAGTGCATCGCCGAGGGCTCTAAGTATGCGTATTGGGTAGGCCTATGTCTAAGCTTCCATTTGAGCTGGGTATTGGGCCCATTTGTTCATGGTAGGCTTCAGAATCTGAAAACCAGTGAAGACACCTTTGGCCGTGACATAATCCCTTTAATCGGCAGGGATGGTCTCTGTAATACAGGTGCCTGGCTGGGCTCAGCGTAACAGTGTCGGTAACATGGTAGACAGTTAGACAGCTCAGCTCACCTGTACACACTGGCCATAGACATCCACAGCGGCGTAACACGGCTCCGGGATATTCTTGACGGCTTCCCCCTGATCCGTGCCGTTTACTCGCAGACGTAGACTTCTTTCCGGGTCCAGAAGGAGGGTGATGGTGTGATTCTCCTGCAGTCTCTCCAGATCTGTGCAGAACCGGGTCTTCACCTGACACAGAGCCATACAGTGACTATTCGGACACAGCGATATTCTCTCACCTCCATATTGGCCATGTACCCAACTGAAGCTTACAGAGAACACATTTATCACTGAACCCACGAATGGATACTGTGTCTACAGCTCGTTCCTTTATCCTGTCCTGACCAAAGTTTTATCAAAGTCTTATGGGGTGGGGGTAGGGTCTGATATCCTGGGTTTCGCGCCATAACCCTCTCTGTTGCTGACTTGTGAGTGGGAGAGAGAATCGCAATGGCTTTGTCCAGTGTCACTGCTTCATTGCCACTCACCTTTCTGAAGTTATGATAGACGGAAGAAGATCTGATTATCCAGGTATTACCAGCGGTAGCAGCGGGCTGACTACTGACACCGACTCCCAGAGATGACGTCCATTGAGTGCTCAGCTTATCGATACGAACCTGCAACAAGTCTGAATTGAAATTCTGCATGATAAGGAACTATTGAACCGACTTTACATTCCACTATGCCCCAATCCGGTAAGTTACCGGATTTCATAACGAAGTCACGCCATGGTGTGAAGCTCCATTTACAACCCGTGAGGAGAAAAGTTACACAGGTATTGGACTCACTGTAAATGGTTTATTCGGAATGAGAGGTTTGGCTGAGTAAACCACACTCTGATTAAATCCGTTCACACGTGTAGCTGTGAGATCCTTATTAGACAGCTGGACATTTCGGCCGTGCTCTCGGTGGAAGGAGTATTCATTCTCCCGAGTGTCCACGTCATAAAACTAAATAAAAAGATATTATAGCGAACAGTTTGAATAAGCCAATCAGGACCGATAGGGCTGGCGGCCCACTGTCTGTGATACAGCACGGCTTAGCAGGTTCGACTATCACTACATAATAAGCTCAGAGAAGAAATGACTGTTTTCAGTTTTCTATATGGGTCTGCTGGACAAAGACTGTGAAAAACACAACCAAGGCACTCCACAAAATTGTTAGGTCATACCAATATTGTTAGGTCATACCATTATTGTTAGGCCATACCATTATTGTTAGGTCATACCATTATTGTTACGTCATACCATTATTGTTAGGTC
>Ga0224501_10003866_pt1 | contig 11805 bp, 11 predicted proteins | sample SF_Oct11_sed_USG_4_FD_169105 | JGI IMG/M metagenome (GOLD analysis project Ga0224501, IMG submission 169105) | Sediment microbial communities from San Francisco Bay, California, United States - SF_Oct11_sed_USGS_8_1 | ecosystem: Environmental > Aquatic > Marine > Sediment | place: USA... | reverse complement strand
GTCATCAGCATTGACGTATTCACTAAACTACTTCCGGCTTGCACGGCTAAAAGCATTTCCCTCATACTCGATGTGAGTGATAGATTTATTATCGTGCAAAAATCATCACTACCTCCCGCCCATAATGACAAAATGAATTTGAATTCCTCGCTTCTTAGTATACTCTTGACCGATATACCGAAAGCTTGCTGTGTTCGCTGGCGCGCCGGAGAGTGACATCATGCTCAGCGGTATCTCCATGGCAACCGCTTGTGTGGACAGCCCGCTTTGGCGCCATCATACTGCTAACTACTTATCACATAGTGGTCTCTGCTGAGTAACCTCGACTAGTTTCCCCTAGTATATATCCAAGGATTAAACTTTACACATGGTGTTCCGCAGCAGTGTTTTTATTTTGTGCAGGTGTTTAGCAGCACCAGTGATGAGTTTGAGGGAAGTGGTGATGATGACGATAACAGCGATGTGGAGAAAGAGGACGGCAGTGATGAGGATTCGGATAGCGAGTCAGATTCTGAATCCGACCTCGACTCGGAAACAGAACCTGTTGATGAGGAACTGAAAGCCAGCGTGTCTGCTGCTCTTGGGTCAGCGGCGGTAATGGTGTGTGACTTTTATACACAGATGATATGTTAAGTTGAAATTCTTACATTATATCCATGGGTTCTTATACGAAAACGTCTGGGAGGCCAATGGAGCAAATAGTTCTATCTAGTGTTGCAAAACGAGATCCACTGCGCTGCCGAATAGTCAAACGACACTACAGTGGAAGCAATTCATAATAATTCGATATGCTCTGCCACCCAATGGTATCATAGTGTAAATCTATGAAAAGCTTTCATTTGCTCAAGCATAGTATCATCATACACAGGGACAAGTTTGTTGCAAGTTTCACCTGGTTATTTGAAGGAAATGGCCCGCATAAACAGATGTAGATCATACCCATGTCTATAGACACCTACAGATTCACCCTCGAAATATTTCAGGATGACGCTTCTGAAGATGACGATTTGTCTGACAGTGAAATGTTGAAGCTCGATGGAGCACTCGCCGAAGCGTTCAAGAACATGCGCAAATCCAGCAGCAAGTCCCAAGAGGTACTCGAAAAGAAGAAAGAAATAAAACACTTTAAACTCCGGTGAGTAAGAGCTGCCATACTAAATCCTCTATCTAGGCTTCTGTTTGAGCTGGATCTTGGGCCCATTATATGTAGGCTGCAAAGTTTGAAACAAAGTGATGACTTTTTTATGTTTGACACTTCAAATGGATTTTGTTATGAAGGCACTTAGGCTTCATAGTTGAGCTGGATTTTATAATTTTCCACTCTTTCATGCCTCCTCCAAGTATAATTACAACGATATATCAGCTACAACAAGGAATAATTGTTGTATGTGTCTTTCCTACTTGGCACCATCTTGAAGCTGCCCTACATGACTCCTCTTTTTCTGGTATTTTGTGCTTTATCCCAACAGCTCTGTGTGTGTTGATAGCTCTCATAGGTATGTTCATACGAGAGTGACACTGGTTACCTTCCTGGTTGCAGGTGCCTAGATCTGCTGGAGATTGTAGTAAAGCACACAACTGATGGGAATATCATGCTGGTAGGTGAATCCTGCATTACCGATGGGATCATGTCTAGCTCTTCATCGCTCATTTCATGATGTCAGTGATGTTTTGATTCTCTGAAGTGTAACTTACCTGAATGTGCTGTATTGAATCAGTATCTAACTACCCTTTACTAGGATCTGGTGACTCCCTTGTTGGTGCTGGTAGAAGCTGGATATAAGGATAGGGAAATGAAGGAGATTGGGAATAAGGCAATGTCCATCCACCAACAACTCACCTCACTGAAAAAGGTTTGCATATGCACCATCATCCTCTGGCTGATATTTATATCATTATTTAGGTTCTAATGGAAATTTTCACTGGAATATTACTGTTGGGTGTCATTCGGAAGAAAACCTTAAAGAACACAAGGAAATAACCCCATGCTCAATTTTTATGACCATTTTAAGTTCTTTTTGGAAAGACTGCTTTTCAGAAAACTAGCATGCACCTTGAAAATCGTCACAGTTGTTTGCCTTTTGGTAAACTTGTTTTTGGTAGAACTACCATTCAGTATTTGGATATTGCTTCCGCTGAGCGCTGTTTAGACTTTTTCCTGTTTGCAAGTAAGCTGGCGTTAGTTAAATACATTGTATGAATTTTCGAGTGATTTTAATCAAGTTTCTTTTTCCTTCAATGTAAGCATTTCAATCCTGTCGTTTCCGACATCAGAAATGTCAAATAAACTAAATAAAATAATCATTTTCACTACGACTATTACTATGGTCTTTATTTACAGATTCCCAAGGCTGTGGCAGGAACACTTAATGAGGAGGGAATACAGGAGGCAATCACTGACCTACTTACTCTATCTACCAATGGTAATGTGGCTTCTGAATCATAACATTTCTAGTGTGTGGCTTCTCATACTGTGCGGAGGGTGTCAGTACTCCAAAAATCATTCAACTCAAATGTGTAGCTATTTTAAAGGGGTTATGACACTCTCATGGTAAACACACTTTCGTAGTTGTGTTCCCCATTCTTAAAGTGAGGCAACTCGGCATTCATTGCAGCGATAGCGAGTGGTCTTTTCCACAAAATGAATATCGGTCACTCGAATAACTACGGCCCAATTGGCCCAAATAGAAAGAGAATGGGATCTAATTACTAAAACTTAGTAACCTAATGATCTTCACCCCCTCATAACACCGAGTAGAACCGAAAATCGAATGTAAGATTGGAGAAACTTAAGTTATAAGAAGTGCTTTGCCGGTTTTCCCTAGCCCTAGAAAAAGCAGTTGCGTTCGGGCCTCTATCATTTCGCAATAATGGCACTAAAGCTCGCTGACAGAGGTGAAAAACTGCACTCTAAACCCCTATTTCTCTATTTTTGTTAAACATTTTCTCTATATAGACTTGTGTAACTACAGGTCTAGTGTGCACCTGCAAGAAAATTTTCAAACAGCGCGTAAGCCAAAAAATCAACGCAAACACCAACAGCTCTGTGTTAATTTCCTGTCTCGAGGGCAATTCTGTTGCGCCGACGGTCTGAAAAGTGCGTAGCCAAGGGCTCTAAGTATGCGTATTGGATAGGGCTATATCTAGGCTTCCATTTGAGCTGGGTATTGGGCCCATTTGGTCATGGTAGGCTTCAGAATCTAAAAACAAGTGAAGACGCTTTTGGTCACGACATAACCCCTTTGACCGAAGATTGAAGGAATGCAGGATTACAGATCCATCTGCTAGCCCTAGCAAGGCTGATGAATGACTGTCTTGTAACTCGGTTACCATTTATCTGAATATTTCGTATTGCCTTTGTATTTTGTAGCCTATGTCCAGCCTATTATGAAGGACATTGCTGGCTCCATGGTGTTTATTGTAAGTTAAAACTGCCTATTGGGGACATATTTTGAGGTTTGGGCGATGAGAGGGAGGACAACTCCACGGCAGACTGGATTTCTCCGGAATAATTATGACTACATGTTAATGGAAAGATATTAGGGAATGTGGGAAACCATTGTCACATAGCTTCTGTGGCAAACTGAGATTTTTGAGACTGCTCGCAACCTGTGGTTCCCACGAAGTATCATGTAAAGCAGCTTATCAGCCTTGTTGTTGCGTTGTTCCACTTAACTTATAAACTACGCATCATTGTGTTGTAGCTTCGTTTACTGATGAATACAGAGAAGTCTTCATCAGAAGACACTGTAAGTTTAACCTCGGTACCATACTAGTGATGATCCGTTCTGTGTTTAGCTAGGCTAATTTGCTGCACAATTAAATATAGCTTTGCTTGGCAATAAGGAAAACACCATTCCGGTCTCAAACACAGCTCTGCAATAAAAACTGTAGGCACGTAATGAGTCTTGTCTCACAAAACTTCAAAAAAGTATGTAGGTACTTTTAATGATAAAAGAACATTGAAACTAACTAGCTCTCTGATTGGGGATAGTAAATTTCTGGCTGATCCGTCAGATTGACATCATCAAGACTTTCGTAGTCAATGATGGAATAAGGGATATTCTTTTGTTGCCAGTTGATCCTTCTATATTTGAGTTTCCCTCTAATGAATACTGTATAAGTACTCGGTAGATAAGTTGTTTTGTACTTTCGTGTCGATCCTTTCTAGAAGCAGCTAGTTTCTGCGGTGATTGGTAAGATCACTGATGCCCTGGAACATTTCCTCACCAAGCGAGACTCAAGATACAGTCACAGTCTGTTCCACATCCTGTTTGAAAGACAACCAGTAAGTCATGTAATCCTATCAAGACAAACCATAATTCAAGCATGCCAGAGAAGCCCTTTCCAGATTTGTACTCCCAGCACTGTCCTCTCGGTGACCGGTGACTGCCCGGAAACACCTGGAGCAGTTCACCTCTCATCGCCATTTGCTTTGAGCGTTCCTTATTTCTTCTTAAAGACACACATTAACACACAATGCTTAGATCAAATACCTATGTAAATTTATGCACTTTTTTAGAAAGAATTCCAGCCTTCCGCCAATTTTCGCATAAATCCTGCATAGGCAATCGGCTATTATGACTAATCTTTACCACTGTCCTGTATGTAGGCCCTGTTCTGGAGAGCCAGCGAGCAGTTGATAGCATGCATAGTTGACCCAGAACCCAGGGTATTCTGTAAGGTAAGGAAATTAGTCAAATGTGTCTAAGTAGGCCGATTGAGATAGCGATCAATTGGGATGGCCAGTCATGTTGCCGGTGCATGCGGCACAAGTTTCATATATGTTCATCGAGTATGACCAGTCAGAAATATGTACCTCACTGCATGTTAGAGGGCTTTCTATTGTCGAGAAAAGTATCAAATTTTACTCTAATGTCACACCTTCGTTAGCCACGTCATTTAATGTAATGGCTTGAGTAGGGCAGCAAGTGTTCAGTCTGTGCCACTTTACTACGGTATGGGGTGTCTGTACTGTGATAATCACAGTCTTCCTTGATGAGAAATGGAACCATACTTCCTGTTGCCTTTCGAGGTCATGACCCATATTCTCTAAGGGTGACTATGAAAAAACAATGAAATTCTTTCTTGTAGATGCAAGCCTGTACACTTCTTTCTCATCTCCTCACCAAAAATGTAGTAAGTTTATTTTTTGTTAATTGTGGTAAAAATTATGGGGACACCTTTGAAGAAAAAACTTCTCACAAACAAGGTGGCTTCCTACCATATTGCCTATCTGAGCATGGTGAATGTGACTCACAGTCCTGCCAGGGGATCCATCCTGTTGACGTAAGCTTGTGTGTACACAGCTTTATTGAAGTTGTTTTGCTTATATTCTGGGTGTAACAGTACACAATCATTTCTAGATGAACCCTTCTCTGCTGCCAGATGTGCCACAGGTAGTATGCCTAGATGAACACTTCATCATTAGAACGGAACCTTGCTACGTGTAGTTTAGCTAGGACAGCCAAATAATAAATTAGACAAGACCTGTTCTCAGAAAAAGGCGTGGTGTTTTTCTTTGCCCAGCATCTGAGTACAGACACTCACTCGCCTGATGATCCCGGTGACTTAAGATCTTTTCTTCAGACAATTTATCTTGCCCAAAGTTAAAAATGCCTGCAACTCATTTCCCCCAACTCAGTCTCCCCAATCCTCGCAGCCCTGTGACCTTGCCTTGGCTTTCTGGCTGACGGCCAGTAAAGTGGCGTCAGTCACCCTGGGCCCCAGACACTAGATGTGAGAATACGGTGTGGTTATTCGCACTGGGATTTTATTGCCTTTGGGAAGTTGAGAAGTTGAGTAATAACCCATAGAAGGTTTTTCAAAGCTAAGGTTAAAACGTTGAATTTATGAAGTCATTGAATTATACCAAGTATGACACATGGATGGAGAGAGCTGAGCAACTGATTAGTCTAGCTTAACCAGATCTCTAGATGGTGTTCTAGTCTCTTACACAAGCTTCACCTACAAATGTGTTAAAAGAAGGCTGATGAACACTTCTGGGCAGGCCAGTGACATGTCACTGGGCAGAATATGAATACCAAGTACATCAGGATGCGTATCCTATACAGAACTGAGAGTGGTGAGCTCAACTCATGGACATTTTGTAGAAGTAAACACTCCTATAAAATACAAGCTCGAGGTCTTACAGCTGTCAGCTATGCCTTTGGTTGACAGGGCAAAAGTTCCCTTCACCTATAGATTGATTTATCTGATCATCTCATATCTCTCTTTGTATAGTTGCATGAGATTGGTGAAGCTGATTGGTCAAAGTTTACATCAGGCTTGAGCAAGGCTTCTCAAGAGGTCAGTTTCTCCGGGAGAAAAAATCTGTTGGGGGTTTTCAGTTCTAAATCCCATCAAATTTCTAATTAAAGCAATCTTGTGCAACAGTTCAATCATGTCTGTAGGAGAAACCTGTGTCAGTGCGTCTATCATAACTGGATATAGCAGGATTACTTGACGTATTTGTGTTAAAATTGAAAGGCAACTCGGGGTTGCACTGACTGATAAACATGTCGTTTAGGTTCAGAGGATGTGCAAAGAGAATGTACGAAGTGGCTTACTCTCTGCATTCCTCGCTGTGGTACAGAGAAGTGTGGTCATAGATAAATCACTGGTAAGTATACATTGCCCAGATTACTGGCCTTGGTGAGAGTGTGGCAATTTGACATGTATGCTATAAGTCTCTTAAATAGTTATCACAGAACTGTAAGGAATAGTTTGGTATGTAATGACTAGGCATAGATAGATATCGGAGCTGGTCAGGCCAAATTGTTAGACATGTCAATGGTTCCATCACATGGTCACAGGAACCTGGCCTATTGGATGCCTTACATCAAGCCTAGCTAACCACTCTGTTGCCGAGTTCAGGCTCCAGATTTATCTCTGGTTCTGCGCAAATGACATCACTGCACGAGCACCCCTGGCTGTGAAATGAATGCAGCCACACTATAGAGATATCCTACCCCAGGGGGTAGGCCAATGGGTCAGAAAGACCGCTGATAAATTCTTAAAAAAACCTGGCTAAAAAGCATTTGCTTACTAAAACATGAAATGTTTGAGACACGGTAGTACCAAATATAAATTATAAAATGGTATCATGATTATGATCGGAATTTTTATCAGTGCTATATAGGCTGGGAGGGCTTGTGCTCAATTGACAGATAAATGGCTTTTCAGAGAAGTTTTGAATAGACTTAGATCATTGTGCCATAGCCACATCAAGATCGAATCAAGCTCAGGTCTGCAGTGATTTCAAAATGGCATGATGATGAATTAACCCTAATTCTCAAGACATGACTCATCCAGAGGCTTACAGTAACTTGTCAGAAGAACATTGCTTTGTTCAATGGGATCAAAGTCAAGTTATATAAAAATGTTGGCAACGGGTAATGCTTTCTGAGACTTTAACCAGATTTTCCACGGTATAAAGGATTGGAAAAACTAACAAACAGCTTACTCTGTACAGTCTCATGATATAGAGTGACATGCCTCTCGGAACTTAATACACTCCTGGGGTTCTCTCTAAGTTTCGCCGGTATATTTTCCAGAAGCTTGATCTGACAGCATTGAACAATATCAGCACACAACTGAACAAGGAGCTGCAGAGAACTCTCAACAAGCTAGCAGTGGCTATGGCAACCAAAACCCCGACCAAGACGGCAAAGACTCTTACTAATGGCCAGCCTCCCGCCAAAAAGAAGAAATGATTTGTCAATATCTAGCCGTTTTACATAAGCTATAGTTGTCACCCATTTATCTAGGCAAACGACCCGACTGGTGCGACTGAGCCATGGTCAACTTTGGTGTCCTTCTCAGAAGAGATGGCATGCTTTCCTATTATATGGATTTGTGGTTCACCGCGACACAATCCCACAGTATAATAAAATAAAGATGATGCATTTGTTACCTGAATCTCTATTGTAGTATACCTTGGCAGTGAGTCAAGCTAAGCTGCGGAGCATTCACATCGAAGTTGGCCATAGACCTAGGGAGTAATCCAGTTGAAATATTGTCGGAGGTTAGACTAGAGGTTGCTCTAGTCACTATTCAGAAATAAAGATAGTAATCAGCGCAACCTCTATACCAATCTCGACATTTCTATAGAGAGGATGTAAATATTAGAAGGTCTTCATTTCCTGGAAAATAAAACATCTGGGTCGTGTTGTGGTAGGCGCTGGAATTTCGGGCAGTGACAATGCATCAAAATGAGACTTGAGACATCAGGCAATCTAGCACGGGTTTTCAATGTCATTAAAGTTCCCCTGAAAACAGGCCTGGCAAAATGTATTTTGTTGGCTTTGCTGAAGAAAATGTTTGTTCAGAGTAAGAGGTATTGATTTTTTCAAAAGATACTTGGTTACCAAACCTATAAAGTTCAGCCGATATTAAAACCAAACAAATATACATTCGCAAAGGCTTCTTTTCAGTTTATTTCAACTCATCAGCAGAATTGTCAGCAGCCATGATGGTCTCGACCAATATTGCGATAAGTTTGGGTAAGTTAGCATTGTTTTTCTTTGTGTCAGCGACAGTTGCTAATCAACGATTTCCTAGCATATCACATAGTTGGAGGAATTGAGGCGGCTTGTTTGAAGATTGTATCTTCAACAAAGTACACTTGGACTCTTGGCCAGTTTCCTGTTCTGCAAAATTACCAACATAGAAAAGCCAAAAAGGAGTGACTTCAAAGTTCCAATACGACACATCAAACTATATGCCTACCTGACTGAGCACATGCGACCAACGGATTAATTCCTGATCCAGGTCACAAGTCGCTGTAAAGCCAATAACAATCCTACTCCTCTGCTCTCCAAGCCAACAGTGAGTCAAGGCGTAGAGCGTCACTGGGATAGAATCATTATGAATGATCAAATCACTGGTGACAACATCCACAGCCTGTGTTGTCTTGACCTTCTCATTCTCACTCCCTATTCGCCAACCTTGTCCCAGCAACATATTGCAACAGCAGCTGCAGGCCTCCCATTGGTCAATCCGAGACTTCAGCTAAAAAAATGCATAAATTTTGCATCCTGGTTTTCCACGGGCTTTAGTCTCAGGCTAATGAACAGGCTAGGGTTGACCATCAGAAACCAAAGCAGAGACATTGATCTATTATTAGAATGCCAGGCTGCAAATGTGGTCTGCCAAATCTACCAAAACTGCATTCCTTGATATTCATATCTGTGGCTAATACTGTGATGCAACAATGGTGTAGTCTCCTTGGTCATGTCTGGAGATTAACCACCCGCCGAGGTTGACAACTGCAGATGACTTCTTATTTCCCATAGAAACTATACTCTTATGTTGGCTGTACTTTTTTCTCTTTTTTGAACCCAATAATCTATATTTAATCTATATCTCTGTTGCACAAAATGTCTGTCCTCAAGGACAAGATGATAGTTATGTCTGACTGTAAGAACTGTCTAGAGCTCAATCTGCTCAACTCGTTGAATTTTGTTCTGCAACTGTTTAGGCTATTTTTTCCTACTGCTGGGATATTCAACATGTGAGGGTTCATCCAGTAGTACAACTACAAGAAGTACTACTACTGCAACCACCCCAGTTCCGCCCACTACTTCTGAATGGCCAACTACAGCTGCATTGAACTGGCAGACTCAGCCTACACCAGCTCCTGGGGTATGTGTGTTGACCGTAGAGCTATTAGAATTATAGACTCAAACTTAGTGTCAGTAAAAGATATAGACTCAACTCATTTCCTGCCTAGGAAATAAATAGGGACCCATGATGGTAAAAACAGAGGATTGCCATTGATGGCGTTAGGACTTTGGTTTACACAGTTTAAGATAACTCACATGATTCGACAAACTGGTTTAGTATATGGGTTCAGTAGAAAAAGGTATCGCATTGCATAAGGATGGAAACCCATTCTAAGATGGTTATATGGCTGGAACAAAACTGGATTAAATTCTCATCTTTCAATATGATGGGACTACCTGGGCCCTCTAGACAGTGGTGTAGCAAGAAAATGGTAAACTGGTTGTAATGTTGAGAGTTTAATGCCTGTCCTGAACTATAAGATAAAGGATGGCAAGGGCTGATTTTATAGCAATATTATGACCAGATTTGTCAGCAGATTCGTTACACCACAGAGCAGAAACAAACCGTCTCCACTTAATCAAATGTTTCTAGGACATTCTTAAAATTGCATAACAAAATTCTGTCATGTTTTAAATCACCATAATTTATGTGCCTCATAGTTTTGTGGAATATTTATATAAGCATGTCTGAGATTAACCAGTAATCCGTGCTTTATAATAGATATGTTGGAATACAACCAACTGGAAACGCCCAATGACATCTCGATCTACTCTAAAAGTTCTAGAGGAGACTCCTCTGCTCAGCTGCCAGACATTCTGTGAGCGAACGTACAACAGCTGTGTCCTATTGGCTCATAATGGGGACCAGCAAATATGCAAACTGTATGACCAGGATCAAAGCATCACACACTTGTCCATGGACCCGAATTTCATTATGCAAACTCCAATCGACTGCACATTTGGTTAGTAACGATAGACCAGACTTGTCACTTTCCTCCCTGTCAGTTCTCATTCCGGTGAGTGTCGATGAGACATCAGTGAAATCTCAACCGTATTTTACCTCTATGCACTATGCCATAACAATTCATCTTCTTGACAGCAGACTCATTTATCAGTAGCTAACTGCATGGTCTAAGAATGGGTGAGGTCTTGTGTATTGTTGTATAGGTACTAATGATGATACAATTGAATTCAATTGTAGATTACTACTTTACACCTGTTGAAGGCCGCTGGTCTGTTTCAAAGGGAACTTGTATTGGGCAGAATGGGAAATTAGCCAGTATCATGTCTGATGAGCAAGCCAGACAGGTTATACAAGCTATCCCTGAAGAGTAAGTAATATTCTGGCCTCTGTGAAGGTCGCTGTGTATATGCTGGAAGTACAGACCCAGTATTCTAGTTCTGTTTGTGCATACCATTTCTAGATGGGTGTGTGGTTCAGCTGTGTATACAACAACTGAATGACTTTCATAGATGGTATGCCAACAGGACCTGCCATAATTAGAAAGTAATGCTGATAATCCCATTAATGTGAAGGTCTCCTCAGCTAAAAGTCCACAGATCCTCATCTAACTAACCGGTTTTACCTATTCAAAATGGCTTGTCATCTCCTGGTAGCTATTGCATTGCTATAACTGTTAGTGTTCACTGAGTTATGGCGACTGTGTTGAATGTCTATCAATGAACACTTCAAAACAGTCACCAGTCACTTACCATGGAGTGCCCAGCTGTCTAATTCAGATAACAGGCGGTGTTTTTGCACGGGAAATGCAATCATATATCACTAATGAGACTGCAAACTACTTGCGAAACTTAGAGGAATTTGCAGTCAGATGCAGGCGTGGTTGTGGCAGACCACATTGGTGGAAATTCAGAATTGATCAACTGACGAATAAATGCCCTAATTTCCATTTGTCACCTTTAAGGATTCCATAGACCCGAAAGTTTAGACCAGTACAGCAGAGTTGATGACTCATAGGCCAGGAAACCTGGTGTCTAAAACCATTGCGTTCCTTGATGCTCCACAATGGCATGTTTTTTCGTTAGCCATTTCCTTGATTTTCCATCCTGATAGCATAACGGAGGTTTGGGTTGGAGTGAAGTATGACGGGACCCTATGGCAATGGCAGAATGGGGTCCCCGCTACTGTCCAGAGGTACTTTCGTGAAGAGGAGCACAATGTTACGGAAGGTATTCCATGTGGTAAAGCTGTTGTCAGCAAAGTCAGGGGTAAAAACAG
>Ga0224501_10003865_pt1 | contig 11805 bp, 6 predicted proteins | sample SF_Oct11_sed_USG_4_FD_169105 | JGI IMG/M metagenome (GOLD analysis project Ga0224501, IMG submission 169105) | Sediment microbial communities from San Francisco Bay, California, United States - SF_Oct11_sed_USGS_8_1 | ecosystem: Environmental > Aquatic > Marine > Sediment | place: USA... | reverse complement strand
GCCTGGGGGGGGGGGTGGCTGGCTTGATTTCCGGTTTGGGCATTGCTTTGTGTTTCGTTGGATACGGATTGTGATGGCTGATGGAGAACGCCTACCCTTAGAGCGACATTTTTCATGGAGCGGAAGGGTGCCACCCCAATGATACATCTTGGGGAATGGTGGGTCCAAGGTGGTCAGGATTCGAACGAAGAAAATTGGTTCAGTGAGCCAGCTATTAGCTACTGGCTGCTGTCATAATATCCACCACTTCATATTGGATACACCTAGCGGAGGTTCCCCCAAAGTCAACCATACCGTACCTTACCGATGATCCATAAGGATCATCGACTTTAGGGAGAACACTACCTCAAATGAATTTGATGGCCCTTCATACCTCTAATGGCTCTTGGGTTAACATAAAGATACGATAAGATTGGCTTAGAGTGGCACGTGCCAGGCAGATAGACAAAGACTATACAAACATTAACTCCTCCTAAACGCAAGCCTCATCCGCATCAGCTTGTCTTTTGTTTGCTACCCAACAGAGTTATCTCAGTTTGCCGCAATCAACTATACTCAGAACAATGGAAAAACTACTGCGAACAGAAACGTGACTGATTATCGCGACAGTGAATGGTGAATTGGACGAAAAGAAAGACTGGCCTGGTAGATTCGCTGATAGGGCATGATAACGCGCATCTGCTGAGTGAAATTTATCCCTGGGCAGCATGAACAACCGCGTTACAATCGTGCTGTTGTTTTATTTGCAGTGCAAGTTTCTTTTTCTTATTTCGAATAAATTTGTCTCACCGCAAAACTTGTAAATATCCTTGTCAGCGCTTCCTATCCAGTTAGTGAATGGTCATACTCATTTTCACTCAAGTTTTGATCAACAAAATTCTGCTGACAACTGGGACAGGATATGCTTAGAGAAGTGTACTTTATTTTTTGTCTACAGCACACATCTGTCACAGGATGTTTTGGCTTCACCGAGTGAAAGTAAGGATATCTAATGTGATCAATACTTGAATATCATGTTACCTACTGGTACTAGTCCTAATTTCCTTTGCTTGATTGGTTCAAGAAGATGCCAAAGTTACAGCCTACAGGAAGTAAAACTTTCCGCTGGTAAATTTGGTTGGTAGCCAAAAGAATGCTACCCACATGTTAACTAAACAAAAACATAAATAACACAGATATTAACACAGATTCTACACAGATACACACTTTACCCATACACAGATAAAGTGAGTTATACAAGTATGGGATATGAGAGTGAATTCTTAAACAAAGCCTTGAAACTCACAGGCTTACTTTTTCTGTCAAGCTGGTGCTATAGAGAAGGTTTTACGCTTGAACCACTGCAGTCGATTCAATGCTCAAGTTGCAGGATGGTGGCAGATCTGGTATGTGGATACAGGTCTGCGGTATGGTGATGATTAGTTGATACAGTTTGTTTGACTAGTTCCATTTAAGAATTTGACTTAGCAGAGACACCGCAAGCAGGTCTGTAACTTGTCTATCACGATGCCTCAAAATAAACGATGAGCTGGAAATGCTGGATGAGAGCATGGTGACCTTCTTAATGCAGATGAATGCGATGAGAAGAATGCTCAATTAACCCTCGGGATCCCCAGATATATTCTAAGAAATATTTCTCTGCATCCTTTTACTAATTTTAGGATGCAGGAGGAATAAGATTAATCACTACTGGACAGATAAATGCATACGCTTGGCCTTGGTGAAAGACCATGGGATCCAACTGGTCAAAAGGAAAGGGGTTTTCAGGGTAGTGTGCATGTCGCAGAAACATACTATACCAATCACCCGATCACTCACTCAAGACTAGAAAACCAACCTAAATGTGTCACTGCAGCGCCAGTTTGACAGGTACTGTTGCCTAGGGAAACTTTTGAAGTCATCTGTGCATAGTTGGTACCTGGCTTTATATTTTGTTAAAGGCTTACATCTTCACCATTTAATTGTGGTTATGATTTGCGATACTTTTTATTCTTATCAGTTTCAACTGGTATTCCGTAAATTGATAAAAGTGACCGGTCAATAGCAGTCATGTCTAAGGATTGAATAGCATCATCGTGTGAGGTTGACACTCAAAGCATCAGCTGAAAATCATAGGTCGGTCAGGTGTTGTTTAAGAGCATAGTTTAGGACAACTCCCTGTCATCTGCCCCAACAGCTTGGCACTGCCCCTGTGTATCAGGCTGACCCCATTCATTTGTGTACGCGTAGCCACATCGAGTGTCTTTGCTCCACAGAAAAGGAATGTGAAATACTTGTATATGTGCATGGTACTTTATCCTGTCAAGATGTACCAGCCATATCACCCCATAATTAATCACTAGTAAATAGAATTGATATTTTCTCTCTTTGATCTGAAATTCCTCGATCAAATAAAGTATTTTTTTATAATTCAGAGTGTAAGAATGTTCTTCGTACAATATTCGTTGCTTCAAAAAGCTTCAGCATCAACAGGGTAAATGATAGATTAGCAGAACTGAAACTGGACAAGAAAAGACTTATTTGTTTATTGCCTGCTCACAGCTAATACTTCGCCAGTTATGATATTGCATGGAGCACCACGAGTGGGTCAGTATCAATGATCTACCTCATATTGAGGCTTATTTGTGGGGGTATAGCTAGTTATATTTTCTTCGTATGACGTCTGCACCGTTGGGTTGCAGCCGCGACGTCAAATCTGTATTTTGTCATCGATTTGGCAAGAGACCGAGAGCCCTGGAGAAACTGTGGGTCGTTGATGGGTGGGATTCGAACCCAGGCCCTAACTTACAATTACAAGCCCACCGTGCTCTGACCACCAAGTTATCCCGGCGTATTTTAGGTAAGGCTCAGTGATTGGTTGGCTATGAGCACGTGTTGATATGATTAACTTGTCTAATCTCATCTGAGCAAATACGTTGTTTGCAGTTCACTCAGGACATTAATAATTCAGTGGATTTCTTGTCTTTTCAATGAAATCAGATAGAGCACATGTAGTCACTCATAGACATTCTCGAATCAATTCAGCTCTGTTATTATACATGAGTTGACGCTTTACCATCTTAACGGACTTCCTACAAGCTTGATTTTTGTTTGGTAGAAGAGGTGGTAGGTGCTCGGAATGATGTAAACAGCTTATATCCACAACACAAGCCAAACATGATCAGAGCTTTCGATTTGGACCCAAATGCTCTAGCCACCGAGTTATCCCATTAAAGTATGTATTGAGGCTATAACTGGGGTGAATCTTTAATGAATAAAACTGGGTACCACTCAGTTGGTTCATCAGCCAACATTTTTTGGCCGTTTAATGAGGTGTATCACTAGTGTCTTGGGTAATGGATGCTTCGGGTTTATCGTGGCCGATTAATTGTTGCAGAATTTTTCTTTGCTGGCGGTCATGCCATGATGGAACCCCTAGATTGCATTTTAATATTTCGTGATTTTGGTCACTGACAAATACACCTTGAAAAGTTAATACGCGGACCTGCCAACTGATTGCATCACCAAATCCGTGCTCCTGTCAAATACATTAAAGCAACACCGATCTGTGATAGGCTGGCTGAAGGTGTGTATGACATACAGAGCCGACTTATTGGATGACCTCTATTCCGTAACAACCTCTACATTTCCCGCGAAACTAATGTATCAATGAGTATATGGCAGGTCTGTTTATCATCTGTCCTCATATAAACGTATCAATACACAGATAGGTATTAAAGCGTTTCTAGCATTGTCATTTACTATAAAAGAATTGTAACGTATACACTGATAATCATTAGCGGGTGCTATTAACTGACACGCTATAGCAAATCATCTCCGAGGATTTCATTGTTATTTTGACATCACCGACAGTAAGGTCTAGTAATTCACTGGTTATTCCAACAAACGGATATACATATAGCAACCTCCTGCACATGACGAGGTAAGACAGAAATTTCCTACCTACATTGTAAGTTTGTGTGGAACTGTGGGGGCATATCTACATATGAGAGGGCGCATATCAGCCCGGGGAATTTTCATGTTTTCCTCCCTATGGCGTCTTCACTGTTATGCCATTATGGTCAACCTGTCGGGTATGGTACTTGTTTTTCATCAGTTGTTGCTTAGCATGGAGTACAACGATGTGGGTCAGTATCAGAGAATCTTCATGTATACTTACTAAATACCAAGTGTCTAAATCGAGGCATAAAGATATACAGTCTTATATAAAACAGTTTTTGCCGAAGTCTATTGTATTGACTTTCTTAAGGTGTTCCTGGGTTTTCGAGTTCTATCCAGTTAGACTAAAATATGTTCAGTTTTTGGTTTTTTAAAGGGATAGTTCAAAACATTCTATGGGGATTTGAATAATATAAAAAAACGGTTTTCTGATATTCACTGCCAATGAGTTGTCCTTATACCGAGCGAAAATGCAACCGAGTTCTCTGTGTAGCCTTTCTGAGTAAAAACTGTGTCTAAGGTAACAAATGAGATAGCTGGACCAGCGATGCCCACATTGGGGCAGAAAATATCACTGCGGTGGATCTCCCAAAGTCTCAGACAGGGCACCTTTCAGCGATGATTGAACATATAGCTTCTCGGGAGAGCTCATAAGTTTTGTTTTGTCTTCAAGTTCTCATCTCTCCACTTCTTCACAAAACGTCAAACATTCCAAACTGCCCAGCATGACTGTGAGAAAACATGGAAAATCTATAGATCAGTATGGCATTGGAGAAGATTTCCATACAGCAGTCGAACACAACTGGCGGCTTAGGCTGCCAATGATGATATAAATACACAGTCATTGGCTATCTGTCAATGATGCCTTTTTACATAAATCTTGATTTATTGATTTTGAGTTTATGACGAGCTTTGATTTTTTTTAGCTTATCAGTCGGTAAGACAATTTCTCAGATGAATGTGGACAACAGATATCTTAACTAGGCTACTAAATAGGTAAGTACCATTATGGCAAGATGCTACCATCCATAGCATCCGTGATGAATAACTTCTACTTCTCGGCTGTAAGAAGGGTTAGCTCAATGGCTAGAGCATTTGGCTCAAGATTGAAAAAGAGTTCAAATTATAGTTATGCTGAACACCCACTGTGAATGAACCCCTCACATAATTCCTATACCCTCCATAACTCCTATTGCTCCAACAAGCCTAAGAATTATGAGGTCTGCGAAATAGGACGACCAAGTACCCGAGTAGAAAAAAAGGAAAGGGAGGAATAGCAGGGTAGCTCAGTGATAGAGCCCCGGGTCGCAACCATGATAGCCTGGGTTTGAATCCCAGTCTCGTTTTAAGTATGAGCCCCTCATTTAAATCCTATTTAAAACCGAAATAAGCCTCACCATGAGCTGGAGCATTGATCCTGACCTGGTTGGGGTACCTTAACTGGTGAAAAAAAGTTATTATTTAACCCAGCAAGCATCAAGACCTTATACTAGACTGAAATAAAAAATAAGAAAATGTCCGAAAAAGCACCAGCTCCCTAATGACTGCCAAGCGAACCATTTTAAAAGCGTGGCTTTGGAAAATCATGCAGTCCAAATAATATCATTACTCAAAAAACTTCATAGACCGATTTCTCATCCGGGCAATGCCCCCGCACCGAAACCAGGATATGACTGAGGATCCCTGTTCAAGGTAACAGACACTTGAGAGAACCACAGCTGGGGCATTAATCAATAGAAATAAACTGCGTTGCTTATAAATTATACTGAAAATTCTGTGCATTTACCTAGGCACATACAAATGTCCGGGCAATATATCTGTAAATCGTCTCTGAAAAGACGCATAGGTCTGCGATGCACTCATCATTACAGAATCTTTGATAATTTAGCTGTTTGATCTGTATACTGCAGACAAGTTTCATGAAACTGAATAAAAAAGGAATTGAATTAAAAAAACATAAACTAGCGATTCCGAGGATAACTTGGAACACTTTCACTTCAATCAAGAAAGACGCTGGATATGTTCTAGTACAGGGCTGCCCAACCTTTTCAAGATTGTGGTCACTTTAAAAAAATAGACTAATGTCTGGGCCGCTTATGATGAAATCAGATGCTGCACGTTATATAGCGATCTATGAAATGTTCGAGTGTTTAAAAGATTTGCAACAGGTTTGCGTCCTGTTGCAGTGGGTCAGAAGTTTTTTATAGTGTTTCCCGATTTTCTCCAATAACTGGGGACACTTTGGGTTAGTGCCATCAAACCATGCAGCATAATCTGATTCTAAGCTCTGTACGATAACCATGAAAACACTGCATGGTTTCAATCGGATATTCAGTATAGTGTAGTTGTGAATGAAATGAGATGCCAGCATCAATCGTCATTCTGACTATATTAGAATGACGGAGTTACAGGCTGGGCAGGGTGGGCATAGTAGAAGCTAACTATGTTCAGGGCCAGCTTCACTCTTGCGCAGCACCCGCTGATTTAGTGTGAAGCACCAGCTACAAGACTGAACTGATGGTCCCGAGCATATAGGTGTACTGTAGTCATTTCCTCTAGATAGAGCTCGATAATTCCTTTAGCTCCTGTGCGGGTCGCACTGATAGTTATTAACCATGGACCTTTAGGCTATGTCTTGGTAATTATGAATGAAATGATTGCTCGTGACATTTTTGCTAAACACTAACTGGTCTCACTGCCCTCCAAGCTATTGAATAAACCTTATGCTCATTTGTGAATGCATAGATCCATAGATACATATATAGTATATATCTCTTGGTAAACCCAGTGAAGGGAGGCGTTGTGGCTGAGTGGTTAGAGTACTCGCCACTGGCGCTGAAGGCTCGTGGGTAATGAGTACCTGGCTTTCTGCAGACCTGGGAAAGGTGAAAGTGGTGAGGAAGAGGAGTGCATGATGGCCCACCTCAGGTACACCGTTGCTGGTACAAGTTGGTTCTTTAACTTACAGCCTCTTCCCCACATCGCCATCGGCAAAGAAAACAACCTTTACCCTTTTCAACCAATTGAAACAGTAACGGCAAAGGGATAAAACTCCTAACCAACCCTCTGCGCCGAACCCTAGTATAGACAGTGACACCTTCATGTCACTTATATAGCAGAGCAGTTTGCAATGAAGTAAGGTACTAGCTTAGCTCATTGGGGCCAGCTGACACCAAGTTTAAACACTAGAGAAGTGTGCTCGAGGCAGTTGCACCTTCAGCACCTTGAGGTTTTATCTATGCTGTGGTCATGCAAAGCCTGCCAACTACTACTTGCAAGCCAACAAAGACTATACGCCACACTTAGTTCACACTACATACCACCACTTTGAACATAGTCAAGGTTACTCCCTTAGCCCATAATGGCCGTGTGGGGAAGTGGCTGCTAACGGTGTCACTGAGGTGAGGGGCCACTCCTCTTCCTTACTGCTTTCACCTTCCCAACTCTGAATAGAGAGTCAGGTACCCTTTAACTGCTGAGTGAACAGAGAGAGTCTTTGAAAAATCTCGTGCTCAAGGTTTTAAATCCGGGACTTTCAGTACCAGTGGCGAGCGCTCTAACCGCTTAGCCATGGCACCTTCTAGTGAATGATATAACCATCCCTTATACCGTATTGCATCCATTTAAGACTTATTAAAGGCATCTTTTGATTCAACATTGCATCTGGTTCGGCTCGAGTTGGTTGTTCAAAACAACGCCTGACCTTGAAGAATTGGTAGAGTGAAAATGCACAGTCTAATTTTTCTTGGATGTTCAAATTGGATCAGCAGTGTCTGTCTTTGAGAGACAAAATAGTTTTGCAAGCCTCTAAAATCACACTGGAAACAGAATTTTCTTTGTTTCTTGGTTGACCTCTTCTCTGTTCTGGCGAAGCTACCTGGTTTTATCACTAGTAGTGACTTAGCATCTATGGGGCATTACGAGTGGGTGCATGAGTATCAATGCTTCACCCCATAATGAGCCTTGTTTCTTGTTATAAGTTAGAATCAATGTGGGAATCTCATATTCAGAGTGCGATCCCACTTCTTCTTCTTTTCATCTCCATGACAGAATAGCTGTCAAGAGTGGTGCAGAAATTGGCCTACTGAGTCTTTGACTCAGCGTTTTCCAGGGTGCGGTATTAGGAGACTATCTGCTTGCACCAGCGAGGCCCATAGAAAAGGGCCTTCTTCATTTATTTTAACATCAGGATCCGAAAGACAGAGTCTTTGCCCAAATTGGTAATAGAATCAGGGACTCCGAATTCAACGCCAGTACGCTATTTACTAAGGTATCGCTTCACCCCTATCCCACTACCCCTGATAGTCATATTGAACTCAATTTCTCACCATCTAAATAAAAGTTGCTGACCATTCTATAGTCTGTTTGATAAAATTCTCAGATAGGTGGAAGGAAGGTTAATAATCCTTATGAAGGTGGGAACTTCTTTTTACTGACAGTCAACCTTAAAGCGATGAGTGGCTTTCGGAAGCGAAACCGGAATTCAAGTAGCATTTTCACTACGGATTAACGAATGTGACCGTACAAGTGGAGGTATTCACGGGAATAAATTGCTTGCATGTTTGGGTCATTTCATCCTCTTCTTACATAGTTTGGAGCTTCACTACTAAGTTCATTCTCTCCTTTCTCACTTGCGGGCTCAACTCAAGTACATGTACTAAGATTAAGTTTAGCTTTCATTATTTAGAGAAAAAATTTATTGCAACAACACTGGAGTGCTAACAACCAGTAACTACACTACTATGGAGGTGAAACATGTAACGCTACATCTATTTTAATATGATACGTTTTAATATGATCACATGCCACATGCTGGGATAATAGGATAGCTCAGTGGTACAGCGCTGGGGTCGTAACCCTGATAACCTGAATTCGAATCCTGGTTATGGCCGCGTCGCTTTAAAAACTTCCTATACCTCAAAACAAAAATACACGCCACTGTGGGGCGAAGCCGTGATACTAACACGCTCTGGGTGCAACAACAATAATCTAACCTGGCAGCTTCACCATACAGTGAATGCGTCATACCTAAGAAGGCTACTGAACACACTCGGTAATTCTAAAAGTCAGTATGAATGTGGGATACCCCACACAAGTTAGTGCTTTTATACACCGCTAGCAAACACCTCAGCGATGGGATAGCGGTATAGTTCAGAGGTAGAGCTTTGGGCTCGCAACCATGAGAATTCTGGACCCAGCAACATCTTGTTGTGGGTGTGAGGTTCTCGCATCCTAATTCGAGCCCAAGACAAAAACAAGCATTATGAGGTGGAGTATTAATACTGACCAGCTCCTGGTGTTCCATGCTAAACCCTAACTGGTGAAAAAACTGGCAGCTTTACCACATACGAGAAAAAATATCATCCACAGTTTTCTCCGGTTTCGTAGCCTCGACAGCACCTGTGATTGAGCGATGCCAGCCGATCCGCTTTCTGATTGGCTGGCTTGGTGGCATATTAATGCCTGTAGGTTATGTACTGATGAAGATTGTTCTGACCATAACTTAATGGTTTTTATGACAAACAGCTTTCTAATTGCCCACAAGGTCATTATGGCAGGTCATTACTGGGAGTAACTAACTTTATGGCCTAGCTCGTCAGATTGCATCCTGACTTATTTCAGATTCTACCAAAACACATTTGAAAGCCATAGTCTGCAATACATTTTTTTCATTCTTTTGCTTCCGTTTTTACTCCACATTAATAATCCCTGTACGCGGTCATGGAGTTTGCTCTCTGGTTAACAGGAGCACTTTGTTGGAGCTCAGGAGCAAATTAAGGTTAAATGCCTTTCCTGTCACCACCATTGAGTTTTCTGGGATTTGAACCCAAAACTTGCCACACGCAAATCTTGTATTCTAACCACCAAGCCAAGAATGGAATTTATAAGAACAATTTTAGTTAATGGCAGAAATCAGAGCCATACATAGAGTCAGAGTTAAGAGGATGACTCTATGGGGTCATTATATCAGTGTATTCATTTCTATCACTTTCCAGGTATGTGTTCCATCTTCCACTAGTGTATGATGTCTTTTAAATCTAGTTTTATTTTAATCAGCCCTAATTCATTTAACTTAATTATTTGGGCAGTTTTATTGAGGTTTTCTTACAAATATATCATGATAGGTTTTTGACGGAGCACTATAATACACACAATAAAGAGAACAGATGCTGACTATAATTTCATTCTGTTTTTACAACTACTCCAGCACTATGCCATCCTATCTAATGGACCTCCTAAGCCTGAGGCAAGATAGGAGCTACAATAAATGCATATGAGATGCTGTAAAGTTTTCTGACTGCGACTGTGTGATCGTGACACGGAAACCTAGGCATTTTGTACGACTTTATTATTCCCTTTAAACTTCAGAACTTTGAAACTTTGAATCTCAAATGACTGCATATGCATATAAAACTTGAGAACTCCTACATAGGCCAAAAAGTCGGACTCTCACGGCTACAATCGGAAGATGGCTTGGCTGTCGTATTTTAGTAGCAATCGTTGGTTCTAATAAAAGCTTTTGGCGAAACCAACCTAGCCCTCGGGAGTTGGGTAACGGAGGGTCTTATGATTATTTTAATTTGGGTGGCTCACGCAATAGTGAAAACGGGAAAGTTCGGGTCGCCAAGCAAAAGTCCGGATGAGTGAGGTAGCGAGTCAACGTATTTTTCTCTGCATCACTCAGAGTTGCGATTGAGCGGCATTTTCGATCGAGCAGAAAACTCCAACGTGCATGTTCGGCCAGTATGGCGCGTTACCGGTGCACCGGATTACTGGCGGCCAACACGCAATGAGCATCAGTTTGCACAAGACGCCTGTTGTCTAATCATATTGATGCCAAGTGCATTTTTGTTTCAGGATGTCATTGTGGTACTGACGGACCCAAAACTGTGACATTCACCGGGGGACTACTTTTGATCATGTTCCGTTTCTGTCTGGTCGCGATTCTGCTGACTTTCTGCTTTGGTTGTCAGCTCAGTGAGGACCTCTGTGACTGGAAACGGGATGGAATCAAGTGGATTAATGGTAAGCCTATTTTCAGTAGTCGAAACTCAATATACTGCAGGTGTAGTTTTTTATGAAGCATGACAGTCATGGTGTCATGGTAGCATGGAATGGTATTGAGATGGTTTTGTATTGCCTTCCTGCGATGGATAGCTATAGAATAAAGGAGCTTTAAGGCAATAGACTGTTAACTAAGCCAGAGATACATGCCATTTGAATGAGGTTTATTTATGGATATTTTAGGTAGCACAGAATTTCTGACAGCAGAGAGACCAGACGCTTTTCTCCTTTCTCCTCTTTATGCCCCGGTTCAAGAATTACTCTGCTCCGTGCGGCTTACTGTTAATCTGATCAACTCAACTAGAGTCCGCTTTGGCTACAATCGAATGCTAACTGGAACTTCACATGTCAGCCAAAAACTGGTGGAGATCAACAGCAATTCTAATGAGTGAGTAATACTATCAGCTGTAGGTGGGGATAGATGGATAGTTCAATGGGCTCAAAATCTTGAGAAACTAGGTTCAAATTCTATAGTCATGGTTGGCTCCCATTATGAATATGAGCTCCTCACATGTATCCTTTCTCCTACCACCCCAAAACCAGCCTCGCGCTTAGGAGGTCCACTAAATAGGATGACCAACGGTTCGCTTGGAATAAAAGCAAAACGATTATATAGAATAGATAATCTACCGATCGGGACACATTTTATTGAAATCCCTTGAAACATCTATCCCCTGAAACAATTAAGTCACTACCTTTATTCGAATGGGTCATCCAGTCCAGGATCTCTAAAAAGATCTCATGCTGAATGCTCCGCCCGAGGTCCGCCCATCCCATAGTGCTCTAAAGGAGAGCAGGATA
>Ga0224501_10003864_pt1 | contig 11806 bp, 8 predicted proteins | sample SF_Oct11_sed_USG_4_FD_169105 | JGI IMG/M metagenome (GOLD analysis project Ga0224501, IMG submission 169105) | Sediment microbial communities from San Francisco Bay, California, United States - SF_Oct11_sed_USGS_8_1 | ecosystem: Environmental > Aquatic > Marine > Sediment | place: USA... | reverse complement strand
ACAATAATCATTTTACTTTGGCTCGCATTATTTCTGGGCCTTACAAGTGTCCCTCTTGTGTTTTATATGGTCAAAAATGATAGCAATGGCTGGTTTGGGGGCTTGCCCAGTCTGAGTGCCCTTGAAAAACCGGATCCGAATTTATCCTCTGAACTGATCAGTGCAGATGGTGTTTCACTTGGTAAATATTTCAGGCAAAACCGGACCCCTGTTTCCTACAATGAATTATCCCCTGAATTAATCAATACCCTGCTGGTCACCGAAGATGTTCGCTTCAAAAAGCATTCTGGCATCGATTTACGTGGTATTTTCAGGGCAATAGTCGGCAAATTAACCTTTCAGTTTAAAGGTGGGGGGAGTACCATCACCATGCAGTTGGCAGAAAATCTTTTTCGTACCAATTCCGAAAACAAAGGTTCCTTATACCGCTATTCCGCCATTGGCGGTATCATTACCAAATTAAAGGAATGGGTCATTTCTGTTCAACTCGAACGATCCTATACCAAAGAAGAAATACTGGCCATGTACCTGAATACGGTGGAATATGGATCTAATTCCTATGGTATTCAGGTAGCCGCCAAGACATTTTTTAATAAACTCCCTTCGCAACTATCCTATACCGAATCCGCTACCCTTGTAGGGGCAATCAATGCCCCGACACGATTCAATCCCGTATTCAACCCTGAAAACGCGCTGAACAAAAGAACCGAACTCCTCTATAACCTTTACAAATACAATGTCATAGACCGGGTATCATTTGATACGCTGAAAACAAAACCTTTGGGGCTGAATTATCTGGTAGACAATCACAACGAAGGGATTGCCACGTATTTCAGGACAGTGGTACGCAACTACCTCCTCTATTGGGCCAAGGAAAATGGCTATGACTTGTTCGAAGATGGCCTGAAAATCTACACAACCATCGATAGCCGTTTACAACTCTATGCCGAACAGGCCATGGAAGAGCACATGGATACCCTCCAGCGTATTTTTGATGAACACTGGGAAGGTGAAAACCCCTGGATCGATGATAAAGGAAAGGAAATTGTCGGATTTATCGAAACCGCACTGAAACGGACGTCCTATTATAAAGAACTTACGAAGGAATTTGGCAACTCTTCCGACTCGGTCATGTATTACCTCAACCTCAAGCACCCCATGAAAGTATTTAGCTGGGACGGGGAAATAGACACTGTCATGAGTACGGTTGACTCATTGAATTATTATAAACGTTTCCTGCAAGCTGGTTTTATGGCCATGGAACCCAAATCAGGACATATCAAAGCATGGGTAGGGGGCATCAACCACAAATATTTCCAGTACGATCACGTCTACCAGGGTAAACGACAGCCGGGTTCTACCATTAAGCCCATCGTCTACACAGCCGCCATCGATAATGGATATTCTCCCTGCCAAAAAGCGGTAGATACACGCGTGACGTTTCATTTTCCCGGCCAGGATCCACCCACCTGGAGCCCGGAAAACGCAAATGGAAAATTCACAAATGAAAGCATGACACTTCGCCAGGCAATGGCCCGTTCGGTCAACAGCATCACGGCATGGGTTATGAGCAAAATTGGCCCTTCTACGGTGGTAGATTATGCCAAAAAATTAGGAATAGAAAGTCATTTGGATGCCGTTCCAGCCCTTTGCCTCGGGGCAGGTGGGGAAGTCTCTGTGTTCGAAATGGTAGGAGCCTATTCGACATTCGTTAATTTGGGTACCTACACCCGTCCTTTTTTTATTTCCCGTATAGAAGACAAAAATGGAAACATTATCCAGCAGTTTTTTCCTCAGACCAAAGAAGAACTAAATGAAGAAACCGCCTATATCATGCTTCACATGCTTAAAGGAACTACTGAAGAATCAGGAGGGACCGCACTCGGACTTAACCGTTCACTTCGTACCGACAATGAAATAGGAGCCAAAACCGGCACAACCCAAAATGCTTCCGACGGATGGTTTATAGGCGTCACCAACAACCTGGCTGCCGGTGCCTGGGTAGGAGGGGATGACCGTAGTATCCACTTCAAAAACTGGGCAATGGGTCAGGGGGCAAAAACTGCCATGCCTATTTGGGAAAAATTTATGCTAAAAGTTTATGCAGACCAATCCCTCCCCTATAAAAAAGGAAATTTTGACCTCCCTGTACACCCGATAAATATCGAGTTGAACTGCGGTACATATGAAAACATAGAAAATCCCCGTGATTCGGTTTATTACGAAGTAGTGAACCCAGATGATTTCTAGGAATGAATGTTTTACGCTACGACAAAAATCAAATTCATGAATTACCTGATTTGCCGGGTGTATATAAATTTTTCAAGCAGGATGGTAAAATTATCTATGTAGGCAAGGCGAAATCATTAAAAAAAAGGGTTTCAAGTTATTTTCAAAAGTCGACCCAACATAACCGCAAAACCCTGCGGTTGATTGGGGAGATTGCCTTTATTGAGATCACATTAGTCAATTCGGAATTCGATGCATTGTTGCTGGAAAACAACCTGATAAAAGAAAACCAACCTAAATACAATATTTTACTAAAAGATGATAAGACATTTCCCAGTATTGTCATTACAAACGAACCTTTTCCTCGTATTTTTTCCACCAGAAACAGACAACTAAATACCGGAGAATATTTTGGCCCTTTTTCATCGATCCGGGCAATGAACCATATTCTGGAACTTGTGACCAAATTATACAAAGTAAGGAATTGCAGCCTGTCCCTCACGCCCTCCAATATCCGAAAAAAGAAATTTAAAGTATGCCTGGAGTATCATGTAGGCAATTGCCTCGGTCCTTGTGTGGGTTTACAAACTGAAGCCGATTATTTACAGGATATTTTTTCAGCTAAAAATATAATTAAGGGAAATATACAACCAGTCAAACAATTTTTTCAAAACCGTATGAATGAAGCGGCTGGCAAACTGGAATTTGAAACCGCACAAGTATATAAGGTAAAACTTGAGTACCTGACGAAATTTCAATCCAAAACTACCATTGTAACCCCAACTATTACAAACGTGGATGTTCTGACTATTTTGTGGTCGGAAACCCATAGTTTTTTAAACTATATGAAAATCGAAGATGGCTGCATAATAGCCTCTGAGACTATGGAAGTACGAACCCATATGGGTGAATCCATTGATGATATTTTTAATTATACACTTCCCATAATCCAGTTTAAGTATCAGAGTACTAATACTGTTGTCCTCTCAAACAAAGAAGCCGTACTTCAGGAAAATATGGAAGTGATTGTTCCACAAATAGGAGACAAACGTAAACTCGTAGATCTTTCATTAAAAAATGCCCTGCACTTCAAACACGAAAAACTCAAAACAAAATTAAAAAAACAGGATTCAGGTGAACGAATTCTTGCACAACTACAGGAAGATTTGAGACTTAAAACATTGCCGATACACATCGAATGCTTTGATAACTCCAACATACAGGGTACTAATCCTGTCGCTTCCATGGTATGCTTCAAAAATGCGCGACCTTCCAAAAAAGACTATCGCAAGTTTTCGATTAAAACAGTGGTAGGCCCGGATGATTTTTCGTCGATGCAGGAGATTGTATACCGCAGGTATAGCAGGATTTTAAATGAAAAAACAGGATTGCCCGACCTGATCGTTATTGATGGTGGAAAAGGACAATTAAGTGCCGCTATCCATGCACTTAAGAATCTAGATCTTTATGGCAAGGTGCCAATAGTTGGTATAGCAAAACGACTGGAAGAAATCTATTTCCCCAATGACGAATTACCATTATTTATCAGTAAAAAATCAGAATCCCTTAAGTTAATCCAGCGAATCAGGGATGAAGCTCACCGGTTTGCCATTACATTCCACCGAAACAAAAGAAGTAAAAATTCCATCGTATCTGAACTGGATGAAATAAAAGGCATTGGTCCGAAATCCAAAACCTTATTATTAGCGCATTACAAAAGCAGCAAAAGGATAAAAGAATTGGATCTACACAGTCTTTCTGCCCTTTTAGGCAAGGCCAAGGCGCAAATGGTTTGGGACCATTTCAACAAAAAAGGGGCCTAAGCCCCTTTTTCTATATTTCTCTAAATTCTAATATTCCCAGAGTTCACTTTCGTACTCCATTAGATCATATTCATATTTATGCTGAATGATAATCGCATTTAATGGGTCTTTTGCAATCAAATCCTGATATTCCTGCCGGATATCCGTATTTTCGGCATTTGATATTTGGACGATAGGGGCATTGAACATACGCAACTCAAACGCATCACTGAAATTGAGGTGAGAAGCATTGTTATAATTATTATACCATATGGCCCGATCTGCCATCGGCCCACGAAACAGGTCAAGTAAATCCTGATATTTAAAATGGGCGACCTTCTTTTCAAATCCAGCCGGATTAAACTCTATACCTGCACGTGTAGGCAAGGCAATTGAGATCGTACGGATGTAATTATACATACGGGATCGGTTTCGGTCAAATATCAGATCTTCCTTGATATAAATCACATCAAACACTTGCGGCGGAATGTCCTGAAATTTTGGCCCTGCTGGTACCGCCGGTGTATCATCACCAAAACCCCCAGAAAAACCTCCGAATCCACCGGACTGATCTTCCAATTCATTCTGAGTAGCGGAATTAAATTCCTCATCAGACATAATATTTAAGCATGAATCGGATTTGTAAGCTTTCAGTTGCCCGTTTTTAACGGCCTCAAATATCAATGTCGTTATTTCCCCGTTTGTAGAAAAAAACGGAGAGTTTTGCTTTTCACGCAAATCCATTCTTCGCAAAATGGTTTTTTTGAACATGACATAAAACTCAGCCACTTCCGGCTTGATCAGGGGCACCCCTTCCTGCGCAGAAGCAGAAAAATAGCCCAATAATACAATTGCATAAACAAATTTTTTCATCACATTACTTATTTAATTCAGCGGAATTGAAATAAAGCGGGTAAAACGAGGGAAGTCTTCGACTTGTCCTTTAAAATTTTGACGTTGCACCTTTTTAATTTCAACCACAATCACATCACCTTTACGCGCACTAGACGCAATCTGTGCCATATTGGCCTGGTTTCCATTCACCTGTATGGTACCACGTGCAATACCTCCACTGACTAGTGTAATTTCAGCCTGTGCTACGCGGAATTTTGCATCGTCTGGCAGGAATTCTGCAAATCCTGCTTCAGGCACTGCATTTAAATACAACTTCGGTGTTTTTGACGAAATACCTGCCTTTTGGTCTACTTCACCCCTGTCCGTAAAAGCTTTGATATCCGGTGCCGGAATTGGTCGTACGGCAAATTCGCGACTACCTATCAAATTACTGCCACTTGAAACAGTCAATACAAAGGTACGGGCATTGGGTACAAGCGTTACAGTTCCACGCGTACTACCTGCAATTGCGGAACCTCCTTTTGCAGAAAATCGTGGATCATAGGATTGCCCGAGAGCGGGTACTTGTACATCCAGTGCATTACCACAATTAAGGAATAAAGCACTTACGGACTTTGACTGAATAGATATAACTGGCTCGGTAACAAAATATTCAATTTTACTTGAATAGGTTGTATCCCCACCTCCTGGTATGGGAACCTTGATTTTTGCTTCATATTCCTTTCTTACCCTTCCATCCACATATGCACCCGGAGTAGCCACAAATTCTACTAATCCAATTCCATTTTCCACTGGAATTTCCTTGTCATCATAATACATTTGAGGCTTTGACCCTGACGCTGATGCCGCAATAAACATTTCAGCTTTGTAGGCTGTACCCGCTGCTACGTATTTAGATTCTGGCAAAACCTTCGCTTCTATTTTATCAAAGCTAATGTCACCTGCACCTACTTTCTTTGAAAGAAAATCAAGCGCACGTGTTTCATAACTTAAAATTCTGGATTGAAATTCACTCATTGTAGCCAGACATGCTGGAGTAGGTGATTCTTCAAATGCCAATGTGGAAAATATCTTTCCTTTTTGATTGGGATCTTTGTTATAAACAGGATCTTCATCAGCATCCACGGCAATAGGCTTGTAGGCCAACAATTCAGATTCAGGAGGACCGAACGCTTCAATGATAGCTTTTACATTTTCAGCATATCCATTTAACAGTTCTTTTAATATCAACCCTTTTCCTTCGCCACCTTCTTCCTCAGGCATCATGTAATGCCCCACTTTGCTATAATCCGTTTTTCCCGTAAGGTGTTTAGCATCGCCAACATAATCAGCCTCATGTTCATCTTCATAGCCCCCGGTTATAAATACCATGTCTTTTTTTATGCTATCCAATTCGGTTATAACCCGTTGGGTTTCCTCCCTGATTTTTTGTGCCGCCTGCACTACTTTCTTATCAGCTTCCCGGTTTCCTGTCTCTTCGACAGTTTTTTCAACACTGGTAAGTATTTGTACATTTCTGTCACGTGTTTCATTATTTGCCCTAACCAAACTTTCATTAATGAACACGAATTTATCGATGACGGTCATGCTTACGTTAAGTGCAAGCAAGGCGGTTAGCACCAAGTACATCATACCAACCATCTTCTGACGTCCGGTTTCTTTTCCTCCAGCCATATTTATTTATTTTTATGGTTAGTCATTATCAACCTTTCATTGCCGTCAACATTCCTCCATAAATCCTGTTTAAGGAAGCCACATTGCTGGTCAATTTATTTAATTCAGCCTGGAATGCCGCAGTTTCTTTCCCTGCATCGGCCATTCCTTCAAGTGCTGCTGTAACATTCGAATAGAATTTATTTAACGCTTTCGTATGTCCTTGAGAATCTTTCAATTCAAGTTCGTACAATGCATTTAATGCCCCAAGGCTTTTGGTTACATTTTGAACCTGAGAGTGATATTCCTTCGCATCTTTTGTAGCATCTGCCATGGCTGTCATCGCCTGCATGGTTTGTGAATAGGATTTATTCATTTCCAACAGCGACTTGGAGGCAGTCTTTACATTCGTCGCATATTCATTTGTAGCCACAGCTGCATCACTAAGGTTGGACATTTTCTTTGCAGAGTCTGCCAGATTTCTCATGCCATCGCCTAGGCTCTTTATCAGATCCGGTCCAACTTTGGCATCAGCCATCAGTTTATCCATTTGTGCAGAAACTCCTGCGGGTGCTGCCTGAACAGCCCTTGCGGCTACTGCTGGCGGTCCATCATAATCATCCGCCAATTCCGGATACACTTTGGCCCAGTCCGGATCTTTGTGCTTTGGCTCAAATGCACTTAAAAAAAAGATAATGGCCTCCGTTGTCAAACCCACACCAAGCATCGCTGCGGCACCTGGCAAGTGTAGGATTTTAAACATCGCACCAACAATAACAATAGAAGCCCCAATACCATATACCTTAGGCATAATAGTTGAAAAGAGAAGCTCCATAAAACCGCCTTTTTGACTACTCATTTTTTCTTTATTTTAGGTTAGTATTATCAATATTAATTAAAACTCAGTTCCAGAAGATCTGCCAAGATAAGTCATGGCACATCGAAATCCAATAGATGAACGTGTTGTATCTTTATGTTCATACGATCGCGTACCCGTTTCAAGGAAATAGGCTATGTCTTTCCAGGAACCTCCCCTTACAACTTTGAAATCAATTCGTTCGTCATAATAGGTTGGGTTTAAGTCCCATACCAACGGCATGGCTGATGGATTATACGCATCTTCACACCATTCTGAGACATTTCCTGACATATCATAAAGGCCATAATCATTGGCAAAAAATGTTGCCGTCGGTGCCGTATAGGCAAAGCCATCGTCAAAATAATTTCCCCTTCCCGGCTTGAAATTGGCTAACAAACAACCCCTCGTATTACGGATGTATGGATTTCCCCATGGGTATTTATTCATATCTCTTCCCCCACGAGCCGCATATTCCCACTCTGCTTCTGATGGCAGCCTGAACTCCGGCATTATGGGCAAGCCTACTTCCAGCCTGTAGTTGTTCATATGATCTGTACGCCATTTACAAAAATACCTGGCTGCACTCCAATCAACACCTACAATTGGAAAGTCATCAAAAGCCGGATGTGACCAATAATATTGAACCAGTGGATCCCCCATATGATGGGTAAAATCCCTTACCCAAACCGTGGTATCAGGTAACAAATCCGCAATGGAATAACCGGCCGGAAGATCTACTTCTGAACCCTCCAATAACTCCTGTGTAAACTGACGGTACTCATTATTGGTGATTTCAGTGTCATCCATGTAAAACGCACTGATCGTCACCTGCTTGTTGAAGTTAATTTGAGTAGCTGCCACATCTTCATCGGCCTGACCCATGTGAAAGGTACCTGCTGGAACCGAAACCATCCCAAAAGGACGGGTTTGATCCCACGGCTGCCGATCCTGGACCCCTACTAATTCGCCACGGTCTGAGGAACCTCCTCCTCCACCGCCAAACAACCCACACCCAGACAGGGCGAGGATTATTGAAATTCCCTGTAATACAGTAAATCTTGAAACACGCATAATATTCATAAACACCAAATTTGAACTTGCAAGTATGTAAAATAAACAAACTTCTGCAAAAAATATTGTGTGATACAGAGCTTAAATATATAATCTTAATTAATTACCGCACAATAAATTCTATAAATAATAGAATTATTGTAGTTTTCTAATACGTAAAGCGAGGTGTTTTAATTTGTTTTTTTCCTCCCAATACTAAGTCTGGAAGATTATATCTGATAAATATTTCCTGCGAAGTGGCCTGCTTGGCTTCCCGCTGATCTGTCACAATATCTAAAGCATACCCTAATTGAAGCTTGTTCTCCGGCAAAAGACTGTATCCCAACATTACGATTGCAGCTTCCTGCCACCTGTAGGATAGGCCAAACCACGACTTCTGTTGATAATAGAATAGCGTGCTAACATCAAAGGAAAAGGTGGTAAAGTCAGATTTTACATTTACATAAGGACGCAAAAGCCATGAATCAGACAATTTTTTTCTTGCCCCCGAAATAAAATAGAGTGAACGTGTCAGATTGTTCTCCAGCCCTTTATTTCCAAAATTGAATTGAGGCTCCGGGATATTCATGACAGATATTGACAAAAACATTTGTGTAGCCGTCTCATAATAAAGGCCTGCCGATACGTTTGCTTTTGTCTGCGTTTCCCGGGTGCCAACATTAAACGGATCCCTATTATCCCCAAATCTGAGTTCATTAAACCCCTGTGTAACAGATTGAAAGCCCGGCATAACGCCCATTGTCATTTTCCCGTTGGCCAACGGCAATGTGTAGGATACAGGAAGTTGAAAAATAAGATTACTCACCGCACCCAACCTGTCATTTAATAGTTGTATGCCCACTCCTGACAGCTTGCCTATCACCGGAATGGATGCAGAAAACAATTGGGTGTTCGGGGCCCCGCCCGGCCCATCAAATGAGGATTGATACCCCACCCATTGACTTCTCACCTGTGATATAAAATACGATGAGCCAGCTCCAGTAAAGGCTGGGTTATAAAATCCCGGATTAAACATGTAGGAGCTGAAAAGCGGATTGTTCTGACCGGAAGCAATCCCAAACATCAGGATAAACAATACGCTATGTAAAATCCTTTTCATCTGAGCTACAGGTGGTTAAATTGTAAAAATCGCCTGTGCCAACTTTTACTTGTCGATCCCATTCGCTTTTCTTATATATAATTCCAACGCGCCGGTCATGGACGGGGCACTAGGCAAGGGTGCCTCTATATCCAATATTAAATTGGCATCACGGACTGCCTTGGCAGTTGTGGGGCCAAAAGCCGCTATTCGTGTCTTATTTTGCTTGAAATTTGGAAAGTTATCAAACAATGACTGTATACCGGATGGGCTGAAAAAAGCGATAATATCATAATTTACATCGGCCAGGTCAGATAAATCACTTGACACAGTCCTGTAGATAATGGCCTCTTTATAATTATATCCGTTTTCCCTCAGGAATTTCGGAATGTCATCTTTTCGCAAATCCGAACAAGGGAAAATGTACTTTTCATTTTTATGCTTTTTGATTATTTCCATCAGATCGGTGGCGGTACGTTCACCTACAAAAATTTTTCGCTTTCTGATGACAATATATTTTTGCAGATAGTTGGCAGTCTGCTCCGAAATACAGAAATATTTCATGTCCGTAGGTATTTCGATTTTGCTTTCTGCTGCTAACCGAAAAAAATGATCAACGGCATTTCGGCTGGTAAAAATAACCGCCGTATGATCCAGAATATTTATTTTTTGCCTGCGAAAGTCTTTAATCGTAACCGGGTCTATACCAATAAAAGGTCTGAAATCAACCTTTATATTGAATTTCTCCATCAACGTAAGATAGGGCGATTTTGCATCCTGTGGCTCGGGTTGTGAAACTAAAATACTTTTTACATGAATTAACCGGTCCTTATTATTAAAGATCAGATCATTACTCATACCTATAGTCCCTTTTTTATTTTAAAAATAGCAGGGAAGTGAAATACCCCCCAAGAAATTCAGTCATGCAAAGGTAGGAAATTATGTGGAGTTTTTCGTATCTGTATTTTGCAGATACCGCATAAATGTAATACCCCAAAAAGGCTCCATATACCATCAAAAAATAATACCGAAAACCCGGATAATCCGTAATCATGCCCGGGGTCTGAATCCAGAACCTATATTGCTGAAGGAAAAATAATAAAAGGGAAGAAATAGATACAAACCGGACAAAATCACTGTACTGCGAAAGCACCAAATGCCTAAACGCATAGAACGTGGCAATAACTGAAATAAAAAGATATTTCATAATAAAGGCAACAAAAAACAAAATGGATATCCAAAGCCATTGAAAAATGTCCTCCATCCATGTATGGTGCACATTCAAATGATCTTCCCTAAAAATAAAGAAAACCAATGAGCCCACAAGTAAGGAAGTGAATGTCGTTTCGACCAACTCAGATGCCGAAAAATCTTTCTGCCTACTTTGCCAATCCTGTGATACAAAAAAGCGGAATGACAAAAGCTTTAAATACGAATTTGGAAGATAGTGCCGCATAAAACCTGCCATCAGCATCAGTACCGTTCCCATCACAATCACTACGGTATAGGTATGTGGTATATTGCGAATTTGATCCCGCTCCAAAAACAGATCCTTTTGAGGCCCGTTTGCCAATAAATTCCCCCTTATATAGTTGAAATCTCCTGTTGAGTGTATCGAGAAATATACCGTATCGGCTTTCACAAGGTCAAATAGCTGTGACTTGGACATGGAAAGGCATTGAATAGTTGAATAATACAGACGCCCGTTCAGCCAAACCGTAAATGCATCGTCATTGCACAAGGAAAGTTGGTCAAACAACTCACTCCGGTAAAGAAAAAAACCAATCGAATGACTCGATCCCGGATCCATCATGAGCTCCGGCCCGTCGTTACCCATTGTAAAAAAACGGAGAGATAAATCCTCCACTGCCATCAAGGTATCCTTTTCTGCCCTGGCACTAACCGACAAGGTTACCAGCAGCAAAAAGCAAAGGATTAATTTAAAAATAGGATGTGTACCCAAAATGTATTTTTATGTCTTGTGCTAAAAACCCTGCTTGTAAAGCATATGCAAAAATAAAGGTAAATAACCCACCTGTCACATTGGTTGTGAACCCCAGCCCGGCACTTTTGCAAAATTCCACTTGTTTTTCCTGAAGCCCTAACCCGGCCATGTCAAAAAACCCAAAGATATATCCCTCCGGTTGATAAAAATACCTGTATTCCAGGTTATTAATGCCATAATATCGGACATAGTACTGATTTTCATTAAATCCCCGTATTGTTTGGAACCCACCAATCCTGAAGAGTTCATTTGAA
>Ga0224501_10003863_pt1 | contig 11807 bp, 4 predicted proteins | sample SF_Oct11_sed_USG_4_FD_169105 | JGI IMG/M metagenome (GOLD analysis project Ga0224501, IMG submission 169105) | Sediment microbial communities from San Francisco Bay, California, United States - SF_Oct11_sed_USGS_8_1 | ecosystem: Environmental > Aquatic > Marine > Sediment | place: USA... | reverse complement strand
TATGTAGGGAGAGAATACATGGCGGTTACTCAGTATGTAGGGAGAGAATACATGGCGGTTACTCAGTATGTAGGGAGAGAATACATGGCGGTTACTCAGTATGTAGGGAGAGAATGCATGGCGCCATTTGTGCTGAAGGTCTCGGATTCAAAACATATTTTGACCACGGGATTTTTCAAAAACTCATTTTTTGCACCCAGCAGTAAATGATAACTTGACTCCCTTCCGACCTGGGAAAGGAGGTGAGGAGAGAAATGGCCCCTCCTCATTTCCACGGGTACCGGTAGAAGCTGGCTCCCAACAGCCTCTTCCTCGACGGCCGTTGACTGTGGAATAACCTTTTACCTCTGCATGTTCTTTCCATCGTGTGCCTAGTCTTCATGATCATCTCCTTTTACATGAATAGCATCACTGCGCTAATGGTTTGTTTTCAGGGCGGTTCATGGTTTGCCCCGTAGAAATGGTACTTTTTGGGCGGCTTCCTTTCGGTTTCTAATGTGTTCTAGGTTTCCATATGTTAGTTGGTCGGATAATATGGCAACACGGTGTTGATTGCCACTCCTTTTGAAAATCTGTTGCTGCGTTTCTCAGTAACCCTGTGTTTTCACAGTTGTCTTTATAGATATACCTCAATTCAATTACAGAAACCGAGTTGAACGCGAGAACATACAAAACCCTGCAGCCCGTAGCAAGCCTGCTAGATGTAAGTAGTCATATGTAGTGTTTGCTAATGACACACTGCTAGTATGCTTTTACTCATTTCATTTCATGCGTGTCCACTGTTGAATATTTCAATTTAGTCGTTAGGTAGTGATATATAGATGGTAGTCAGATATAGAATAGGGCCTGCTGTCAGTTGTTTATTCTGATTATACCATGCACTGAAGTTGCTGTCTGGACAGGGTTGGCATAGTGAAAGTGAACCATGCCCAGGGCCGGTTTCACTTCACCAGAATACTCGTCGGTCCAGTGAGCTGCAAGACTGAACGAATTGTCCACGCATCACCCGTGGAGACTCCGTCAGATATGCTGATGCATATAACAGGGAAGGGGGTTTCTGCTTTACCATTAAACCGGTAATTCTGCTTGTTCTTCATTTCATTTTATTTTGTAGATACCCACTGATCGCGTACTGCTGATTACCGCGATGCAGATTGCCCACGAACATATTGGCCATCTTTACCAGAAAGACAAATCCGTTATCGCAGGCAACTGGATACGTGATGATGACACTGATGAGCAATTTATTACCGACTTCATGACTATTTTGGCCTGTATAGAGGTATGTACGTATGTACGCATTGCTTTGATCTCCTGTGTAATATCAACCATCCGTTGATTGTTTTCCACATATTGAACTCCCTTCCGTTAGTTGGGAGCTCATCTATAGAACCTCCAACTACAAACGTATCTGCCCAGATGCCCTTAAGTCACATAGGAAAAACACTAGAAACTAAAAGGTAAACGCAATATAATCACCTGATCTGCTGATAAGGCAACTAACTGACCATTCAATGGTCAGAAAATCAGGGATAGACCATTTCTCCAATTTAAAAGTCATATTGATTGTTATTAGAGAGGCGCTGTGGCTCAGCGGTTAGGACCGCTGTGGCTCAGTGGCTAGGGCCGCTGTGGCCCAATGGTTAGGACGCTCGCCACTGATTTAGTAAGGTCCCGGGTTTAAAACACAACTTGTTCATGGGAGTTTTTGGAAACTTTCTCTGTTCATCCATTAGTAAATGAGTACCCGACTCTCTTCAGAGCTTGGGAAGGTGAAGGCGGCGAGGAAGAGGAGTGAGGCCTCACCTCAGTTAAATCCTTGCCAGTACAAGTTGGCTCTTCCACATCCCAGCACGGCCATTATGGGCTATGGAAACAACCTTCAGTTTTTTTATTTGATTTTTATACAGTGTTGTCTGTGTCTTAATAACACTGATCCACTGATGCCCAAGCCACCCTATAAACCCTTCTGGACCTGACTGTTTCAGAACAAACAGGAGGCCGTGATGTGCTGTCAGTCACTCATTGGAAAGCTTCCAGCTGGGCCGGAGAAACTAATGATTACTAAATTAGTAGTAGACCTCACCAAGCTTTGGAAAGCTTCCACTTCGGTAAGTGTTACAATGAATTCATGACCTCCCTCATCACTTTGATTTTTAATATCAGAGAAGTTGTGGAGTTGCGTGTCATGAGTTAATGTTTGTCCATTCGAAACTTCTTCCGAATTGCGTGCAATAATAGCCGGAATGTTTTCATTTTTCTAGTTTGTCCAAATCAGCCTGTGGCAGTTTGTAGGTAATCACCAATGTTCTAAACTAGCGTAATATCCATAATTATATTCATAGGTTCGCACCCAGCCTCTGTATCACTACTAATACCAGTCCCAAGTGAGCACTGTCTTTACTGAGTCAGTGACCGGCTCACTAAGCGAGCCACTATATGTTACACTCGCGGAATCGTAAAATTTCTGGTTTGGTGTTGAATACAGAACTCCCAAGCTCGATAGCATTCTCCATAGTTACCAGTTGCTTGGTTTATATGAGGATTATTCGTCGACGATTGATTTCATGGACGATAAAAGTTGCATGGAGCCATGGCGAACGACGGTCGATCGAAGATCAAGACAACTCAAAAATTCGGGAAGGCCTCTCTGATATTCGAGGAGTCTCGAGACAACTACCGGGTGTTACCATGGCTTGGGTGGCTCATTGTGAATTTTCCTGTTAAAAAAACACAAAACGATTTGAGACAAACATTCAACGAATATCTTGTTTCAATTTCGGGTTGATGCAGTGTGGAGTCACACGATTTTCATTTGCTGTCAATTCATGAATGTTTCTCAAAGAGTTTCCTCGCGACGAGCCTCTGCATATAAACCTAGCTAGTCTCTGCTAAACATAAGTTGAAATGTTTCAGAAACCTTTCTTTTTCAGTGTTTGTGTCCCTGTTACCGAAAGCCTATGGTGAAAGCTCGCCAGGTGTTTTACTGTATTAGCTCAGCTTGTAACTTATAAGGGAGGCACTGGGGCCCAGTGGTTAGAGCGCTCGCCACTGGTGCTGAAGGTCACGACTCTCCTCAGAGCTGAGGAAGGTGAAGGAGTTGAGGGAGAGGCGTGGCGCCCCACCTCAGTTACACCGTTCCCGGTACAAGCTAGCTCTCCAACAGTCACTTCCTCCCATGGCCATTATGGGCTATGGAAACAACCTTTACAACTTGTATGCTCAGATCAGACATGTATCTATTTTTAGAAGCCTGATACGCTGGCTGAAATCAATCGGATACTGCAGGTGCTGCACAGTCAACACATTACTCTCTCTATCAGCCAGCTTCTGTACCAAGCCGGCATGGTCACGGCAGAGATCCTAGCTTCAATAAGCTCCCCCAATCTCCTTATACAGAAATTGCTGGAGTCACCGTATCCCCTGGCGAAAGGTACACTTAACCTTGTATCTGATTTAGACTTTTTTTTTACGTGGAGGACATCGTCATAGATGTTTTTCATAGGAATTAACGATCATATATAGTCAAAAGTGGGTGCCTGACAGAGTCTGATAGTCCCTTCGCTCCCGTTTATACTCCATATTATTAATTTGCTTCCTGGTTAACGAGGAGACTTTGTTGGAGCTCAGGAGCGAATTAAGGTCGGATGCCCTTCCTGCCACCACCATTGACTTTTCTGAGATTTGAACCCGCCACCACTGGGCTCAAATTGTGTATTCCAATCCCTAAGCCATGACAGAGTCTAGTAATCAGTCCTAGTCAAAATTCTGGGTAACTCAACTAGGTTCTTAGTTTCTAAGAACTAGCCATTGTTTCAATCCTTGTCAGATTATAGCAGTTCTCTGAAAAGAGGTTTTTAGTTCTTATCCAATCATTGGTTTTAAAGCCCTTTTAGACAATCGAGTTAATCCATTTCAGCTCAAGCGCAGTATGAACTCTGTCAGAAGATTGCCAACCTGTCTAAAATCAGTCTTCAGCAGGTTTGTCTTTCCCTATTGGAGACATGGTTACTGGGAGAGACAACTAAAGCAACACCTGATCAAGTTGATATGGACATGGTGAGTTTGGTTTGATTTGTTTTTGGTTTTGATTTGATCTGATGATATTTTATTTCACCCAAGGAAATAGATACAGATTACAAACATAGTGTAAGGTAAAAGGGTTAAAGGCAACCTGATAGCCAATAGGAGACCTGTGTCCTGCTGTCATTAACACTCATTTGAAAAACCTTTTTATGAAACTATGATGACGCCAGTGATTAGTAGACGTAGGGCGCCATGGAGTTATCGTGTCTGCTGCATCAATGGTTTAGACCCATTAGGGGAAGATTCATTGCCCCAGTTTAACAGGGAAACTCGGTCATCAAAAACCCGGAATTACAATCTAAGAGCTGTGAGTTCGATTCCTTATGCGGGAGATTTCCTTTTGGCATGTCTCTCGCTCCGAATTGCTAATGTGTCTTCGGATCTTACCGATGTAAATAATAAAGGTCTCAACCAATGTTTAAGGGTCAAGGTCACTTCTCGATTGTTGAAGATCCACCTCCTTCATTTTGAGAAAAGTTGCCGAGTTTTGGCAGGTAATGTGCGAACAAATGGCCCAGGTTGACTGAGCCCCAACCAGGAACCCCAAGGCAACGGGAAACCACCTCTAGCCACAATGACGGGTTAAGAGAAAGCTGCTTTTGGCCAGAATACCTTTTCACCATCATCATCATTGCTGTAGACCATGACTTTGGACTTTGGATCTCTAGTCTGCACTGGTGTTGAAGCGAATGCAGAGTCGTCCTCCCAAACCAACATGGTGGAGTCATGGATAGTGAAACTCGCACATACCAGCTACTGTGTCACTGTTCTCAACTTTCTAAACCACATCACAGAGGTGGGTTTCACAGACTTTTGTTTAATGTTGATTCCTCTATCCAGCATGCCTAGACCCAGTATGTTTCTATTTTTCTTATAAAAAGTGTAGGCAATGCAAACCAGGACCGATGTAACAACATCTTCTTCCACCAAATTATCTGTTGGTTAGTAATCTTCTATTAACTATCCCATCGGCAGTTTTGGGGCAGCTTTGTTCACATCACAGTGGACCCTAAATTTGATAAGGGGAGCTATTGCCGCTCGAAATATACCATTATATTTGAAGGCCAATTTCTCTCGGGATTGCCAATTGATATATGGGTACCTAGAAATTGGATTACCCATTCAAGTACCTCTGTAACCTGCGCCCTCTGCTAGTCTCAGCTGGTATAGTAGGAGAGCTCAATGATAGAGCGCTGGGCTCACAACCAAAAGAACCTGGGTTCAAATCCTGGTCATGAGGGCTGCTGTTGTGAATGTGGGCGCCTCACTATGAGGTGGACTGATGATACCGACCGGCCTGTGGTGCTCTATGCAAAGATGCAACTGGTGAAAAAATAAGTATCTAACCCAGCAGCGTCACCTTAACAGCGAAGACACCATTCCAGAAAGAAAAATGCCCGATATATACCTCCTGCCTTTCTGTCCCAACAGGTTGGTCCAAACACATTGTGTCGTCTGACAGGGGTGCGATGTCTGCTCGCACTTGCTGACCTCGATGGCATGACGACAGAGCAGATGAAGCTGCGGTCGGTTTCAGAACTGCGGACACTCGAGGAAGCTCTGGGAACGATGAGAAAGCTGGAGAGGCTGAACATCCGAATGACAGTGAGTTACCCCCCTGGGTTCTCTGAGAAGATGATGTCTGTGTTCTGTATTTGTGTGTAATGTCAGAAGTTCTTTATTGGGTCTGTCTTGTCATGGGTCTGTATCTGCACACGTATGTATCACTATCTGTGTGGGCAGCTAAGCCTACTTCCTGTATCTGCACACGTATGTATCACTATCCGTGTGGGCAGCTAGGCTTACTTCCTGTATCTGCACACGTATGTATCACTATCCGTGTGGGCAGCTAGGCTTACTTCCTGTATCTGCACACGTATGTATCACTATCCGTGTGGACAGCTAGGCTTACTTTCTGTATCTGCACACGTATGTATCACTATCCGTGTGGGCAGCTAGGCCTACTTCCTGTATCTGCACACGTATGTATCACTATCCGTGTGGGCAGCTAGGCTTACTTCCTGTTAGCTTATGATCCCAGACCCTTCGTTATTATCCTATGAAGAATTTCACATCACGTTATCATTGACAGGTGGCTGACTACCAAAACCCGTCATGTCTGGATGCTCTCATAGGAAGACTTCATAAAAACTACGGCTCGGACCTCAGTGTGAGTTGACAAGATTATAACTGTGTCTACTCAATAGAGTTAAAACCAGGATAAGCTTTTAGAAATGCTGCGTGTCATATTTAAAGTTAGGCGCAAAGTCTGATTATATGATGTATAGGGTTTCACAACAAAAGAACTGTCACAGCGTAATGCGATAGCGTAATGCGACAGCGTAATGCGACAGCGTAATGCGACCGCGTAATGCGACCGCGTAATGCGACCGCGTAATGCGACCGCGTAATGCGACCGCGGGATGCGACAGCGGGATGCGACAGCGGGATGCGACAGCGTAATGCGACAGCAGAATGCGACAGCGTAATGCGACAGCGGAATGCGACAGCGGAATGCGACAGCGGAATGCGATAGCGGAATGCGATAGCGGAATGCGATAGCGGAATGCGATAGCGGAATGCGATAGCGGAATGCGATAGCGGGAATAGCTCTGTGTAGAGAGTTGGGCTTGCCACTGTGAGAACCTGGATTCTAATCCCGGTCACGGCTGGCTTCTTTTGTTAATCCTTTAATTTTAGCTCAAAACAAAAACAATGCTCACTATGAGGTGGAACGATGGTGCTGACCCGCTCATGGCACTCCATGCTAAGCCGTAACTGGTGAAGCAAACATTTATCTAACTGACCAGCTGCTCATGACAGTGAAGACATCGTGCACAAAAACAAAGTATAATATCTTGAACAGAACATGTGTACAGGCCTTTATAGGGCATTGACTGCACATTTTGTGTTCATATTGTAACCTAATAGAGGAGTTTTCTGCTCCTACCAATGATGACCTACACATTTCCGTGGGTTTCATGACTGCTTGTACACGGGATTCTTCAAAAACTCTGTTCACCCTGCAAGGATTGAACACACGACTCTCTTCAATGGTGTAGAGAAGGTGAAGGCGATGAGAAAAGGAGAGGCATCCCACCTTAGTTACACTCTTACCAGTACAAGTTGACTCTCTAACAATCACTTCTTTTACATGGCCAGTGGTAAGGGAGCAACCTTTATCTTTACAGGCGCTAGAGGTTCTGGCAAAGTTGTGCATCAGGCGCGAGCATTACGATAAAGCAATTTGGACAACCATACTGGAGCAAATGTCCGAACAGCACAACTACAATGGCCTCGTAAAAATCCTACTTACCGTGACTAATCAGAAGTCTCTTTGGGGTCTGAAAGCTTATGAGAATGCTTGGCAAAAAGCATTGGAGAGCAAGACAGACAGCTTCAGAAAACAGCATCTTCTGAAATGGTTAGTGGGCTAGGTTGAGTTACCGGTGCAAGAAAACCTGCGCCTTCTCGGAGAAACATTAGGGTAATTTAGGCGTTTAAATCATTATTTCCGTTAGCACTGCAGTGAGGTTTATTGAATGAGTTTACCCTATCAACCATTCAGTATTGACTGAAATGCCATGGACACCATTAACCGATGATCTCTGCGAAGTATCAATCACGCGCTAACTCATGGTCTCGGGAGATAAGCCGATTAATTCAAGCGTATGAGTGCGAGGTGCTTCATAGTTTTTTTCTGGTTTAACCCCCCCCCATAACTCTCCAAACTGAAAGACTGATTATGGTGGACTTCTTTGGATTTTTGAGTTGTGCATATATTTCAATTCAATGTTTAGTGGTGATCAGTTAACATTGAGGGGTGTCCTCCTGCCCTTCCTAGATCGCTGTGGCTCCACAGACTAGCTTGTTATAGGAGATATTGGCATGGCTGATTAGAAAGGGGACCGTTATAGACTATGACATATGGAAATTGGCTCCATTTAGATACCAGATGACAATCAAGAAGTTCTTTGCTACTTCATGCCATTATCATCCTGAGCTTAGATGTAATAATGATAATAGAACTCGGCAAAAACATTTGAGGTCTTACACAAGACCATCAGAAATCCTGTTTTAGGGAGCTGGTGTTATAAATAAATCTGAAATCAGACCCACCCCGAGCCGACGCCAGAGTCTCCGGCAGGTGTTTCTATTTTGACCCGAGTAATTACTCTGAGTCTACCAATAATTCCTTTTTTATGTCCGAGATTAACACAAGCAGTAATCACTGCGAATCCTCATAGATAACAAACCGGTTTTATAAAGTTAATCTATGAATAGTTATACCGGTACTAAATCAGCTGCATCAACATGACTATGACGCTCGTGGCAAAGTATGGGGTGCTCATGAGGCTTCCTACGAGTTGCGGATTTCCTGAGTTTAAATACATTCTGTATGAGATTGGTTTTAAAGCCAGCGCGGCTCAGTCAGTGAAAGGATTGTAAATTCTCTTCTCAGCGCTGGCGAGGTTTTCTCTTCTCTCCTGTCAGACCACCACATCCCATCCTGAGCCATCTCTCACCAGTTATTTCCATACATTCTCCTAATGTCTCCCTATCATCTAGTTTTCTGTCCACCTCTATTCCTGTTACCTATGCGGGCCCAGGAAAGTACTTCGTTAGCCCAGTTATCTGTGACTCTAGCAGCATGGCCTGCCTAGTTCCATATTGATGTTCTTAGCATCTGTAGTATATCAGGTAGTTGGGTTCCTTCCTTAATGGTCTTATTGGTCACTCTGTCTTTCCAACTCTTGAGTTGCCCTTTACTTATCTTCCATGGACTTAGTAGTAGCCCATCTCTCTGATGCATATAAAAGTGTTGGGACTACACATTGTAAGAATTTTTTTAGTGTCAGAGGGAATGCAGGGTCTTGTAGATATTTGCTGAGTTTGCCGAATTTTGACCATGTCCTGATTTTTTGTCGCTTCAGTTCTTTCTTTTGTGTCCTGTTCATATGGACAAGCTGACTTAGGTAGACATATTGTTCTACGGTCTCAATATCTTCATGTTCTATTTGTATGCTCGGTGCTACTATATTCATTCCGATTTTGCGGTTTTCGCTATTTGGTTCAGTCATCATTGTCTGTAGTTTTGGCTATTAAGACTGCAAGCCTGAGGTTGGTGAGTTGACTATTTCCAATCCCAAAGTCGTAATGTTTATCAGTTCAAGTTAATTTATCGGAGACTGATTGGGAGACAAGAAATGAAAAGCTTTGGTGACATGCTATCTCCTTGCCCTACCCCTCTCTTTAGTATAAAAGTGTCGCCTTCTGTGTGTAATTGTATGATAGATGAAACTGCTGTTTAGATGTTCTCTATGAGTTTAACATACTGTAGGTGTGCATCTTGTTCTGTCATAGCATTGAGGATAATTGCATTGGTTTCTACTGTTTCAAAAGCTTGTTCATAATCTATGGTACGGGCCTTTAGCAAGCCTCTCACTCTGAACTGCTAGCGTGGCTTTGGGTCACCACAGTATAAATAGTGGAGGTCCTATCCGGTGGAGAAGTGTGAAGATCACCCCGCAGTTGGTTAACGGTCCACCTCTCCCTACCCTTTGTTAAAAGTAGCTGAATTCTTGGTAGGTGACGCGTAAATAAAAAGCCTAGGTTGGCTGATCCCCAACCTCCAAGATCCATCTCCCCTTCTCGAAAACAGTAAAAGCCTGCCTCAGGCAGAATATCTTGTCGAGAATGATTTTGGACCAACCCAGCTTAGAGGCCAAGCCAAATAATAATGAATTGCTATGATTACTACTCGTCATACCTTGAGTAAACCTCAGTTCAACAAATACTGGCCAACAGCGAAGGATAGGCCCAAGAGCAATATTTTTTTCCAGTTCATCATAAGCACCACAGCTATTATTTGTTTTCAGCTGCCCGTTTGTATTGAATGGTTTTGGAGCCAGTACAGGTTCGCATGGCACTTCTTGGATACCAACTGCTACAAAGTGAGTAAACCTATTGTAGAAACCATCTTTACATTCGGATAGATTTTAAACTCACAACTTTTGGCATTCTATACCAACTAATTGTTGTTTGCTTCTGTTTATACTGGGCAGATTATTAATTCCTGTACAGGTTCGTGGAGTTTGCCCCCTGGTTAACAGGGAGATTTTATAAGGGTTCAGAAGCGAATTCAATTCCTATCACGGCCAGTAACTTTTTTGGAATTTCAATCCACGGCACACTGCGGCATAAATCGCGTATTCTAACCACCAAGCCACAGCTGCTCCCGCTATATCAATTAACTTCAGAGTCATTATTATTATCATAATTGGTTCTTTTTAGGACATTGAGAGGCTCAGTGAAACCCTTGAGTGACGCTACGAACCAACACAGACTATGATAAGACTCGCACCCGACTAGGAATCCATCTGATGCTTATTATGATACAGAGAAAACCTTAGTACAGAATGGCTTTAATAAGATTTTCCACAATTAAACTACATAGCATCAATGTAGCCACCACAGTATTCTTCATTGTAAACCGTGCATGCGTTTCTCCATGATTCAGATCTCCACTAAAACTAAGGTTAAAGTTGAAGGTTGGCGTATTCGTACAAAGCCGTATTTTTTTGTCTATAATGGGAGCTTGAACCAGGTTGAGCCATTCATGTAGTTTATGAAATCCCGAATCTACCGATCAACTGAAACCCAAGGAGATGCTCATCAGGATTGGGCGAAATGCAGATTTCCTGAATTGACTTTCATTGCATCAATTCCCCCCTACTTTGTCACGGAAAATATGAAATCTCTTCAAATTAAATCTCATTTGTTGATGGTGCTAAAAGGTGACACTTCCAAAACCATACAAATACACTCTCGATTAAAACTCCATTCAGGGTGAACTACTTGAACGGAGGCTAATGGCTGTCACTTACACATGTGTGAAAGTGACAGCCACGGCCATAGTCTTATCAGATTGAGAATTTTGAAGTTGCTGCTCACTGGGTTGTTCAGTCTCCAACCATGTATTGTTGGGAGACTGAGCTACCCAGTGAACAGCATCTTTAATATACAATCTGATAAGGCTATATTAAGCACTATAATAGCTCTACAAATCTCATTTATTAAGATCCGATTCTGATCAAAATGCAATCCTGAGAACATTTCAAATAAATCAGCTATTAAACATAAAACATTTACAACCGACCTGACATGAGGATGAAACCTTACAAGTTTTCCTAACACTTCCGATATGTAAGTGGTTGTTAATACCATAACAATCTCACAGTACAATGATTGATTGCGATAGTTGTGTGTTGAACATCCTTTGATGCTGAAAGTGCAGAAGGTTTCTGCAGCCTTTGCAGTGTTGTTCAGATTGAAAAACATATGCTTTGCTTGGATCGATGCAAGCATTCCAAATTTTGATACTCGTAAAGCAGTTTAAGATCTTGGCATTCGTTGAAATGCTTTGTTCGGGGCTTTCTGGTTGCTAGCTGACCAAGAACTGTTAGGATTGAAAGCAATCTATCGAATTAAAAGGGGGGGATACTGGGCAAGGTCAGAAAGATTGGGAAGTATGAGATTTAAGAGGAATTTTCTCTGGATTCTAAACCTCTTCAGACCCAATGCTTTCCTTACAAAACTCACCGATTCTCCACACCTATTTGTGATAATCGGTTTGTTTTGCTTTCAAAACTGGTTAAGCTATCTATTGTCTTGTTAGCAAACTGGTTCAACTTTATTTATTTTGCTGGAAAGATTTTTCC
>Ga0224501_10003862_pt1 | contig 11808 bp, 7 predicted proteins | sample SF_Oct11_sed_USG_4_FD_169105 | JGI IMG/M metagenome (GOLD analysis project Ga0224501, IMG submission 169105) | Sediment microbial communities from San Francisco Bay, California, United States - SF_Oct11_sed_USGS_8_1 | ecosystem: Environmental > Aquatic > Marine > Sediment | place: USA... | reverse complement strand
AACCTGTAGACATCGAGGTCGAAGGCCTACACCCAGCCAGGAGCAAACAACAGCTGAAGAAGAGGATAAAAGTCCCAATTTCCCATTTCTCTTTTTACAGAAGATGACACAAAGATGAAACGTAGGCGTAAGTGTAACCGTAGCGGATATGGTGCAGGCAGACAGACTTCATGTCGTCGAAGAGCTCGAGCCCGCCAGACACCGCCACCAAGGCGAAGTCTTTACGATGTTATGGTGGGACGTGAACTAAACCGAGCGGCGTACTACTAAACTCGGCTGATATAATTCGGAGTCACACTGAGACATACCGTCTACACAAGTTACTACAGTAACAGCCTGGTGATGATGGAATACTAGAAGATACATGGCCCTTCTAAAATTTTCTGATAAATGTACAAAAAAGCTAAATTCTATTCTATTCTATTCTATTAAATATGTGAAAGCTGTTGAGATCCATGTACCATCGGTGAGTTTTATGGTGCATTGTTTTGGGTGGTGGTGTTGTGTCTAAGAATACTCTGCTAGATTTTTCCTCGTGGATTTTTCTTACCCCGATTGTTATGTTGTCAATTTCATTTCTGTTTGTGAAATAAAGAGAATGGTGTAAAAAAATTGGAGTCGAATTCTTTACTTTTTATCCTCAATCAGAAGAATAGTGTTTCTTACGCCATGATAGGATAAGATCATCTTGTCTTACAAAAATAGAAATGGTGGGACAGCTCAGTGAGTAGAGAACTATGGGATACTAGGATAGCTCAGTGGGTAGAGCACTATGGTATAGCGGCAAAGCTCAGTGAGTAGAGCACTTTGGGATAGTGGGATAGCTCAGAGAGTAGAGCACTTCGGGATCGTGGGATAGCTCAGTGGGTGGAGCACTATGGGATACTAGGATAGCTCGATGGGTAGAGCACAATGGGAAAGTGGGATAGCTCAGTGGTAATGTGTTGGAGTCGCAACTGTGAGAACCCTGACTCGATATCAAGTCAACACGGGCTATCATTGAGTATAAACTGCTCACATTTACCCTAGCCGCAAACAAGCATTGCAGCATTGATACTGGGCCCCTCCTTGTGGTCTCTGCTAAACTATCCATACTTAAAAAAACTAGTGTCTAACCCAGCAGTGTGATCAAAACAGCAAAGACATCATACGAGAAAGAGTTTACACTCAGGTTAACAGATACGTAACGAATAGTTGAACAAGTACTACTAAAGCCAGCAGGTCGGGTGGGGTGTGGGGAGCTAACCTGGTGGAGTGGGTCAGACAGCTTTAACTAAGCTAATAACCTTTTCCAGGTCACAGGTTGACAGAAGCAACAAAGATGGACAGGTAAAGTAAGGTAAGGTAAATGGTTGTCCATAGCCATTAATGGCTATTAAAAAAGTGATTGTAGAAGAACTAACTTGTACCGGCAATGGTGTAACTGAGGCGGGGAGCCACTTCTCTTCCTCACCACCTTCATCATCTCCATTCACTGCTGGGTGAATGGAGAGAGATTTTGAAAAATCCCGTGCTCAGCCAGAACCTTCCATACCAGTCGTAGTCGCTCAGCCACGGCGCCTCTCCATTGACAAAAGTCACCAAGTAACAAGAATCTACGCATAGGATTAAAGTGAGGAGCTCATACTCATAATGTGAGCCTGCCATGACCGGCGCTCGAACATAGGTTTTCACAGTTGGTATCCTTGGGCTCTACCATTGAGCTTTCCCACTGTCCCATAATTCTCTACCCACTGAGCTATCTCACTATCCCGTAATTCTCTACCCACTGTGCTATCTCACTGTTCCATAATTCTCTACCCACTGAGCTATCTCACTGTCCCGTAATTCTCTACCCACTGAGCTATCTCACTATCCTGTAATTCTCTACCCACTGTGCTATCTCACTGTCCCATAATTCTCTACCCACTGAGCTATCTCACTGTCCTGTAATTCTCTACCCACTGAGCTATCTCACTATCCCGTAATTGTCTACCCACTGTGCTAGCTCACTGTCCCATAATTCTCTACCCACTGAACTATCTCACTATCCCATAATTCTCTACCCACTGAGCTATCCCACTGTCCCATATTTCTCTACCCACTGAGCTATCCCACTGTCCCATAATTCTCTACCCATTGAGCTATCTCACTATCCGGTAATTCTCTACCCACTGAGCTATCTCACTATCCCGTAATTCTCTACCCTCTGTGCTATCTCACTATCCCAATGTGCTATTCTCTACCCAAGGAGCTATCCCACTATAGTCCATAGTGTTCTATCCACCGAGCTCTCCCACTCTCCCATAGTGCTCTAACTACTGAGCTATCCCACTCTCCCATAGTGCTCTAACTACTGAGCTATCCCACTATTTCATAGTAGTCTACCTATTGACGAATACAACTATTACCATATAAACAAAGAATATGGGTCTATTTTCATGTGACCTGACCCTGTGTACGAATTTATCTAACCACTAAGAGACCCCCACAACAAAATATATACTTTAGCCAGTAGTTACTATATGCACTCGATACCCTCCCAGAACCCATACAGTATTTTACCTCATGACGAGTCACTCGGTGTAGAGAAATCAGATCCCGCTTTCTTTTGCTAATGTCTCATCCCCACCATGGATTAGCGAGGGCTTCAAGTCTAACACAACACGGATTAATGGACACGGACATTCAATCCAATTTTTTTCTTCCTCTTTTCTATCCTCACCAGTGTCAGGAGTATGCAGGTACCCTGACCAGTGTCAGGGGTATGCATGTACCCTGACCAGTGTCAGGAGTCTGCAGGTGCCCTGACCAGTCTCAGGAGTATGCAGGCCTGTATCCTAGCCAGTGTCAGGGCTATGTTGGTACCCAGTGCCAGGGGTATGCAGTTAGCCTGGCAAAGTCTCTGTTCGAACTGGGTATCGAACTAAGAACAGTGGTCCAAGGTTCAGTACGAGTGTCCGTTGTCCGCTGAGCAATCACTTCATGGCATTCCATTCTGAAGAGGGCAAGCTCATTAATCTTTATAATGCCGATTTATCGAGATTTCAGGATCGCAGAAAATGTGGTTTATTTGCACGAGGACATACAGAGAGATGTGTAATAATGGCCACAAGGTTCATCGGCCACTTCTCATTCACGAAGGCATCACACCTCCTTAACGACTAGTTACACAATCGAGGAAATCGTCAGTCGCGATAGCTCAGTAGGAAAATGAGCGTACCTCACTGTCTCTCCTTTCTGTGGACTGGGTCATGATAGCTCAGTGTGGGAATGAATCAGTCTCGCTGCCTGTCCTCCCCGTGGCCTGGGTTCAATTCCCGGCCATGGTGGGGGTATTTCAAGGGATTTTTTTCTGGCTGAGCACACTCGGGCGCAAGCAGAAACTATCCTAATGATGCACCCTGGAAAACGCGGAGTCAATAGGCCAGCAAGCCAATTTCTGCACCATGCCTTACAGTTGTGCTGTCATGGAGATAAAAGAAGTTTGAAAAATGTGCTTCGTACAAGATTCTTTATGTTTCTGTCATCGTGAGATCGGGAACTGCATTGCCAGCCTGCTAACAGGGTACTTGTAGCTTATTAAATTCCACCGCAATATATTTTAGCTCAGACATCCCTGAAACCGTGATGGACAAACATGGATCCGATTTGACCACTATCAATTGCTCCTTTGAACGAGCCCGGTCCAAACCTCCCAAAAACTAAATTCGTAGTTCGCAGTACAAGTTCTGTTGGTAAACAGTTTTTTTTTAAGATGGCTGGGGAGAGAGATAAATAGTTTGCACTACTCCTATTTTTATAATGGCAAAAGTTATAGAAATCATAGCATAAAAAATCAGCGATCAAACTTGGCGAGTGCCTAACTGTTAGTTGTTTGTGGGTTATAGGGCAATAGGCAAAATTAAATTGGCATCTCGTATAGAGCTCTACGGTCACATGTACTAAAACAGGTATAAAACGTGGAAATGTTCATGGTATGCTTATCCAAATATCGCACAGATAAAATATGGCCATAGAAAGGCAAAACAGAAAAAAAGCGCGTCTTCATCACCTAAGCTCATCTCCTTCCTTTTTCTTAGGGGCGGATTCTCCTTGAACCATACGGATTGTAGTATTTAGTCTCAACAGGTTTTCCACCTCTCAATGAATCAAGACCGTAAAGAACGATTCGAGGTTTATAGACAGCCACCGGCAGACTAAAACGAGAGAGTTCTGCACTCAACAGCGCGCGCATATACATATAAACATGATGTGGAAATCAGCTGCCAGCTTTAATAAATACTGTAAATTGCGTGTGGTTTGACGTAGGGCACAATAGGCTCCTTTGTAATACCGGGTACATATCTTGTCATAGTAGTAGTGGTAGTGGTGGTAGCTGTGGCGGCGGTGGCAGCGGTGGCAGCAGCAGAAGTAGTAGTTTGTTCTTTGAATATAAAGTGAAAATCAACAACTGTTCTTTATGAATCAACAAGAAGTAGAATCGGGAGTAAAAACAATAGTCAGGAGTTCGGTTGCCCCCACAACTTTATTCGATTTAAAGCTGGTACCCAGCGTTCATGAAGGTAGCAATGCCCACGGCTAACTGCCACCAGCCATCCATCTCCTCCCAAGAGATATATGACTGAAGACCTGAAGTATCTCACCCCTGTGATCGCTCGCACTGCCTATAGGGAAGTTGGTTATATAGTTTGATAGCATGTTGGTCAAGTAGGCGTGTTTCTCCTTTAGTTTCAATATAAAGGGGAACTAGGTTTTTGTACCGGGTTTTATAGTTGTGATTAACTGGTGGCAGATTCAGTGGTGGAAGTAATTTACCTCTTTGTTTACCGTGTATTATTCGGTGTATTATTTAAATAAATTTCAATTGGTATATTTAATTAATTGTTAATAGCTGTAGCTGGTCAGTTATGGTTGGCTTTATCTTGCTAAATTGTTTCATATGATTTTGTTTTTGTTCTAAGTTGGCATCAGCTCCCCAACGCTCTATGCAGTAAATTAAATGAGGGTATGTAAAAATATAATACAATTCATGAAAGTTCTTTGTAATAGCTATGACATATTTTGATTGTTTGAACATAAAGAGGTTTACCTGTACTGTTTTTAAAATTTTACTATATAATTTTACTTTTCAATGACAAATTCTCATCAAGTATTATGCCAAAACCATTATTATTTGGGCTATTTGTTTAATTTCGGTTTCTCTCTATTCTTCCTCTTGCGTATGGCAAAGCTGCCGGGTCAAACTAGGAACATTCTTTATAAGCTTGATCATTCTTTGGGCAAAGCACAAGCTAACATCAAAGGCGACTAGCAAGAGTGTTCTTTTGCGATTATTGCAGGTCAGACCTTCAATAATCGCAAAAGAACGTCTAAGAACAGTTTTTTGGATCGTTTTTTGGACGATGATATTTCATATTTCTTTTAGGTAGCGCTGGCAACAGCGATCACATGATTAGCAACAACAATCACATGCTGAGCTACGCCATTAGGAAAATTACTCTACTCTCCTAGCACTGGGCTTAACGAACTGTTACACAAGTTACTAGTGTACAAAGTCCTCGGGGCTTAAAGACCATAAAGCATTCATTTTTCCCTGAGTAAACCACTAAACGTCATTCTAGAAGTGAATTTGTTGATCTCACTAGAAGGAGCAGCCACTGCCGTCATCATTGGGACATCGCTCCGACATACTTTTATGATAGGTCGGGTGGTCAAGTTGTGCAGTTTTTGATTAAAATGTAGAAATGAGTGTAAAACCTTGTTGGTAAAAGGTTGAAGTTGATCATTGACTAGTGAGTAACTGATCGAATAGTTAAGCTGAACCTCGAACTTGAGAGTTGACCAAGTCTGAGTGCGAGTATAAACGACGAAACTCACCAAGCGCACATGTGGGCAATTCATTTTCACACTAAACGAGAGGGACATGTAATTACGAGAGTGTGCAACTCCAAATTATCACAAAAAGGCGACTCAATTCATTACCGTGTACACGCGAGAGAAAAACTGGTCAATTAGAATGTGCGAAGATTGTGGAATATGAGAGACGGAGTGAAGTTTAGTTAGATCCTGAATTGAACAGAACTGATCACAAACTAATGAGCGAGTTGAGCGCCATGTCCAATGTCCATGTTCAGTAAGCGAAAACATGAAACTAGTCAAATGGTTCTACTTCTTGTTGATTCATAAAGAACAGTTGTTGATTTTCACTTTATATTCAAAGAACAAACTACTACTACTGCTGCTGCCACCGCCGCCACAGCTACCACCACTACCACTACTACTAGTAAGCTGTTGCGGGAAAGGCCTAACTCTCGCAGCTCTTTATGGATACCTCACCAGTTGTTCGGCGGAATGTTGGTATTGCTGTACATTTTTGCAGGCAAGTTCATAGAGCACTGGTCGATCCCACATTTTCTCAATTGGAAACTCTTTCAGCGACATTGCAGTGGGTAAAAGTAAAACTGGACATCCATTGCTGAGTTTTCCCTAAATGCAATGGCGGAAACTAGCTGTGCTAGATAACCCATGAAACGTTCACCAATAATCATTGCACGTGTCACGTGTCAAAGTTCAATCTCTTGAATCCGATGTGCGCTTGCGCGTATAGAGACGATTCACGTTCACATGGTCGAAAAATACGCGTAGCAGACAAATATACGTGCTTAGTGAGTTTCATCCTTAATTCTGTTACTGAGTAATTCAGAGGCCAGTGATTAGTGTTTTAGCTGAATCCCTAGGAGTCTCTGTTGCTGTAAGCATACATTTGTGGACTATGGTGCCAACCCAACCCGTCAATGACCATATTCATGCCAGTTCTAATTGGTGAAACTCACAGTTCTCAGATCAACTAAACCATTATTAGTGTTTGAGTTGAAACAGGAGATACTTCATTGTAATTCAGAAGAACATTTGCTTTTGGGTCTTGTTGGTCTTACAATCCTCTCCAACAAGCCAAGACACTAGTTACTCCAGTGATATAAAGCTCACAGGTTACTCAAACAATAACCGTAAATACTTCAATCAAATAGTAGATGCTAACTGTTTTAGGATTGAGTTATAGCTGCTGTTGTATTTGTTGTTATGGTGGAAATTCTCTCTGACCTGAAGTTCTGCAAAGCTGGTCACATTGGGCAACCAGGAAGTACTGTTTCCTGTTTGGCATGCACATCTTTCTGTTGTGTTTCCTGATCAATGCCAGACTGCCCAGGTTCTATTGATTTCTTTGGAGGTCTAGCAAACGCATATATACATGAACATTTATATACCTTTGCTTGGCCATTCGGTTTCTGCTCATATGAATGACTACATGGAGAACTGAGACGATGACCAATACCAGAACAGCCATCCCAACTGATACTCCTATCATCAGGCCATATTGAGAATTCCTGCTTACGGCTGAAAAGATCTCACTACAAAGAGCATCCATTAGTATGTGACAACAAAGGCATGCCTGAATGAGTGCCATGCGAATAGAAACTGGATTACAATGGGAAGGTTCCGAGTGCTCTAGCCTGCCCGGTTCATGGGACCTCAAGCATTTGGGTCAGCATGCTAGTGTGAGTTATAGTCATTATACCACCTCCTAGTAGTGAAATGACTGAGTTGAACGCACCTGCAGAATGGCACCTCATAGGATAAACCACCCTCACTCGTCATCTTGCACTCAGAGTTCAGGTCACAGATCATACAGTGGGATTGGCATGTAAGCTTCTGCCATCCGCTGTCATCTCGGTATGACAGATATCCTTCTACCCGCAAAACTGAATCTGAAAAAAGCACAATGGATTTCTCAAACATTCCTTGAAGCTAGATGTGTACCAAGAGCATTATTGCCCATCTCTAGGACAGAAGATCCGATTAGAAAAATTTATTGATTGTATTGAGTATTCAGCTCAAACTAACATTGTTGTTACCACTAAATAGCAGTTTCGATAGGTGCACACAGGCTAGATATAGGAAGAAACACCAGGTCTGAGAATCAGACCCTCGATCAGGTGAGTATAGGGCTAATCAATTTTCTTTCAGAAAGCTTCATTTGGCCTCATACCGACACCGCATTCCTTATCCCTCGTCCAGTGCACGGTCACGTTTTGCTTACTTAGGTTGTCATTCTTTTTCAGATGGTTGGCGAGCTTCAGTTGAGTCTCACATGTCCTTTGCCGATCAAAAGCAGCAATTCCAAACACTGTGTAAGTGACCAGTGTCCCGGAGTCAGACTTCCTAACAACATAAATTGATTTAGTGATACACCTAAAGGTAGAAAGATAAGATGGCAAGAATTGAGTAGTAAAATTATTTGTAACCCTGATATCAAGTGATTCGGCTTAGTTGTGTGAAAGTGAGTCACATCCAGAATGCATGTACGGGGCGGGGCATTCATGGTGACCAGGGACATACATGGAGTCATCTTACTGTGAGTATAGACAACTAGGATCATGATCGACTCAGAGATATAGAAACAGAGATGCGACATTAACGCAGATTGCGATATTACCTCCATGAGACATTCTGGTGATTAAGAAAGCGAGGCAGCTATTACAAGCATATAGAAAATAGCCTGTTTTCAACAAAGTTCATTTAAAGGTCATACTGGGGCAATGATATCAAACATAGTATCATCTGAAAGCTCCAAATCTGGTCTATGAAGGCCGACCCTGGAAAATTAAATATTGGCGATGTTTTGATCATAGGGTCTTATTAAAGGGGTTATGTCATGTCAAAAGTGTCCTCGCTTGTTTTCAGATTTTGAAGCCTACCTCGAACCAATGGGCTCAATACCCAGCTCAACTGGAAGCTTAGATATAGCCCTATCCAATGCGCATACTTAGAGCCCTCGGTGACGCAAGTTTTATACCATCGTCGCAACAGAATTGGCCTTGAGATAGGAAATTAACACAGAGCTGTCGGTGTTTGCATTGATTTCTCGGCTTACGCGCTGATGTTTGGGAAATCCTCTTGCAGGTACACACTAGACCTGTGGTTACACAAGTCTGTATAGAGAAACTGTTCAACAAAATTATAGAAATAGGGTTTCAGAGTGCAGTTTTTCACCTCTGTCAGCAAGCGTTAGCGCCATTATTGTAAAATGATAGAGGCCCGAATGCAACAGCCTCTATTTGGGGCTAGGGAAAGCCGGCAAAGCACTTCTTATAACTTTAGTTTTCTCCAATCTTACGTTCAATTTTGAGTTTTACTCGGTGTTATAGGGGATGAAGATCATTAGGTTACTAAGTTTTAGTAATTAGATCCCATTTTATTTCTAGGACCATTTGGGCCGTAGTTATTCGTGACTGATATTCATTTTGTGGAAAAAGACCACTTGCTACCGCTGCAATGAATGCGGAGTTGTCTTCCTTCAAGAATGGGGAACACAACATCAAAAGTGCGTCTACCATCGACCGCGTCATAACCCCTTTAAGTAGAGGGCTATGTGGATACTGAGGTCGTGTATACTCATATAGAGAACATAACTCACATTGTGGTCTGTGCCTATACAGTATAACGGTTGCTTGCCATTTTACCAGTAATAATGTAGAGCAACGATTATAGATCTGTGTAGGTGTCTAGATGAGATTACTAGCTTATAACTGTGGTGTTACATCTTACAAGCCATAATTCTTTGCATATGCAACCTTTCCATTTGCGCGGTTTGCATGCAGACATATCAAACAAAATCCATCATCAACATTGGGTTGGAGACAGCCTTTCCATGACAAATTATTGTCTTAGGATCAGGGGGTAATAGTCCTCACTAGGTTTGCAAATAAAAAAACTTAATTGCAACAGACAGACTGTCCAGCACATGGCTCTTAAATCTATGGTCATAAGAGCATCAAAGTGTCCATGTTGGACATATGAAAAGGCTGCATATGCAAAGAATTATGGCTGGTAAGTTGTAACACCATAGTTAGAAGCTAGTAATCTCCACTAGACATCTACACAGATCTATAATATATACTCTACATTATTACTGGTAAAATGGCAAGTAACTGTTCCTGTATAGGCGCAGAGACCACTATGTGAGTTATTTTTTCTATATGATTATACCTGATCTCAGTATCCACATAGTCCCCTACGTAAGAATACCCTCTGAACGCACAATCACTAATATTTCAATTTCCTGAGTCGGCTTTTATAGAGGAGACTTTGAGGTTTTAGATGATACTATGTTAGACATGATTGGCCTAGTATTTGTGGTAAAAAACTTGGTTGAAAACAGGCTATTTTGTATATGATACAATGGCAGTCTTGTTTTCATTATCGCCAGGGGGTGGGGGCGGCTACTTCCGTTGTCCAATCTCTGTTTCTAGGTCTCTCCGACGCTCAGGGAACTCAATTGATAGAATCTACAGTCTACGACAGATAACTGCAGTATATAGACGGTCATCTGATAAAACAAGGGATCAAATTCTCCCGGGTTTTACCAACTAAGGAACCACTATGCATCCTTGGTATAAAAACAGTTATGCATTATAAGATGTAGATAATTATATAAAATGATAATTTTGCAGCTGAAAAACTTAAAACGTACAGCTGGTAAGCAATCGGAAGCCACCAGAGAGAGAAAGTAGTATTATGGTAACATATCTATAAATGTGGTGAATGCACCTATAAGCATGTACAAACCTGAGACTGGTGATTTGTATTAACAGAGGAGATGTAGTATCTCTCTTAGCCCTGGTTGAAGATACATAAATGGCTTCCAACTGCAATAAGAGGGACTTGTTTATTCATATCAACTGTATATAATTTTTATGGCTAACGAAATTCCCATATGACCAGGAAATGTCATCAATGCAGCAGGAGGGCAGGTGCAGTGGTGTGGCTGGTGCATGCAGCAGGTGTGAGGGCAAGGTGGACGTCACACGGGTAGGTGTAGTGGGTAGGGTGGCCAGGCCCGTTTCACGGTGCCTGGGCTGGGCGGGCACAGTGGGTGGTGTGGTGGGATGGAATGGTGGGCAGGCAAGGTGGGTAGGTTGGGTGAGAATCGTAGGCAAGCACGGTGGGCACTGTGGGTAGAGCGGGCAGTCACAGTGGATGGGTGGGCAGGAACAGCGGGTAGGGTGGGCAGGAACAGCGGGCAGGCACGGTAGGTGCGCTTGCCTACTTAAATGGAAATGACCAAATGTGCCTTCACTTTTTATCAGATTCGGAGGCCTACCATGAACAAATGGGTCCAATACCTAGTTCAAATGAAAGTTTATATAGATCCCCATCCAATGCGCATACTTAGAGCCCTGTTTACGCACATTACGCACGATGACGCAACATAATTGGTCTTGAGATAGGAAACTAACAAAGAACAGTTTGTATTTGCATGGATTTCTTGGCCTGCGCGATGTTGTTTGGCACAAATCTGTGCAAGTTTCTTCTAGACTTGTAGTTACACAAGTCTAAATAGAGAAAGTGTGCAAAAATATTGGGTCTCAGAGCACAACTCTTCAACTCTGTCAGCGAGCGTTGGTGCCATTATTGTGCAATGGTAGAGGCCTTAGCGCAACGGCTTCTATCTAGGGCAAAGAAAATTTCAGCTTTTTCCGATATAATGTTCAGATTTAAATTTCATGTTTTATTCTAATGGAATAAAGATCATTAGGTTACTAAGTGATAGCAATTAGATCTCAAATTCATTTTCATTAGAGGCTTTAACCCATTGACAATTTTTTTCACAACTTGGTTGATATTGAAAACAATCCCGCTCGGGTACATACCGCCCCAATTATCCTCTTCTTCTGTTGTATAGTCTCTGGGTTTGATGCATCATCAAAGTAGGATTGATATGGGATGTTCAGTTTCAGCTCACTCGAATAGTCTATAATATATGTA
>Ga0224501_10003861_pt1 | contig 11810 bp, 16 predicted proteins | sample SF_Oct11_sed_USG_4_FD_169105 | JGI IMG/M metagenome (GOLD analysis project Ga0224501, IMG submission 169105) | Sediment microbial communities from San Francisco Bay, California, United States - SF_Oct11_sed_USGS_8_1 | ecosystem: Environmental > Aquatic > Marine > Sediment | place: USA... | reverse complement strand
TCATACCAACAATATAGGGATCTTGTGTGCGTGTCCGCACCAAAAGCTGGCTTCGCCCAGATGGCAGTGTTATTTCAAAGTTGATATTACGGTGAGGCAAGGTACGATTTTCAAAAGGCAGGCTATCACCACCTTGGTACTCTTTTTGCGTACCATCCGGTGTTACCAGCAGCACCTGAATATCATCAAGCCATGTTGGCTCAAAAACCAACAGCTTTTTGATTGATACGGGTGACTTGTTATTCAGGGGAATCAAAAACCAGTGCGTAGTATCAGTGAAACCATAGCTGACAATTTTCTTATCATCCGGTTCAGCAATGGCCAAATCTGCCTTTAGGATATCTTCTGACCTCAGACTGGATTCAGGATCAGTAAAAACGCTTGCAAAGGGATATAGCGCAATTTCAGGCACCGATACATCAATCCCCTCCTCCGTTACCTGAGGGGTTACCGCTTCAGCAATCACTTTATTAAAACAGATAAATAAAAGCAGGCCGAAGATGATTTTTTGCCATACCACTGAGTTAAAAATAATAATTCCCTCAATAAATCTAAAGCAGGTAGTGTATTCAGTATAGTTTATATGTTTTGTTTTTATTTTAGCTAAATCTTTGGCTCAATCATCCGCCAGCTAATCACAAACGCAACAACACAAATAGCGGCTGAAACAAAGTAGGCATATTCCGGTCCCATCCCCTCCCCGATATATCCACCATAAAGACTGCCTACAGCACCACCGGCACCAAAACTGATGCTGCTGTATAAAGCCTGCCCCTTACCCTGATGCTTGCCTTTAAAGAAACGGTGTATCAATTGAATGGTGCAGGCATGAAAAATACCAAAGCTGGCGGCATGTAAGACTTGAGCAAAAATCATGATCGTTAATGATTCGACAAAACTGCCTGTTAATATCCAGCGCAGTGCAGTCAACAGAAAGGCACTTAATAAAAGGTTACGCAAACCAAAACGGGGTACGAGTTTATGCATGAACATAAAAATACCAATCTCGGCCAGCACACCCAGAGCCCACAACTGCCCCACGACTGTGCGACTGTAACCATTATCTTCCATGTAGATGGTATAAAAAGTGTAATACGGACCATGACTGGCCTGCATCAGGAAACTTGCAATCAATAAACCTGCGACTTCCGGTCGCAACAATACATTGCGCAAACGCTCATGTGTGATCGGCAAATGACCGGCAGCACTCTCAGGTACAACTAAACTCATTAACCAGATACCGGCAACCAGAATAAAAAGAAAGCTGGGTAATAAATTTGAACCGTATTCTTCCAGCACCGGTCCCAGTGCAGCAACAGCAACAATAAACCCAACCGATCCCCACAATCGAATAGAGCTGTATCTATGTGGTTCATCTTTCATGTGTGTCATGGTGGTTGCTTCGAACTGCGGCAAGACAGCATTCCAGAAAAAACTGAACACCGACATTATTAATGCGATCCACCAGTAACTGGATCCAAAGAAAATACCAATGAAGGCAACCGCAGCAAGAAACGATCCCAGACGCACGATCATCATGCGTTTGCCTTTATGATCTGCAATCCATCCCCAGATATTGGGGGCAATCACCTTGGTGACAACCAGAATGGCAAATAACTCACCAATCTCGGCATAATTGAATCCAAGCGATTTAAGATAAACGCTCCAGTAAGGTACGAGTGCACCGAGCGAGGCAAAATAAAAGAAATAAAACCCGGAAAGTCGCCAGTATGGCGTTGTATTGTTATTCATTATTATGATTGTTGTTGTTTTCGTTATTACCAAACAGTTTTTCCAGTTCTGAAAGTGCCTTGTCTTTTTCCTGTTGCACCCGTTTAACGGCATCAGTCTCGACTGATCCATCTCCAAACAAGGAAGCTAACTGCGCTTTGGCCTTTTCTGAAGCTGTATCTACTACCGGTTTATGCGCATCTTTTCTTGGTCTGAAATGATCGCAAAAATTGGCGCGCTCTTTTTCTCGTACGGCATCAGCTGTGAGATGCCCGCATTTTGTATCCAGTTTTGGATTGTAAAATTTACACATGATGCAAGTATGTAAATCTGCGTTACAGGTGCGACATAATGAGCGTCGGGAAATGGGTAAATCACCTTCCGCGATATTTGACCCGCATTTCCAGCAGACCAGTTCTTTAGCCATGGAAATCCCTCATTTTTTCCAAAAACAGCCCAAAAACGGCATTATACATGTTAATATTAGCGAAATTGTCTATTCTCATTTATCTCATACCACTGGTGTTTGTTTGCTCCAGCTGATCTATCTGAATCTAGACCCGATCAATCCCGAACAGGAGAAGAACATAGTATGCAAGTTACTGAAAACACCGTAGTGACCATAGATTACACCCTTAAAGACGATGACGGTAATGTAATTGATTCATCTGAAGGCAAGGAAGGCCTGTCTTATCTTCACGGTGCGCAAAATATTATTGCTGGTCTGGAAAATGCGCTGGCTGGAAAAGCAGTCGGTGACTCCCTTCAGGTCTCTATTCCACCTGAAGAAGGCTATGGTGTACACGATGAAAGCAAGATCCAACCTGTACCAAAAGAAATGTTTGATGGTGCTGGCGAAATTGCAGTCGGCATGGATTACTACGCACAAGGTCCAAATGGTGAAACACTGACAATTACTGTAGTGGAAGTAACCGATGAACATGTTGTTGTTGATGGCAACCATCCGCTTGCCGGGAAAAACCTGAATTTTGATGTCAGTGTTACAGAAATTCGGGAGGCTTCAGCTGAAGAACTTGAACATGGTCATGTTCATGGCCCTGGTGGACATCATCACGAATAAGACTTTATGGGGCGCTATCGACCACCTCAACCCAAGTCTTCTCCTTACATAACCCCTGAGGGTTATGAAACCCTCCAGTCTGAGCTGGATGGCTTGTGGGATCTGCGCAAGGAAGTCACTGCGGCACTTTCAGCAGCCGCTGCTGAAGGTGACCGTTCTGAAAATGCTGAATACATTTATCGTAAAAAGCAACTACGAGAAATTGATCGGCGTATTCGTTATCTGCAGAAACGACTACCGGATCTGAAAGTCGTCCATGACAAACCTTCTGATTTATCTACTGTCTTTTTTGGTGCCTGGGTAAAACTGGAAGAGGAAAACGGCAATGAGATTATTTATCGAATTGTTGGTCCTGATGAGTTTGATGTGAAAAAAGGATTTATCAGCATGGACTCTCCGGTGGCTCGTGCCTTGATGAAAAAATCAATTGATGATGATGTCTCAGTGAAGTTGGCTGAAGGGGAAAAAACATTTTACATCATTGATGTGTCCTACAAACCAATCAATCAATAATACTCAAGATTGTATTCTATTCAGTTACTTTGGCAGGGATAACTGGTGTGGCGGATTTAACATCCATATTCTGCGCACGATGACGCAGGACATGATCCATCAAGGTAATCGCCAGCATGGCTTCAGCAATGGGGGTTGCACGAATTCCGACACAGGGATCATGACGTCCCTTTGTGACGACTTCTGTTGGCTTGCCATCAATATCGATAGTCTGGCCCGGGATGCGAATACTGGAAGTCGGTTTCATGGCAATACTCGCCACAATATCCTGACCACTGGAAATTCCACCCAATATGCCACCCGCATTGTTACTGAGAAAACCTTCCGGTGTCATTTCATCGCGATGCTCAGTGCCTTTTTGTTCCACAGAAACAAAACCGGCACCAATCTCAACGCCTTTGACGGCATTAATACTCATTAACGAATGTGCGATCTCGGCATCCAGACGATCATAAATCGGCTCACCCAGTCCCGGCGGTACCCCGGTGGCGACCACATTAATACGTGCACCGATAGAATCACCTTCCTTACGCAATGCATCCATATAGTCCTCCAGTTCCCTGACTTTCTCTGCATCAGGACAGAAAAAAGGATTTTTTTCAACCTCAGTCCAATCCAGTACAGCCGGTTTAATGGGGCCTAATTGCGCAAGATAACCGCGAATAATGATTCCATATTTTTCTTTCAGATATTTTTTGGCAATGGCGCCAGCAGCTACACGCATCGCTGTTTCACGCGCAGACGAACGCCCACCACCACGGTAATCGCGAATACCGTATTTTTGCTGATAGGTATAATCAGCATGACCTGGACGGAAGCGATCCATAATGTCCGAATAATCTTTCGAACGTTGATCAGTGTTTTCGATCAAAAGACCTATCGGTGCACCAGTTGTCTTGCCTTCAAACACACCGGATAAAATCCTGACCTTGTCGTCCTCACGTCTTTGCGTGGTATGTCGTGACTGCCCGGGTTTACGTCTGTCCAGATCGTGTTGCAAATCGATTTCATGCAATTCCATACCCGGCGGACATCCGTCCACGATGCAGCCCAGGGCAAGCCCATGGCTTTCCCCGAAACCGGTTACTGTGAATAATTTTCCAATTGAGTTTCCAGACATGCCAGATATTGTAGCCGTTTATGAGGAATGTGTCTTCTATATGACTTTGGAAAACCGTTGCTCTTTTTTGTCTCTGAGATACTTGTCAAACACCATGCATATGTTCCTGATAAGCAAACGCCCGACAGGTTGCACCTCAATCCCGTTATCAGACAGAACTAACAACCCGTCTGCCTGCATGGGCGCAAGCTGTTCCAGCTCGGCTTTAAAGTATTCATCAAAAGCAAGCTGATATTGTTTTTCAATCGCTCGCTTATCCAGTGAAAAATGACAAATCAATTGGGTAATAACTTCACGTCGTAGCAAATCATCGGCATCCAGTTTCAGCCCTCTCAGAATCGGGAAACGCCCGTCATCAATGCACGCATAATAATCGTCCAGTGTCTTGACGTTCTGACTGTAACTGTCTCCTACCATTCCAATGGAAGTAACCCCTAAACCAATCAGATCACATTCAGAATGGGTAGAGTACCCCTGAAAGTTACGGTAAAGCGTGCCTTCTCTTTGCGCTATTGCCAGCTCATCATCCGGTTTGGCAAAGTGATCCATCCCAATGTAGACATAACCGGCTTCGGTCAGCTGTTGAATCGTATTCTCGAGAATCATTAATTTTTCAGATGGATTGGGTAATTCATCAACATTGATTCTGCGCTGTGGCTTAAACATATCCGGCAAATGCGCATAATTAAATATCGACATTCGATCAGTGCCAAACTCAATCGCTCGTTGTACGGTTCGGCTAAAAGTGTCTGCGGTCTGAAAAGGCAAACCATAAATCAAATCAAGACTAATGGATTTAAAACCTTCACTGCGCGCTGCTTCCAGTGTTGCCAAAGTGATACTTTCAGGCTGGATACGATTCACTGCTTTTTGCACATCAGGCTCGAAATCCTGCACCCCCATACTCAGGCGATTGAACCCGAGTTTGCGCAACACTTTTATTGTGCCGGCATCCGCTTCTCGTGGGTCAACCTCTATTGAATATTCACCTGTATCATCGTCATGCAAATTGAAATGTTCACGGGTTTTATCCATGAGTTGTGTCATTTCATCATGACTAATAAAAGTTGGCGTGCCACCACCCCAATGCAGTTGATCGACCTTGTGTGAGTTATCAAATAGTGCGCCCTGCATTGCGATATCCTTGTAGACGCGCTCAAGGTAGGGAGCCCCTTTACTGCGATCTTTGGTCGCTATTTTGTTACAGGCACAATAAAAACAGACGGTGTCGCAAAACGGGATATGGAAGTAAAGTGATAATGGCTTGCCTTTCTGATTATTCGCATTCTCTGCCTGCTGACGGTAATCAGCTTCACCAAATTGTTCGGTAAATTGCACGGCTGTTGGATAAGAAGTATAACGCGGGCCGGAAACGTCATAACGCTTAATCAGTTCAATATCAAATTCAATTGTTTGCTTCACGTTATACTCCGTATTAATTACCTAATGCTTTTACCTGTTCGGCGGTCAACAAAAATACACCATCACCACCATATTCAAATTCCAGCCATGTGAAAGGGACATTCGGGTAGGTGTTGATTACGGCCTCCTGACTGTTTCCCACTTCAACAACAAGTATACCCTTATCCGCCATGAATTGACCGGCTTGTTGTAAAATCCTGTGTACAATTTCAAGCCCATCTGGCCCCGCCTCAAGCCCCAATGCCGGTTCATGCCTGAATTCCTCTGGTAATAACGCCATATCCTCAGCATCTACATAAGGTGGATTGGAAATGATAATGTCATACATTTTTTCCGGAATATCCTGAAACACATCAGATTGTACAAACTCAACACGATTACCTGATTCAATTTTTTGTTTATTAATGGCAGCGACTTCCAGTGCCTCTTTTGAAATATCAGAGCCTGTTACACAGGTATCAGGAAAATATTCTGCACAACCAAGAGCAATACACCCGCTACCTGTACATAAATCAAGAATATTTTTTACTTTGCTTGCATCAACCCACGGGGAAAACTGTGTCTCGATTAATTCTGCAATCGGTGAACGTGGTACTAACACACGTTCATCAACATAATATTCCCTGCCCAGAAACCATGCCTTGTTGATCAAATAGGAAGCAGGCTTGCGTGTCTCAATACGTTTTTGTATTAACTCAACGGCGCGCTTGCGTTGTTCTTCTGTTGCGGGTGAGTCCAGTTTTTCATCACTGATATCAAAGGGAAAACCAAACACATGAAACACCAGCAACACAGCCTCATCCAGCGCGTTGTCAGTACCGTGACCAAAAAACAGCTTGGCTTTATTAAACTCCTGTTCCGCCCACAGCACCAGATCACGTGGTGTTGACAGTGTTTCAACCGGTTGTTTTTGTGATGACATAAAAATGGATTAACGATCGTAATGTGTGCGTTTACGCTCGTGATATTTCTGAATTACAACACCATGAATCTTGGCATCGTCCTGTAACTCCAGTGTGGGATATAGATCATTAACGGGTTTTAAATACCGCTTCCCCTCATGGATCACCAGTTGCCTGAAAATAGGTTCATTGTCATGATCAGCCACAATATACACACCGTCCTTTAATACGCCACCAGGATCGATAATAATCACTGCCCCAACTTCAAACTCGGGCCACATGCTGTCATCAATGGAACGCAATGCAAACGGCTCTGAATTTTCACAACCTGTACCAGTACCTGTATCTGTACCACAACCACTCATATCACACCTCTTTGTCGGCAATTCTTCTGATGCTGGAGAATTTGCCATTATCATCATATTGCAATGCAAAATACCCGTGTATCCCATCATGCATCAAAAATCGTTGCAGAATATTGGCCGGAAAGTGTATAGATCGACCATCTTCACTGACTGTGTAAACGCTTTTGGCCGCCCCTTGATAATATTTGATATATTCATCAGTCGGGATGCTGATACGAAACCGGATTTCCTGCACTACTGATTACCCTGATTTAAATAGTTCACCAATTATAAAGCATAACTGGCCATATTGATGGGTTGGCGTCTCGACCCCCAATTTCCATGGGATTTTTCAAAAACACCCGTACAAGCAGTGCCGCATTGACTGCATTTACCGTCTTCGGTCAGGTTCCAGGCGGTAAGCTCATACCAGTCACGCCCAATCAGTTTCTGGCCGCAGGAATGACAATAGGTGCTTTCACCATCCTCATCATGCACATTACCGGTAAAGGCATAACGCACACCGTTCTTCATGGCAATTTTTCGGGCACGCGTTAATGTCTCTTGTGGCGTGGATGACTTGTCCATCATTTTCCATGATGGATGAAACGCACTGAAATGCATTGGTACATCTGGCCCAAGGTTTTCAACAACCCATTGAGTCATTTCTTCCAGTTCCCTTTCCGAATCATTCTCACCTGGAATCAAAAGTGTTGTGGTTTCAAGCCACACATCCGTTTCTTTTTTAATATAAATCAGCGTCTCCAGAATGGGAACAATATGCGCACCTGTCAGCTTCCAGTAAAAGCGCTCCGTGAATGCCTTCAGATCAACATTGGCCGCATCCATGTAAGAGAAAAATTCTGCTCGCGGTTCTTCGGTAATATACCCCGCTGTAACAGCCACTGATTTGATATCCAGTTTGCGACATTCCTTTGCCACATCAATTGCGTACTCATGAAATATCACTGGATCATTATAGGTATAGGCAACACTCTTGCAGCCTGTTTGTTTTGCAACACGGGCAATGTCTTCCGGCATGGCCTGATCGGCTAGCGTATCCATCTCGCGTGACTTGCTGATATCCCAGTTTTGACAAAACTTGCATGCCAGATTGCAGCCGGCTGTACCGAATGACAAAACCGGTGTGCCGGGCAAAAAATGATTCAGCGGTTTTTTCTCAATGGGATCGATGCAATAGCCGCTTGAGCGACCATAAGTTGTCAGGACAACCTGACTATTCAGATTTTCACGCACAAAACACAAACCGCGCTGGCCTTCATGCAGTTTGCAGAACCTTGGACATAAATCACATTGAACCCGCCCGTCATCCAGCTTATGCCAGTACCGGGTCGGGAATGCAGGATTGGGTTGTTGTAAATTCATAACTTTATGATGGGTGCGTTTAGCAAAAACTTCAATGCATCCCTGTTGAATTCACCGCATTGTGCCATTATTTATGGAGCAAGAGACAATTAAGGTGATCGAGGTCAAAATTATGGGTTCAATTCGTACCCCAGCTGTAGCTGGCATGTTTTACCCTGCGGATCAGCAGGAATTGCGTGCGATGGTTGATTCCTGTCTGCGTGATGCGCCGCCAGCCAATCATGCCCCCAAGGCCATGATTGTCCCGCATGCCGGTTATGTCTATTCCGCCCCGGTTGCGGCCAGTGGCTATGCAAGACTGGCAAGTGTGCGGGAGCAAATCAAACGGGTTGTTTTGCTAGGACCTTCACACCGGGTTGCACTTTATGGACTGGCAATGAGCAGTGCTGATCAATTTGCTACTCCACTGGGCAATATCCCGATTGATAAATCTGCCCTGTCACAAATTAACGATCTGCCACAGGTGAAAATGATGGATCAGGCCCATGAGCTGGAACACAGCCTGGAAGTACACTTGCCCTTTTTACAGGAAACATTATCTGATTTTATGCTGGTTCCGCTAGTAGTGGGCGATGCATCACCAGATGAAGTCGCACAGGTGTTGGAAAGATTATGGGGCGGTCCTGAAACCCTGATCGTGATCAGTTCTGATCTAAGTCATTTTCATGATTATGCATCGGCCCAGATACGTGACAAACGCACTTCCAACGCAATTGAAAACCTGCAGCCGGAAAAGATTCAGTATGATGATGCCTGCGGGCGTAATCCCGTTAATGGTTTGTTGACTGTTGCTCGCAAACTGGGATTGCATGCAACCACCATCGACTTGCGTAATTCAGGTGATACGGCAGGCGATCGGGATCGGGTTGTAGGATACGGCACCTATGTCTTCGAATAATTCCATATCGGAAGAACATCGCTCGCTATTATTAAAGCTTGCAAAACAATCCATTCAAAACGGTCTGCAAACCGGTAAGCCACTGCCTGTAAATGTTGAAGATTATCCACATGAATTACAACATAAGCGCGCAGCATTTGTGACACTGGAAATTAACGGCCAATTGCGTGGCTGCATCGGCACACTGGAAGCACAACGCCCGCTAATACTGGATGTGGTCAAAAATGCCTTTTCAGCTGCATTTAATGATCCACGCTTCCCACCATTGAAAGAATTTGAATTTGAAAAACTGCATTACCATATTTCCGTTTTACATCCGGCGGAACCTATGCATTTTCATTCAGAAAGCGATCTGGTAGGACAAATGCGTCCGGGTATTGACGGCCTGATACTTGAAGATGGTTATCATCGGGGAACTTTCCTTCCCTCTGTATGGGAATCGTTACCCGATCCACACGATTTCTGGATACACCTTAAACACAAGGCAGGATTGCCCCCCAATTACTGGTCAGATACCTTACAAGTATTGCGTTATACAACTGAATCGTTTCCCTGAAAAACAGCCTATAATTAATCTGTAAATTTCATCTGGAACGGAATCAATCATCATGCAAATGGGTCGTACACCAAAATTTATACTCGTTTTTATTATCCTGCTCATGACCATTGCCGTGAACTTGCCCGATAACATGATCAGTCGGCTTGGTATCGGACCCAATTATTTACTGGCAGCACTGATTGCTGTCGTCATAACAGGTCTGGTCTATTATCGTGGACTACTACTGATAGTGCTGGTTATTTTGATGAGTCTTGCTGCGAATATGCCGGAAACTTTTGCACTTAACTTTGGTATTGACCGTGATTATTTTGTGGCTGCGCTGATTGCACTGGTTATCATTCCTATAGTTGCCAACTGGCTGGAATGATTTGCACTATTTCTTCAAAATAAACTAATGAAACATCCCTTTACCTTCATACATTTTTAGAAGCTCGTATTTTTTCTGTTCTATAAAGGCCGGAAATTGGGGTATGAAACCTCATCATCACTCAATACATGCAGTACCTGACCATGCGTAATTTGATCCATTGCTTTTTTGCCCTGACAACCGGAACTGGATGTTTCAAGCCAGAAACATCCAGTATCAGATCGCTGACCGGGTCATCTTTATTCATACTATTTCCTGATTAATTATTTATTTCTTTCGAATGAAATAATGATAATGACCATTGTCTTCGTATGTTTCAAACAAATCATGGCCATCTGACTCGGCGAAATTCGGAAAATTCACGCATGAGAATTTATCATCACAAACAACATGTAATACCTGTCCACTAGCAAGACTCATCATTGCTTTTTTTGCCTTGAACAAAGGCATTGGGCACACCATGCCACACACATCAATTTCCGCATCAAAGTCCGTCATACCTTACAAACACCCGCATTTTTCTTTTTGATAAAATAATGAAAAACACCTTCTGTCTCGAAACTCCTGAAAAGTTCATGACCACATTGTTGTGCAAAATTAGGGAAATTTGATCGAGAATCACTGTCGGTACAAATGATGTGCAAGACCTGATCAACATCCAGCTGATCGATCGCCTGTCTGGCTTTGAACACCGGTAAAGGACAAGCCATGCCAGTCACATCAAGCTCACTATCAAAATATGTCACTCTCACACTCCAGAGGCAATCCACCTGATAATGTTAACGGCAAAAATTGAAGTGGCTTTAAGTAAAAACCCAGCCTGAAGCTGGGTTATATCTAGTATGTGTATGAAAATACAAAATAATGCCAAACCGGTTATTTGGGTATACAACCACCAATAGAGCCTTTGGCACAGACCACCCGATTCACCCAGATAGCATGGTCAAAACGGGTATTCGTTAAATCAGCTTCACTCAGATCGGCACCACTCAAATCAGCATAGGAGAAATCTGCGTTCTTCAAGTTGGCACCTATTAGGACAGCACTTCGCAATGAAGTACCCTTTGCAATCGCATTTTCCAGCTTCACTTCACGCAACATGGCGCCGCTTAAATTTGCGTACGATATATCAGCCTCAAACAAATTGGCTTGCCATAAGCTTGCGCCAATCATATTCGCAGTACGGAATGAAGAGCCTGAAAGATTAAGCTTGTCCAGTTTGATGCCCTGTATCTGGCAATTATCCCATTTGATATCAGGCCCTGCCGGTGTGTTGCAATTTGCCTGATTCTTAAGGACAAAAGTAATTTTATCTTTTTTCTCTATACTCGCATAATAAATACCAACCGGTATCAATACAGCCAACACCACAAATAACAGAATTGTGTTCACGACATATTTGGTTTTCTCACGCTTGCGCCTTTCAATATCCCGTTTTGCCATTTTGGCTCTGAAGCGTGCCAGTCGTGCATCTTCCGATTCAATGC
>Ga0224501_10003859_pt1 | contig 11819 bp, 9 predicted proteins | sample SF_Oct11_sed_USG_4_FD_169105 | JGI IMG/M metagenome (GOLD analysis project Ga0224501, IMG submission 169105) | Sediment microbial communities from San Francisco Bay, California, United States - SF_Oct11_sed_USGS_8_1 | ecosystem: Environmental > Aquatic > Marine > Sediment | place: USA... | reverse complement strand
TTAGGGTAGTCATACAACACAGCTGTACTATACGCCTTACATATTAGCGTAATCATACAACACAGCTGTACTATACGCCTTACATATTAGCGTAATCATACAACACAGCTGTACTATACGCCTTACATATGAGAATGAAAACAACAAAACATGATAACAAAGTTACATAGCAAACATTTCGATCATTTTATAATTTCATAATCACACCTTTGAGGTGTGTTTCAAACCCAGCAGCGAGCTGTACCTGCCACAACCCGCGTTTCACGAGCAAAAATACACACTTTATCGCAAGGCACATGCCTTATTGTGATAGAGTGAGAGACAGGGAGTGAAGAAAAACAGCCTCTCTAGTGGAGTTACAGATAAACCCCTACAGGGGAGCACAGAAAGTATCCTAATGACGCATCCCAGGAAACAAAGAGTCAAAGACAATTTCTGCGTCAATCATTGACAGCTTGTAATTTCATGGAGATAAAAAAAGAAGACACTGTTCTTACCTATGTGCCGACGCGTCATCTCCACAGCCTGGGTTCTGTTTATGTTTGGCAGAACACCTAGGCAGAATCGCCCGGCATTACTTGGGTCCGTGAAGCCATCAATGGAAATATCCGGTAATGAGGAGTGAAATGGCTCACCCACCTGCAAGGCAGAACACTAAAGTGTGAGAGATACTCCAGGATGACAGGTGACATGAATTCATTACATAAATGCATTCAGTCAGTTAGGACAGTGAGTCAGTCAGTCAGCCAGTCAAACGGTCAGTGAATGAATCAGTAAGTGAGGTCATTCAGTCAGTGAGGTGGTTGATCAGTGAGCGAGTCGTAAGTCAGTCAGTCACTTTACCCGTGTGTTTAGCTCGTAGTAGGAGAGAGAGCACCAAGCCTGTGGTTCCGTGTATTCCACCGCTTCCACCTCGACCGGGCCCATCTGATCCATGATAGGGCTGTTTGGCATCGACCGCCTCTCATTGTCTACAGGGCATATTCAGGTCACCATTATTCCATTACATTAGAGCAGATGAAAAAGGCACTTTACCCGGCAGAAAGAATTCATACTCGAGTCTGTTTGCAATACAGAGCATAACTAGATATACTACGAAAAAGTAGCCCACCTCAACGGACTAGGGAGGAGAGTCACTAGCTCGTTTTGCGTGGGTCCCGACACGGACTGGTAAGATGACTCGAGACCCGAACCATGTGATATGTCCCATGTAGCTGATCTGTGTAAATCCGCATATTTATTCACTGCTGCGATATAACCGGCAGCTTATCTGAGGATTATCCCGGGCTGACATAATCAGACACACTGCCGCTGAGTAACAGACAGAAAAAGTCAGTCATGACTATCAAAGCCACCCTCTGACATATGAACTAAACACTGGATTGCAATGAGGAAATTTAACAGAGGCGAAGAAAGAATGAAGTCAGACATTGCTCTATAAAGCTTCTAGTCGAAGTCCAGCTATCCATTGATGACCTCAGACTAGCAAAAATAAACCCAATCAGAAAACAATACAGTCGAGACATGCTTGACAATGTTGTTTTGAAAGATACTGAGCGCAGTGTTTGCCAAGGAGAAACCATGACTAGTATGGCTAGAATATAGCAGAAGGACAGAGTTCTGCCTGATCCGGAGTGTTCACTTTGCCACTCTGAGGAGCGCGTATGAAAGTGTGTAACCGAATGATGACAACCCCGGGTTAATTTCAAACTATCTATCAATGAAAATGAATGGTTATGCAAACGAACCAGACAAATCAGGGAGCAGGCTTGATTAAATCTCAGCATCCAACTGAGGGCCAGCGGAAAACAGATGCTAATTTCAAATATTTTCCAGATTCAATGACATTGAACAAGGCGTTCTGTCCCTGATCCTCATAGTTAATGTGTCCTCTGTAGTCACTGTCCTCACTAGTAAATAGATCTGTGATAGCTCCAGTTAAAATGTACAATAAATATTAATTTAACAAATATCCCAATCGGAACAGAGGAAAGCCATTGCTTGATCTACTGTGGGTGATATTATTTCATATTACATCCAGGTTTGATCAAATGTATCCAAAACACCACCCCCCACCCCTCTAGGGCTCCCCTTCTAACTAACTAATAGAACCCAGGTTGTCATTATCCCTTCCTTCCTTGCATTTCATGCTCAGTCATAAACTACTAATAATTTACCTGACTACCAAGCGCTACGCACTAAATCAAACAAACTGCCAGCAACCAGGATATTTTACAGATGAATTCCAGCAGATCGGTAACTTTGGAGTGGTGTTAGGCCACTAATGCTTTTTACATGAACCACAAATTTGTCTAGGTTACAATAGATCAGGATACTAAACGTCAGATCCTCCCGCCACCGTCCGTCCACACCCCTGCGTCCGTCCACCCAAGGTTACCCAACATGAGCTCGGCAAACTAGCTTGATGAATTCAAAAGGTGATCCTAACAGTTGACAGCTGTTGGGTTATTCTGGAGAGGAACGGAATAGAAACTCTGCTGCTGCTAGCGAAAAGAGACTTGTTACCCTGGTACGAGCGTGAGCATGGCGACACAGAGCTTCACCTTCATCTTCTGTGAGATTCACCAATGGAAACCGGTGGCTGACTCGGCCACCGTGCGGCCGACTCGGCCACCGTGCGGCCGACTCGGCCACCGTGCGGCTGACTCTGCCACCAACCGAACTTACTCAGGCTGGTGGGCAGTACTATTAACCATAAACCAGCACCAGCACCTAGGGACTGCTCTCATTAATTACTAGCAGCTGTTTAGTAACAGACTCTTGTTGAGTGTTTTCGGGATAAAAACAACACTGGGTCCTGTTATTGGTGTAATGCGTTCAGGGCCCCACAGCGATGAACCCCATCCTTTGCTGACCTTGAGAGGCCACCCGAGTGAGTTGATGCACCAATCGGCAGTATCAGCGACTGACTCACCCTGGTCCATACTCTCTATCTCACTCATGTAGTCAGCGGGCGGTGATCCGGACGGGTAGCTCGATATACTGCTCAGCGTATCACTACACGGCGAGACAGGGGCATTAGCGTTACGCGGCACGATCGTGGCATAGTCGTCAAGAGACGGCGGCTCCGGAGGCTGCTCACCGTGATAAACATTCTTTGGTACCAAAATGGGGGCAATCGCTACAAGAGAAAATCATCAACAACATACAGACAGATTGGTGGGCAGTGGATGTAGATATCAGTGGATTGGTGAGCAGTATATCCTGACATTGCAAAGAATGATGTAACTAACACAAACCTCTATGGAGATCAGACCAAAGTCCAGTTATGCACCTTAGGTCTGTCAGCAGCGCAGTGACCTGGTCAGCAGTATCTAATACCACATAGAGATTTATCCAAGGGGTGGCAGGATGGAGTAAGGGGGAACTCACCCGGAGACTCCACTTTTGTGTAATGGTATGGATTTACACAGATGTCATCTCGTTTCAGATTGAATGCATATTTGCACCGCTCGATTGGTTTGAGTTCGAGATGGTTTTGTAGATCTGGCCATCGCCACAGACGCACACAAAGTACGTGCGGTAATACTTTACGCTGGGAGAATTGCACTCTGCCATCCAATGATCTGAAATCAACCGTGAATCACAACATTACATTTAGATATAAATATACTTTTTAAAGTACTTCTACTTCACGACCTCAATCAACTAAGACCAATCTGTCCCAGACGAAGTGTTGGATGATGGAAAATGGAGAGACCGCTGTCAGTCTGTGTGAAGATAGACCGCTCGATAAGGTGATTATGTGACTAAGGGCACAGACCGGTGCTGGCTACTCTTTTAGCTACTCCAGAGGTTTAGTTGGGCCTTTTACGCTTTGCTGTGAAAACAAAGCCACTAGCTAAAAGAATAGTTACAATAGAGCGTGCCTTCGGACTAGAACAAAGCTGATTACTAACATGGCTTCATATACTCGACCTTACAGCAAGGTTATTCCAGCTCAATATTGATAAGTACAACACTGGCCAGCGGCAAGTTCAAACATTCAACAAAGAGTGACTCCGATCTAAACCAAAAGCCAACTGGACTTTCACTAATTCACCGTTCGACGACCTCACATTAAAGGCAGAATTTAACCGTAACCTAAGAGAAATTGAATGTATTTCACTGAGAAATCGTCCAATGACCAGCTATATTCGTTCATCAGTGAGTTGATTTTAATGAGTTAGGTTAACTTAGTTATTTACAGCTGAGACTCCCTAGCATCATTCATTCAGAGCGCTGGTATGAGGGAACTGTACTAGGTTTCGAACAGATGGTTCCTCATATATAATCCCAGCTACGATGGGGGATTTCACAAATCATTATCCATTTTACCGAAAACCGAACCCTATTGATAAGCTCAGTTTACACTTTTCGTAGTAAAGCACTTTAACCTCAGCTCATTTATAGACCTTCACAGACTGGCTATGGCGGCACTAACATTGGACCTAAGTGAAACAAGAGAACTCATCTATACAGTTATGACGGAGATGGGAGTTGGTTTATCTGATATGAATCTGTGATTCATTTCTGTCCGGGAGATTGCCACGCTGCGTCGGCAACACCCATCTCTTCCTGTCGCTGACATGTCGCCGGCCCGGAGGACTCAATCTGTCCTCCCTGTCCCTGCCAGCGGGAACCCAGCTAGTCACGTTAACCACCGGATTGTGGATAACAGAGGAGAGACGTCAATCTTAACCTACCCTGGCTGGTAAAGCTAATAATACCACCCAACCAAACATACAGACTGGTGACATACCACGAGTTACATCATTCCAGCATGCAGCTAGACTGTTGTGTCTACACGGGCTCATCACTTATCAGTTATTCTATGCAATCTGTAAGTCGGTGCTCTACACAGCACAACAAAGGACAAGAGATGGCGTAATAAACCTTATAAATCTGATGGCAGGGAAAACTCATCACAGAGGAGTACAGCAGAATGATACACCCAAAACCACGCGGCAGCGCTGACGACCTCCACCCCAGGTCACTCCGCAACCAAATGCTGTCAACCAAGAGTCTAACTGTGAATTGCTGCTTTGTTTAACGATACAGGATTCAGATAGGGTGCGTCATGTTGAGAGGAGAGGAAATGATTCGTTTACTTTGGCAGCATTGCGCGTCCCAATAACAACAGTTGCAGGAAAAACTTATGTCATGTCTTGTCTGTCATCAGAGGTGAACAGGAGGCTCTTCCCAACAACAGTCAGTCTTATAACTAAAATGTCCAAGTCGGATTCTAAATATCAAAACCAGGACATCCACTGGATAAAAATAAAGAGGTCTCATATGGCATTGGTATCAGGGTCACAGTGCCGAGCTGGAAAAGACAATCGCTGGTCTCAATATAGACAACCCTGGGGTCAAGCATCTCAAGTCGTTTATTATGGAGCAATGCTATTATATTCTATATCAATGAGCCGATGGTGGGTAAGGCCAAACTAGTATCATTTGGATTTTGGTGTTTTTGCCAAACAATCAATCAATGTCAACTTGTAAATAAAAAATTTTCCGGAGACAGAAACCAGTCAGAGTCACCATAGGAAAGCTAGAGGGGCTAGCCTAGTCACTAGGGATAAGGGAAACTGAGTGCGACTATTGAGAGACGGGCAGTAAGTCTCTCAGTGTCGAGACATGAGAGGTAAACATGATGGGATAAAATGCGGTCATGATTCTTGATGGTCAGCTGCCCAAAGAAACCCGTGTAAATAATTGATTGCTAAACTAAAACTAAAAGCAACTTCAAGTGAGCGTGTTTCTGTTTGTAGTAAATGGCACATTATACGTTATTATGAATCATTCGTCCACCCAGAGTGAGAGTGGGACTGACTCTATCTTAAGTTTGCGTTTCTTTACACTGTGAATGACTGAGTAATGGGTTAGTGAGCAACTTCTCACTCTCAGTCATTACTTTTGAACTTGAAGTTGAACCTGAACTTGCGGTAATAAATTCACTATTAACAATTAAGTATTGTTCACTGAATGAGAATCACTCAATCTGTGTTGCTCTTACTGCTAAGTCAGTAAGTGTTATTACTATACCTTGAGAACGTTATACACTCCGTATTGCTGTCTCTGTTGGTGACTGCCTTTTCTAAGTTTTCCAAACCACCGGGAACCTTTTTTAGTTTCTTGATAATACTCTTTATGGCCTTTTCTGGCCAGCGATCTTCGCTGTTGTTGGAATCATCTAACGACTGTTCGGGATTCTTGACAAATCCCAGCAGTTTCCTCACCAAGTTTGAGTTTCCGCCTCCCGTTAGAAACGACATCGTTTTTCATGTGGAGCAGAGTTTTCTGCCGCGTCACTTGCGGTTGTCACCAGGAATAAGTCAGGTTTTACAGTAACCTGAATGAAAAAAGCACGATATATGCAAACTTGCGCCTCCACTTCGAGCGAACACCAGCAGTCACCTGCGCTCAGCCATCGCACTTGGTGAACTCCCGGCAGGGGAAACCTGCGCGCTTCGTATTTCAATTCTACCACAAAATCTTCTCATCTGTAGATAATAACCAGTTGGCACAAAACTGCCTAATTGTATCACTATTCAATACAATAAAATTGTATGATTATCATTTAGCTGTCTAAAAAGTATACGATATAACTTGGGCGGAAAATGATTTTATGTAGGTCAACGGCAGTAACTCGGCCATTACTAAACAAACGGTGGCTAGATCACTACGCAGGCACGTGGGTTTGGTTTTCTTTTTATTACGTTGGAGTTGTCCTCTATCGCTAGGCGAGGTACCCGATCACCTGGTGCTGCGCGTGTACATACAAATCTATCTGGGCATTACAGCCGAACGCTATAAGAAATTCTGACATTGCTAGGAGCCGATGATCCTTGTCTACAGCGCAAACAATACCTATGTTGTAGTCACATTCTCTTGTAACCCTTAGGTCATCATTATCAGCTGCTTTAGCTGCTGTATCAACTCATGCATCACCATTTCATATATCATCATTATCATTAGGCAACGTTGCTCCCATAGCCTATAATGGCTGTGTGGGGCAGTGGCAGTTGGAGAGCCAACCTGTACCAGCAACGGTGTAGCCAGGGAGGAGCACTGCGCCTCTACCTCACACAAGGAACCCGGGTCCTTTAGAACCAGTGGAGAACTCTCTAACCAGCGTATCTCTAATTATCATTACTCGGATAAAAGTAATTTAATGAAAATCCCATAATCATCTATAATTTTAGGACGGCTAATATCAAATTCGTTTGCCATGAGATGAGATATAACACACGGGGAGTCGGTAGATCACATCATAAAAATCTGCATTCAGTCGACATTATATTAAATTTTAAATGAATTCAATTGTTAATGTTTCCCCACACACTCCATTGAAAAGGCCATATGTAAGCATCAAACCACTAAGACATAAAACCAGCTCCATATATACAAACTATATCCTGTAATTACAGAGTCTGTGCGTTATTGCAGAGTCTGTGCGTTATTGCAGAGTCTGTGCGTTATTGCAGTGGATATCACTCATCATGATTTTCTGCTGTTTTATCAACATAGAAACACCAAGAACCAAATAACTGTTCAAAGAAAACGACCGCCTGGCAACTCAATCATAACAAACTTGATAATACGAACCTGGCGACAAGATGGCATGACTGGTGAGACCGCTGATTGTGTGGCTAATAAACCAGGGGTCGGAATGAAATGAGAGATAGGTAGATTATCGTTACGGGATGGCTTCTCTCAAAAACCGGAGACAATAGAGGACGAAAGTAATCTATAACAACAAATGTCACACTCCTATTTGGATATCAGGCTCTTCCATGAGATCAAAGCTTTCCATGAGAGTTGTCTCATCCTGCCGTTTTGTAGCAGCATTAGTATTCACTGATATCGTAACGTTATCGCCATATTTGCGCTTCCGACGCTCCCGCTCCTGTTGTTTTTTTAAGAGTTTTTTGTTTTCTTTTTCAATCGCAAAGATTATATCCATGTCAGCCTTCGTGACACCTAGAAAGAAGATGACTAGTAGTGAGTGAAGAGGTATAATAACGTCTAACTAAACAGCAGCTAGTTACAAAAAGAGAAGGAAGGAGCTCTATCACTCCTCCGCTTGGTGATTCTATCATAGATCATTACCAGGATGAAGCGTAGATTCAGTCAGCTGATCATCCTGGTTTACCCGCCACATCACTAATAGGTCACCGAGGTTATTTACTAAAGGCCAGCACTCGGAGCCCTTCCTACGCCACCAACGGGGTCGGTATCCTATCAAGACTGGACGTTTTCTTTTTAGTGATTGTGACATGAGTGCGGGCGCGTGTGCCTATGTGCGTGTGTTATGAAAGGCTTACCTTTGTCAGTTTTTAAAAGTTGAAAGAAAATTCCTCCTAGAGTCCGGTTTTTCCTTCCATCCTAAAACATTTGAGATTACACAATAAATAGAGGCACTGTGTTTCTGAGAAAACATTCGTTGACAACACATTGGATTAATTCTTTCAGATAAACAGAAAGGTATAGGCTACATACCGCAGTCTTCATTCCTCCAGCGGCTGATACATCCTGAGTCTTGTTGTATAAATCTACAAACAGGGGTTTAATATCACATTGAACTAAGTAACCCTGGGACTTTGTAGAAAACAAGCAGACTTTTCTGCGTTGTGACTTCACACCTTGGTGAGTAATTTCGATGTCGGTTGTGACGCAACTTCTATTTTCAGGAAATACACAAACGCTCTCACGTCATACCACCCACAAGGATTTCAATTTTCAGACAAAATAGAATCAACACAACAAAATATGCAGGCGTTCATTAAAAACCCTTCAATGAATGTTTGTGAAGTGATGATGAACACACAAAAATCGTGTCTCCATACTGCTTCGGCTCTAGATTGAAAGGGCGTAAAAATTTATATACCATAGCGAATTCATCCATATTAGCAGTGCCAAAACTCACTCTTACACGCTGCCATCCCTCAATCAAGACATACCCGGACATCTTAATAATCCGGACCCACTAAGTAGTCAGTGCCCACTCAGTAGTCAGTACCCACTTAGTAGTTAGTGCCCACTCAGTAGTCAGTACCCACCCAGTAGTTAGTACCCACTCAGTAATTAGTACCCACTCAGTAGTTAGTACCCATGCCTATTGATAATCAGAAGTCACACGTACCAATTGTCTTTGATTTGCCGACCGTGCGGGCAACGCGGTGTAACAGTTCCACTTTCGGTTCACCCAAATGATGTGAAATATAGCGAGCGATGGTCCTCTCATCGTCATCTTCATTGATAATATCGGGCAACTGCAAGTAAACCATATCGCGGGGTAACGGATGTCTCATCATATACTGTGAGACTATATAACTATATACATATATTAGTGTGTTCGCGGAGTTGCGTTTCCATACAGGAGCTACCGTACATACGTACAAAATTTCCTCTAAATTTCGTACGATGATACCTAATACGTTTTCCTCTTTCCAGCTCAGTCAAATAAGTCTGCCGCAGTTTGTAGGCAATCACTGATGTTATGAACTAATATACCAGACAAATTAATATATTTGCACCAATTTTGTGCATTAGTAATACCGATCTAAAGTGGGCAATGTTTTCACGGAGTGAGCGAACAGCTCGCCGAGCAGGTCGTTGTACGTCAGTAGGTGGAATCGCGAAAATTCCAGTTCTGTAGCAGGGGTACGCAACTTTGCAAATTATTATATTATATCATAAACAACACGTAAATAGGGTGTGAAAACTTATGGCGCTGGCTATCCTCTCCACACTAGCTAAGTGGGAGATTGGATGTATCTCACTGTCTGTCCACTCCGTGCCCCTGATTCAATTCCAGGCTATGGCGGAATGTTTCGAGGGATTTTTCCCTGACTGATCACATGTGCTGCCTTACTCGTACACAAGTGTGGGAGGACCAAAGACAAGAACCAGCCTGAAACAGTGGCAGCCCCTTAGAAAAATGCCTTCAATCTCATGATGATCCCGAAATGCCTATGGATCAACCTGGTTTACGAGACTAGACACTGAAAACTGAAACCAGGGAATATGGTCAGCCCAGGGAGAGGCCTGTGTTCTGTAGTAGGCTGCAGATAGCGAGACTACGTGAACCTCCACATGGCAATAACCAGGGGATATCCACATGTACACCACCCTATATACAGTGAATCTCAGTGTGATGTCTGAATCGCTTAGCTTCACCAGTCGGCAATAGAGATACACACACAGATTTTAGAGCCCACATATTATTAGTACAGCGTGTCCCGTTTACTGACCTCCTGTCGAAGAGCAGCGTAGTTGGCAAAGCCATCATTAGTCATCCAATCTAAAACAGGCAATGAAATATGATAAATTCTAGATGGAAGGCCCACACATCATCTTTACATCCAATAAAAATCACCTATCTGGATGCGAAATCATTTGCTGTGTTCATTATGTACTAACCTGGAAGCACTGTACTGCCGAATGAAATATGTCTTCGGGCCAGATTGGCTCATGTTGGGATATGCAGGGGTGAAACCACTTAATCTTGTGTTACAACGCGAGCCAACATCACCATTATGATAGAAGCATACGTGAGCAATGGAGAACAGCCGGCTAGCAACCATAAATTTATAGAGAGCGCAACTCCGGGCCAGTTTCTAGAGAGCCTGAATGACGATAGACCAATCCGACAGACCATAACAGGATACTGCGAGGTTATAAATGATAAAGCTTCAGCGGTTGTCTGTCTGTCTGGATGCAGACCTTCCTCCTCGACGTCCACAAGTAGCGAGGTGCTACTGAAGGGAGGTTGAGCGATTCTCTACCACTCTGGCTCACAACGGGTTGGCGGAGTGTGACAGGGAGTAAGCCGTTGAAATACTTTGGCACAGCCGGGAATTGAACCACGAAGAGGGTAGACAGTGCGATACATTCACTGATCCTAAATAAATGCACTATGTTCCCTTTAACTGAGTGGATTAATGTTGTTTTTTCCAGCGATATTGGCTCCATTTCAAGTTCCAGGAGAGCTGTAGTATATTATCTGGTTGCCATCCCCAGTGGTGTGATTTCTATAATATTGTCACTCACCATGTGGCAGTTTCACTCACCATGTGGCCGTTTGCCCAGACGATTTTTAACGCCATGATCCTCCCCATCCTCGTATAGATTCCACAGTGTATCTTTATCTGGTTGTGGGGAAGGCACCTTCTCAGCTTTATCAGCTCTGCCCTGATGTCGGAGTGGAACGAACGACTCCGGGCCGCGTTCCACTACTGTAACCACAGCAACAACTAGTGAAGTCTGGTGCCAGGAAGGGTGCTGGTTAGTAGCCAGACTGAGTGGATAGATTCATAAACCTTCACTTGCATTTTTGTATTATTTCATCTGCTGTTTTGCCATCCGATTTAAGGCACACTCTAACCCCAGGCTTGTCCTGATTTGGTACGTATAGAAATTATGTGCGGAGTTTACGCTCGTTGTGGCATCCCGGTTTCACCGGGAGAACTGGATCTAGCAACCGCAGAGCCGTCACACTACACAATAATTAATTAAGCAACACACTACTCTAAAAGGGAAAAAAGTTGCCATGGCTGAAGGCATTCAAGCATCAGGACTGTATAACAGGAAACAAAAGTGGGCATTTTACCCTGATGACAGCATGTGTATCACAATGCCGTAGCTGAAGTTATCAACGCATCAGTTACCCACAAAACACGACTGTAGATTAGGAAACACCAGCGCCCGTGTAATGACGATGGACACTAACTCTTTTTATGGAAATGTAGACTGCTAGAGCTCTGTATGGAGGCTGTGAGTGATTGTTCCATGAGCACATTACTCCAGATACT
>Ga0224501_10003858_pt1 | contig 11820 bp, 5 predicted proteins | sample SF_Oct11_sed_USG_4_FD_169105 | JGI IMG/M metagenome (GOLD analysis project Ga0224501, IMG submission 169105) | Sediment microbial communities from San Francisco Bay, California, United States - SF_Oct11_sed_USGS_8_1 | ecosystem: Environmental > Aquatic > Marine > Sediment | place: USA... | reverse complement strand
GATAGGATAGGATAGGATAGGATAGGATAGGATAGGATAGGATAGGATAGGATAGGATAGGATAGGATAGGATAGGATAGGATAGGATAGGATAGGATAGTTTTATTTTACATGGATAACTTAATAAGACCAGGGGGTCTTTTTTACATCAAGGTCCATGAAGAAATTCACATTAGCTATATATTCCATAGCTAGACTAGTGAGCAGAGTTTAGTCCGTGAAACTAAGGCATAAAATGCGAAAAGTTTTAGCCCCTGTTCGTTGGATCATTAAACTAAACGAGTGAGATTCACTGGCTTTTTTCACCAGGTACAGCTTAGCATGGAACTCTATGAATGAATCAGTCTCAATGCTATATCTCACTGCGAAAGTTACTTTTGTTTTGAGTTAGGATTAGTGTGAGGACCTCTTACCCGCAACTGGAGCTTGCCACGACCAGATTATTATGGTTGCGACCCCACCACTCTACCACTGAGCCATCCCACTATCCCTTTGCCAACAAAAGTAACCCAGCAAAGACATGATAAAAATCTAGGTAGAAACCTTGAGTATCTATATACATGTTTGACAGCCATTTTGAGGAAAAAATGTCATTGCGTCTAGGAAACCAACACGCAGATATATTAACTATTGATGTGAATCATTAAAAGCAACTAAAACTAATCATATCTATGAAGTTAAGTAAATAGCTTAACGATTTCTCAGTTGGGTATCCTAGAGTGGTGATATAGCACAGGTATTTTCATCTGAGTGTTAGCGATATCTTAATAGATAGCGTACTAGGCCTTAGAACCAAACCCTCCCCGGTTCAATTTCCACTTCGGGCAAACCTTTGTCGCAACACCCTCGCGGGTTTCGGATCCCAACGCTAAACCGGGAGGCCCTCCTATAGAATTATCTTCTCTATGGGTATGAGCAGAAAGTCTCCCTAGGAATCAATAGACTCAGTAGGCCAATTTAGGCAAACCCCTGACAAGAAATCATCTTGTTGAGTTTTAACCTCTATTTGGTTTAACAGTCTTCTAGAACAAATTTGCTATGCTTATTTCTAATGCTTGAACTGTGATGATTGATTATTTATTGTTTTTCTGCCGGCACTCAGTCGTCTTATTTAAAGGACCCCTTGCTAGAGGCTGGTTGGAGCGATAAGAGCTAGGTTGTAGAATGACTATAAAACTTGAACCTAGGATCCTTCAATCTTGAGCCATGCGCACTAACGTTGAGCTACCCCGCTATGGCATTGCCAAGCCTCGGGACTTAAATGTCATGACAACATGTGACGCTTTCTGTCCCCCGTATTGTCATATATTATTGGGGTTTGTTCTGAAGGCGTAGGCAGCCCTGGGAATTATGTGATTAGGTCATTCTCACTGGGAGATCCCCGCATGACCGCCGTGCTTTTACTATCAGAAGTAGGGGTTAAAATCTGGGGGACAGAGTCCCCAAGTATATACTTGGGCAGGAGGACCCTAGGTGACCAATTAGGAGGGGAACAATAGGTGTACTCGTGTGATTTCTGTCAGACACGATTAGTGAACAGAAAACAGTGCGGTTAAAAACGCGTGGTTTTGGGTACATCGGAGTTGTCCTCTCTCAACATCTTGTGTGTTGAAAGACAGAAAATTGAACAGTCTGTTTTGCAACAATGAAGCAACTCGTGAAGCGACCATCAATTAAATAAGTGATCAATAGATAACCTTGACATTTTGATAATCTTGACACTTTATAAGCTAGCGCGCCCACTTTCCGACACGGAATTCTATTCACGTGATCGATGGAGCAATGGAACTGAGAATGCGTCTGAAACCCCACCTCAGACGCCGAAACGCGATCGGGCCAATGCGCCTAATAAATAAGAAGTTGATGAGAGCAGCGCAAGATTGTAAAAAGCGGAAACCGGAAGGGAAAGGCCTTACGTCCAGTAACGGACAAAAACGGCGTTATCATGTTGGGTTAAGATAGATTAATTGCATTTTACGTGGGAAAACTTTATTAAGGCTTTTAAAATGGTCTACGTGCGAACATGTGGCAGTAGGACCACTCAATTAGGCCAAAAAAACCGAAGCCAGGAAAGGTCCAGTCAGACAAAGAATTACATGTGATATGATAATAATGATGAAGTCAGCGGCAGCGGTCAGTGATAAACTTCTTATCACAATTGGATTACATAAATAATGCAAGGGCCTACCATCTAATAGTCCATTCACCATATAATCAATCTTACAAGCCAATATGGCTTCAGTTGGTGCATGTATAAGCCTCAGCTGTCCATGCTTGGTTTAAATTGAATTTAAGTAGCTTGAGATCTATAGTATGTCATGACTGGGCACTTTTTTCAGTACAGCATTGCTATTTTTCAGCTTGATCTAGTTGTTAAACTAATTGAGAGTCATGAGGAAAAATGGCTTGAGGGCCAAAGTTGAACTGTATAGTGGAGTATGGGGATAGATGTGGAAGAGGGTATCGCCTATGCTGATATTCCAAAGACGAGATTTTGAGTTCAAAGCTCAAGATGACAGTGTGACGTGTCACTGGTCAAATGTGGTCCATAGTACGCTACCCACTGAGCTCAGTGTGCCATTCAACAAACCCATAGAGTGTGCTTTCTAATAATCCCAGTGTGTTATCCATTAAACCCGGTGTGCTTTGCCTATTGTGCTAACCACTAACCCCAGTGTGCTATCAACTAAGCTCAGTGGATTATCCATCAAGCCCAGTGGCCTATGTAGTAACCCCTGTGTGCTATCCACTGAGCCCAGTGTGCTATTCACTAAGCCCAACGTGTTATGCACCAAACCTACCGTGCTATCCACCAACTCAGTGTGGTATCCCATTAAGCCCAGTGCACTATCCACTAAGCCTACGTCTTATGCACTTTACTGGTTGACTTGTTTGTTTTCTTCACCCGGGCACCTTCATCAAACCTTCGGGAGCTTAATATTGATTCTTAAACAGGTAATACGCTGAACAAATTTCAGAAATCCCTGGAGCGAAATCTAAAAGTCTTACACAGATAACAGGGTTGTTGCAAAGGCACTTAATGCTATATCGCTTGAGCGGCGCGACTATTTAAGTAGTTGATTTAATCATTTAGCTGGTTTACGACAAATGATAGCGCTCTAACCCAAGTTCCAGTAATGGAGAGGAAAGTAGTGTGAACATAGTACAACCTTCAAGTGTCTGAAATTAGCAATCTGCTAATTGTCCAAGGCACTCCGCATGTCACAAAGTTAGTTTATTATTTATTAAAATTCTACCCGGGCATTTGCCCATCCTTTTCAATGGACCGCCTACAAACCTGGGGCTTATTGGGGTGATAGAAACTAGGATAAAGTGAGAACCGCATACTCCATAGTAATGAAGTAGTCCGGGTATTTTAACCTCTCTAGAATATGTGCCATTGTCTGTTGGGATGGACCAAGTCCATACCATCATCCCGGCTCGCATCTTGCACAAGGATGATGTGACAACGAGAAGTAGAACGCCCACTACAGGTCAGCCAGTATTCTAAAGGACATCTAACTGAAACAGGAAATAGCGTTTGTATGCTGTTCAGTCATATGGTTACACATTTCCTGTATTTCATCACTTATCTATCCAGTTAACCACACACAATAGCTGAAATGCAACACTAGGCATGTATTGCATGTAAAATATCAGCATTCTACTAAGACGCGGGGAAAAATACGCCATCTGCATGTTATGCTTACATTTTGTCTATCTATCTGTATAACTCGATCAAATCGACGTTAAAAGCACTGGGCTCACAACTGCGAAAACATGGGTTCGAATCCAGGTAACGGCGGGCCACTGTAAGAGGCCCTCACATTTATTCTAGCTCATACCCCTACAACTCGCCTCAGGCTTAGAATATCAGTTAAATAAGTTGGACAAGTGCCCCGAGTAGGATTGTAATAAAACGAATCTACATTATTATTGTTTGTTTTTAGAATGGATCGTGGTTGGTACCAACTCTATGGGCAGGTCTCCTTTATTCAGTGTCATGATTCGAATTCGTTGAAGGAGAAAGCGGAAAAAAGATGAACAAAGTTGCAATTGAATCCGCCATAGTTTGTTTTCTATAGGTATCTTTTCACCCCATCAGGCATCCGATCGACTTTGGACCGGACGCTTGAGACGGACATCAAACCCCCCAGAAATGGGTTGAAAAGGCCTCGTCCGATCAGCCTCGGACGCTCTCCCAGATGCCCGAGCATCTAGCTGTCTCCCAGAGACAACTTGAGTTTGATCAACCTCGGAGGTCGACCTCGGGCAGCTTTTTTCATTTAATGTCACAATCTAAACCCAATGAGGATGATGGAGGAAATTTGTACTCAAACAAGGAATCAAACCATGCAGGAATCCCTGATTGTATTTCAGTGTGCACTACCGCTGAGCCACTGCTCCATGACGCCTCATGAGAACACAGGGTGACATTCAAAGGTGCAAAGATCCTATCACTCAAACCTAAATTGAAGCTCATACCATGCAGCAGCTAATGGGTATGTGATCCCTCGATGCAAAGAGGACACCTCAATATTAAACATTGGAATTAAATAGTCCTTTGAATTTGGATGCTATTCACTTACCATTCTAATATAAAAATATGCAGTATAAAAATTTCAGAATGTGATCGAGGCTTAACTTTTCTTGTTTTTCCCCACTGAATTTGATTGTCTGTTCGCACAATAAGCATAAAAAGCATGACAGTTTATTTAGTGTATCCAGTACATGAGGGGAGCGCTAAGCGCACTCTTACCGCTAGCCATCAAATCACTGTATTGTTAAGTGTGAGTTTAAAACTCCATTGAACCCAGATTCGATGTCGTACAGCCAGCCCTCCCAATTCAGAATCTTACCTTCGACGCGGTAAAGGCACCGCCAATCGAATCCAAACTCAGTTGAGCTGTATTGGAAGCGTCCGCCCCTGGGAGACAAAATATAACTTAAAAGGTAAGAATATTTAGTAGAGCATTTGGTTGTAGTGGCCACTTTACCTTTCTGTCGTCCTGCTGATCTCATCCGTTGATAGTTAACAGCTTGACTCCCAGCAAATAACTGTCCTTTTGCAAATAATTATTGATTAATTCTGCTGTGAATTCCTGCTTATCTAGCTAATTCCATTTAACTAAGTCCATCCAACTGTGTCGCAATTCTTCGCTGCCAGTGCTGCTCGGAGACTGCCTGTCACAATTTTACGCTATCCATGTTGCTCAGATACTGTATACATTTTAATTTAACCACATTCGAACAGCACGGCATGTGGCAAATCAGTGATATACGCTATCACACATGCAGCATATGTGATAGTGGTATCTGGAATATCTGGAACAGTAGCCGTGAGCGCAGAGTCTTGTTATTGTTCCATCCAGATCTGGGCCACCTCTCCGCCCCTTAAAGCCTTTTGGAGCTTTTTATACCAAATAAACTTTTCAGGGGGGTTTCCAAGGCCAACATTCAGCCGATTTTTTTTGGGATGAGATTGTTTCATTTGAAGGACCCAGATTTTCAGCCAACAAAGGACAAAAAGTACATGGCAAATAAATAAATAACTAATAGTCAGAAGTTGGTCAACCATCCTAATTTTGTCTATAGTAATGTGACCAGTATAAGGACAGGTGAACCGCAATGGCTTAGTGGATAGCGTACTAACTAACAAACCTCCTAAGCCTGGGGCTTGTTGGAGAGGTAGGAGCTAGGAATTATGTGTGGAGCTCATTCTCACAGTGGGTGCCCAGCGCGATGAGTACTTGATCTCGGATCTTTCGATCTTAAGTCAAGTGATTTATAGTAGCCATTGGGCTGTCCTGTCAAATTCGGATAGCTAGGTGGAGTTAAAGAGGGCCACCTATAAAGTTACCTTTTTATACCACAGCAGCAAGTTGAAGTACAAATTCTCCTAATGGTGCTCCCTAGGAAATGTGGAGTGAATGAGTGACTAAATAGGCTAATTTTTGCTCTCAGGGGACACGAAACAAACAGAACCAAGAGGGAGTTGAGTTTCCTATGAGAATAGTATATCTTCCAGTCTCAGTTTGTAATATTCGAGCTATTGATCAGAGACTGCCACTTCTATTGTGGTTTTCGTAGCAGCCAGCCAACTACATTTTGATTAGTTATATATGGCTAAAGGCCCGCTCGGCCCATAATTCTTTGCACCGGAGTCGCTAACAAAACACGATTTTGGTTTAGATTGAAAAATCTTTAATGGTGGCTTTTTCTCTCGAGCCGAGTGCTTTTCAGTCAATAAAGCAGAATTATAAGAACCTTAGAGCTACTCTTTTTATCGTAAATATCTTAACCCTTGTTTTACAGTGGTCACTATAGGGAGTGATGTGATCAATCTATTCTAATCTACATAAAACAGAATCGCAATCTACAGTGCAAATCACACCACCTTTTTATGACACTTCCCTTTGGTTTTGTTTGTATGTATATTTCACCAATATGCTCAATCCACCGGGCTATATACCTGTCTTCCATCAGTTACGGCTTAGCATGGAGCACCACGACCGGGTCAGTATCAACGCTCCACCTCATAGTGAGGCTTGTTTTTGGCGAGAATTAAAGTGCTCATACTCACAACAGGATGCCGCAAAAACCATGCGTGGGACCCAGGTTTTCACGGTTCTACCACTGGGTTACCCATTATCCCCCCTTCCATTCCTTTGAGAACATATAACCCTTTGATGAGAGTGATATGTGATAATGTGACAAGTGATTTTTACATTGAACAGCAGGCACATATGTACTAGCTATATGAAACAAAATTGACATAATCACTCAGGTCAAAGTGTACAGATGTTGCCAAGTGTACTATTGTGTAAAGGTGATTGCCATTCAGTGAGTTAATTGGCAATACATAATGATTAGTAAGAGTAAATAACTCCCTACATCATTTCCGCTTTTACTCCACATTCCTGAATGGGGTCATCGAGTTTGCTTCCTGGTTAGCAGCGGGCCTTTGTTGGAGGTTAGGAGCAAATTCAGTTGGAATGACCTTCCTGCCATCACGATTGACTTTTCTGGGATTCGAACCCACGATTTGCTGCGTATGAATTGTATGATTGCTTATACCCAAAACCTGTTTTAGTTTAATCACTAAGCCATGGCCGCTCCATCTCACAACTCCCTACTCCACATGCTAGAGCGTAACCCATGCAACATGTATTTGCTTCAGGTTAGTTCCAAATTGTTATTGAACGTAGTCACAGAGTCAACATAGAACATATGTTAAAACAAAAATATACATAAAATTGTGTGACTGACCTTTTGATTAATCCAATTACAATGTTTAAGCAAGTATATAAAGTGAATAGGTGCTTCACAATACAAAAGATAAGATGTGCATATATACATGTATCACATAACCAGTAGTGTGAAAGTTATCAGTTACTACAGTATGAATTTGGAAGAATAAGCATGGATAAGATATTACCAGCTGACAGTTATAGATCAGAGAGATGATATTGATAGGGTACCGCTACTCACACTAGGAAGTTGACTACTCATTTTACCGGTAATTGTTCTTTGGTAGGGCGATTCACAAGCAACACAAGTCAAATTTTCCTTTAAATTGATGAGTAGTCGTTTCAGCGTTTTGCGATAAGTCGGGTTACAAAGTCCGAATATAATTGGGTCCAGAGCTAGTCCAACAGGAAAAGGAATCTGGGCAACTTCGACTGGAAAATCCAAATTCTTTTTGGCGAGCACCACTTTCATTATCGCTGTGAGTATAATCGGTAGCCAGGTAAGCCACTTTAAAGCTAACAGACTAACAGTTGCTGTATTTAAAGCCGATTGGATTTTTCTAGAAAGCGCGGAGAGCTGGTTTAAAATCCGTCTGGCTTTGTATAGGATGAGACAGCTAATGACTGTGACTGGTATAGAGAGTGGGAGGCTGAGAAGTATCATCGGTTCGAATATCGGCATCTCTGGAGAACGCATCTTACATGGCCCTCCATTCTCGGTTAACGAGAAGCCGACATCATGGAATGCGACTCCGAGAATTCCGGCGAATATTATCAGACAGACAAAAATCCCGATCACAATTTCTCTGTAGAATCTCACGTGAAAAAGTCGGAAATAGTCAACGGAAACTAGAGCCATATACCGGTCGATAACAGCTAGAGTTAATAGTACAAAGGCTCCAAGCAATGCAGTTCGCTGAATTAAAGCACTAACCACACACGCCGTTTGATATTCAGCCAGAAACTGCTGCGCTGGATTGTTGTCCGTCAGCAGAACAATGGCAGCCATGATAAGATCTACAGTGGCCAAACTGTAGAGAAATACTTTCAGATGCGAGCCACCGGTAACTTTACGAAGGTGAAGTTTCGATATGACTATTAAGTGAAGTGAGTTGATCAGAGCCGCTAATGCATGGAGTAGGTGGAATGTTATGGTTAAAGGCTGCAACTTCGAGTGAAGATGAGTTTCTGTGTTGTTATCCGGCATTGTCACTGGGGTGATGAATGTTTCTGTGAAGATTGACTGACTCAGTAAGTCTCTTATATACCTTCCAAGCCTAATCATACATGTGTTAGAAAAACATTGCAATGACTTTTTTGTGTTTCATTGCCCAAAAAAATCTCAATTTTGAGCAGCTGTTGCAATCGACTTTCACTTCTAATATTGTACACGCAGCATTTGTAAAAAGATTATCTTGTGGGTGCACTTTTTTTATGTATCAGCCTCCAGGGATCCCCCATTTTCTCTTTAATCCACTGTTTAGCAAATATATCCAATAATCCACATAAGGTATTTCTAAAAGAATATCGCACACATTTTTTTCTTTATGTATTAGCCTCGGGGATCCCCCATTTTCTTTGAGATTATGACAGTTTAATTCGCTGCTTAGCAAATATCTTTTATAATCCACCTTGCTAATCCAAACATGTGTATTACTGTAGTGTTAGTGTGGATCAAACCAATGCAGTTGTCTCTTATGAGGTCTTTCCCCAATACAGTGATCCTACTGGGTTATATACTAGTATGTTTTTTCACCAGTTATGGCTTAGCATGAAGCACCACGAGCGAGCGGGTCAGTATCACAAACCCACCACATAATCAGGGCTGTTTTTAGGAGCTAGGATTAATGTGAACGGGAGCTCGTCGTGAGCAGGATTTGAAACCAGGTTTTCACTCACTACTACTGAGCTATCCCACTATCCCAAAGCTGATGCCCTCTTAATTGGACGGAAATTTCTGTTCTTCCGCCAGAACTCGCATCACGATTCTAGATCCTAGCATTATATAAAGACCCAGCCATTGAGTTTCCTTCTCCATGAGGCACACTGGTGCAAGCAGAAAGTCTCGATCCTAATGAGGCACCCTGGGTAATTACCTTCAAGTTAAAGAGCTGTCAATCCAAAGATTCTTTTAGTTAATTGTGGGACAGTAAATTCCTGTCATAGAGGGGAAGCTGTGATGTAATGGACAGCACACTCAGTTTTGTGCATGGATCTCACACTCGACATAGTGGGTAACGCACTATGGGCATTGTGAATAACACACTCGGCATTATGGGTAACACCACTAGAGGCATTGCGGATAACACCACTAGAGGCATTGCGGATAACACCACTAGAGGCATTGTGGGTAACACCACTAGAGGCATTGTGGGTAGCACCACTAGAGGCGTTGTGGGTAACACCACTAGAGGCATTGCGGGTAACACCACTAGAGGCATTGCGGGTAACACCACTAGAGGCATTGTGGGTAACACCACTAGAGGCCTTGTGGGTAACACCACTAGAGGCATTGTGGGTAACATCACTAGAGGCATTGTGGGTAACACCACTAGAGGCATTGTGGGTAACACCACTAGAGGCATTGTGGGTAACACCACTAGAGGCATTGTGGGCAACACCATTCTAAGCATTGTGGGTAAAACCATTAGAGGCATTGTGGGTAACACACTGGAAATAGGCTTCATGGATAGCACACTGGGCTTGGGACTGATGGTTTAACTCACTGTGCGGTGTTATTCCTTATATGGCTTCAATAACCGGAAACACATTGTGATGATGGGAGACTCGGAGCAATTTTATTCATAGAAATGATTATCTTGTCTTATGGCATATGAGTTCATGTACGATTTACAGTCATGTTAATATGTTATTAGTTAAATTTCCATTTTGCTAAAAAATAAAAATTACATAACCTAAAATAAGCAATGAAAACCATGAAAGGAATAAAACAAACTTGGCCTTCGTTCGCATCTTTTCAAGACCCGCCAAAAAGTTTGTCATATGAAACAAAATGGTTATAATAGGAACCGTTGTGAGACAAATAACAGCAAAAAAGACAAACATTAAGAGTAGATCATTCCTCCAAAGAGTGATAGACAGTAATGTAATAAACCAGAGTGGAGTCACTACCATTAGACATACAGAGATCGGATGCCGGCTTAGGACTGTATAGACCCCTTCTGTAGTGGTTTTCTCATCAGAAAACTGCTCAAAAACATCACCGTTCTGCCTGTAAGTTCAAAATTACATGTACAATAACGGTTACTACTAGTAGTGTAAACGGTGGTGACCGGTAGTGGTTACCCTCAAAATTTTGGGATAGTTCGGTAGTAGAGCGCCAGGCTTATGACCGTGAGAAACTGGACTTTACTTCTGGTCATGGTGGGCTCCTGTAGTGAGTACGACCTCTTCACTTTAGTCCGAGATCAAAACAAAGAAGGAAAGACAAACTATGAGGCGGAGCTTATGGCACCAGGCCAGTTCACCCATAGGATAGAGGGATAGCTCCATGGTAGAGCCCTGGGCTCACCGCCATGAGAGTCTTTGTCTGAATCCCACTCATGCTGGGCTCCAGTTGTGAGTGTGAACTCCTCACTTCAATCCTAGCACACAAAATACAAGCCTCATTGTGAGGTGAAGCATTGATAATAAGCTCTCTTTGTGTTCTGTGCTAAGACGTAACTGGTGAAATTACTATTACTAGAACTAGTTCATGTGTTGTGCATGTAGTTTAGCATGCAGCGCCACGGTCGGGTCAATATCAATACGCTAAGGAGCCAGGTTCTTGCGATTGAAGGTAACAGTTACCAATGATAACACAGATTCTTTTCTCAGCGGGATCACCTCTGTTTCAGAGACCATGATTTAGTAGCAACCAATAAAAGTACAGGTCTGACTGTGAGCAACAATACACATTTCATTTGTTTTATTTATCACACCACATAATGAGCCTTGTTTTGATTTTGTGGTAGGATTAAAGTGGGAAGCACACACTCGCAACAGGAGCCCACAATGACTCGACTCCGAGCCAAGTTTCTCACAATTAAGAGCCCAACTCCTTTCCGCTGGGCTATCCCACAGTCCTGGCCACCCCATAGTTGACCCTGGATATACTGCAAACTCTCACTTTATGCCAATTCTGTTCGTGCAACTTCACTAAAAGGTATATCGTAGTTTCCCTATGGGTGCATACCAATCGTTAATAATATTGCCTCCAGCAAGGAGAGTTGCCCATAAGGAGCCTACCCCAACATCCAGTAGTTCCCCCACCCACTGCTGCCACATCTGCAATCATGGTTTCAGAGCCCTGATGAACTCTCCAGCCACCATCAGAGGTGCAACTATGCAGCCAGAACCAGTCATAATAAGCCATCATGAAGTCAATTCTCTTCGAGATCAGAGGACTAGCAGTATGGATGACATAACATGACCAATAAGGTTACAAGTGGGGGGACACAGGGGATGTAGTCCCAAAGTATAAATATTTGGACAGGACTACGCCGGCGGTGTGATGGGGGGGGGGGGGGGGGGCCCACAAGGCTAAAAAAAAAAAATTCCCCAAAGAGGA
>Ga0224501_10003857_pt1 | contig 11821 bp, 6 predicted proteins | sample SF_Oct11_sed_USG_4_FD_169105 | JGI IMG/M metagenome (GOLD analysis project Ga0224501, IMG submission 169105) | Sediment microbial communities from San Francisco Bay, California, United States - SF_Oct11_sed_USGS_8_1 | ecosystem: Environmental > Aquatic > Marine > Sediment | place: USA... | reverse complement strand
TTCCTAATGCTTAGTTCTGGGTTCGAGTCCTGGCGGGAGCACCATTTTCAACAATATCAAAAATAACACGCAGCCCGGAAGGATTGGTTTCATTTTGGCCGCAGGGATTATTAGCGCGGCCCGCTTGCCCCGACCCACCCGGATGATCCAGCCCTTCAACTGCAGCCCTTCAACTTCAGCCCTTCAGCTTCAGCAGTATGCAGTGGTAGGTCTTGAAGCGGGCGAAGGCCTCTCCGGTGCGCTGGTGCGAAAAGTACTTGTGCTGGAGCCTGTCAATCCGCTTGCGGAACACCCATGAGAGCAATCTGGCCAGCCAGGGGCGGTTGGCCTTCATGTAATAGGCCCCGGCCTCCCACACCGGCACGGCATAATCGCGCAGCAGGTTATCCACCAGGTCCATATTGGGCGCGGTCAGGGCCGTGATGTCCTCGTCGCTCACCACCTCAAAGGGCTGGGCGGCCAGGGCGTCCTGGAACTTGCGCCAGTCGTGCCCGCCGCGGATGGGGCTCTTGCCGGGGGCATCCGTGCGGAAAAAGTCACAGATCAGCACATGCCCGCCCGGATTGAGCAGGGCGCGGGCCTGGGCAAAGGAGTTTTCCAGCGGGATATACTGGTAGCTCTCGCTGAACAGAATCAGATCGAACCGGCTGTCCGTGCCGAAGCCTTCCAGGGTGGTCTCATGGAGCGGAAACTCCGGCCCCAGCCGGCCCCGCACCAGCTTGGACAGCTCCGGCGAGGGTGAGATGGCCTGCACCTGATAGCCCTTTTCCAGCAGAATCCGCGAGACGTGCCCGGTGCCACAGCCCACGTCCAGCACGGTTTTCACTCCCTTGGGGATATGCCCCAGCAGAAAATCCGTGTAGCGCTGCTGGGCCTCGGGCAGGTTGCCCAGCCTCAACTCCAGATCCTTGCCCCACAGTCCGTAATGCAGGTCCTCCACGTTGAGCAGCTTTGCTCCGAGGACCAGCCCCAGCTCCTTGGTTGAAACCTTGTTTCCCATGAATTTCCTTGCTCCGCGCCTGCTTTTTTGGGCCTGCTTTCCTGACGCCTGTCTTTCTTGCAACCGTTCTCTCAAACCCGCATCACGCGGTTTCGGGCCAAAATATCAGGGTCAAATAAATTAACTCCCCCTCCACGTTGTTACAGGATTATGATAGGAAATAACAGTCAGGATTCAACAGATCAACCAGTTTTCGCCGCCGGAAAAGCCGGAGACCGGTCCCGGAAACGAAAACTCGCAGACCCCCACCAGGAGTGAAATGCGATACATACCCAACAACGCGCCCGTCAGGGAGGACATGCTGCGGCAAATGGGAATCCCGGAGATCGGAGAGCTTTTCCGGAGCATCCCGGAACAGCTGCAATACAAGCGTTCCCTGGAAGTTCCCGGCCCGCTGGCTGAGGACGAACAGCTGGACCTGTTCCGGCAGCTTTCGGAAAAGAACCTGGACCAGGGCCATGCCCTGAACTCCTTCCTGGGAGCCGGCGCCTACCGGCACGCCTCGTACCTGGTGGCCGACAGTCTGTTGCAGCGGGGGGAGTTTCTCACCGCCTACACCCCTTACCAGCCGGAAATCAGCCAGGGGACTCTCCAGGCGATTTTCGAGTTCCAGACCTTCATGACCATGCTCACCGGAATGGAGGTGGCCAACGCCTCCATGTACGACGGAGCCAGCGCCTGCGCCGAGGCGGTGCTGATGGCCGACCGGCTGAAGAATGGACGCCAGCGGGTGCTGCTGGCCCAGTCGCTCCACCCCCTGTACCGCGAAGTCGTGCGCACCCACACCCGCTTCATGGGCCTGGAGCTGGACACCCTGGGCCTGGAGGGAGGGGGAGCCCCGGGAAGCTCCGGACGGGTGGACGCCGCAGCCCTGAAAAGCGCTCTGGGAGATGACGTGGCCTGCGTGGTGGTGCAGCAGCCCAACTTCTTCGGCGTGGTGGAGGACCTGGCGCCCCTGGCCGAGGCGGCCCACTCCGCCGGAGCCCTGCTGATTGTGGTGGTGAACGAGGCGCTGAGCCTGGCCCTGCTGGAACCCCCCGGGGCGGCCGGGGCGGATATCGTGGTGGGGGAGGCCATGAGCTTCGGCGTGCCCCTGTACTTTGGCGGTCCCTACCTGGGATTCATGGCGGCCCGCGACGAGTTCAAGCGGCAGCTTCCCGGACGCATCGCCGGGGAGACCGTGGACACCCACGGCGAGAGGGGCTTCGTACTCACGCTGGCCACCCGTGAACAGCACATCCGCCGGGAGAAGGCCACCAGCAATATCTGCACTAACCAGAACCTGGTGATGCTGACCGCGCTGATAAACCTGACCCTGCTGGGCCGGGAGGGCCTGCTGGAAACGGGCCGGCGCAACGTTTCGCACCTGGGTTATTTCCGCGGGGGCCTGGCCGGCCTGACGGGATACCGGGAGACCTTCGGCGGACCGGTGTTCAACGAGATCACACTGACCTGCCCCCGGCCCGCCGCCGACATAGTGCATGGCTGCCTGAAGCGGGGCGTACTGCCGGGGCTGGACGCGGCCCGGCTGCTGAAACCCGGCGGGGGACCGCCGGATGCGGACCGGCTGCTGGTGGTGGCCATAACCGAAACCAGCCGCCGCGAAGAAATCGACGCTTTGTTGGCTGCCTTGCGGGAGGAGGGAAAATGAGCCAGGAAAAAACACAGACCCCCCAGCCGGCGCGCCGCCCCACGGGTAGCTTCAAGCACGAGCCGCTCAGTTTTGAATACCCCCGCCACGGACACAGTGGGGTGGCCTTCCGGCCCCTGGACGTGCCGGAACAGGACCCGGCCCGGGCCATGCCCGGCGCCAGCCTGCGCCAGGACGGGCTGGAGCGCCTGCCCCAGCTATCCGAGTTCGACGTGGTGCGGCATTTCACCCGGCTGTCCATGTACAATGTGGCCATAGATTCAGCCATGTATCCCCTGGGATCGTGCACCATGAAGTACAACCCCCGCATCAACGAGACAGTGGCCCGCCTGCCCGGCTTCACCGGAATGCATCCCCTGCAGCCCGACGGGCTCTCCCAGGGCCTGCTGGAGCTGATGCACATTCTGCTGGAGGCGCTCAAGGAGATCACCGGCTTCGCCGCCGGGACCCTGCAACCGGCGGCCGGAGCCCAGGGGGAGCTTACCGGGGTGCTGCTTATCCGCTCGGCCCTGGAGGCCCGGGGAGAGCACCGGCGCTACATGCTGGTGCCCGACAGCGCCCACGGCACCAACCCGGCCAGCGCACATCTGGCCGGATTCCAGGTGCGCGAGGTGCGCAGCATCAAGGACGGCCCCGCCAAGGGCACGGTGGACACCGCGCACCTGGCCGAAATGATGGACACCGAGGTGGCGGGCCTGATGCTCACCAATCCCAATACCCTGGGGGTATTTGAGCCGGAGATAGTGCGCATCGCGGAAATCGTACACGCCAAGGGCGGATACATATACTGCGACGGAGCCAACATGAACGCGCAGGTGGGGATAACCCGCCCCGCCGATTACGGCATGGACGTGATCCACCTTAACCTGCACAAGACCTTTTCCACCCCCCATGGCGGAGGCGGGCCCGGGGCCGGGCCCTGCCTGTGCACCGCCGAACTGGAACCCTTCCTGCCCGTGCCGCGGGTTGTAAAGGAGGGCGGGGAGAAAGATAGCGGGGGGAAGGAGCCCTCCTACCGCCTGGAATGGAACGCCCCGCAAAGCATCGGCAAGGTGGCCACCTTCCATGGCAATGTGGGCATCATGGTACGGGCGCTGTCGTTCATCCTGGCCATGGGGCCGGCGGGACTGCGGGAAATGACGGAAACAGCCGTACTCAACGCGGTCTACCTGCGCCATATGCTCAAGGGCGTGCTCAAGGCATCCACCGAGGCCCCCACCCTGCACGAGGTGGTGTTCAGCGACGAGGGTCTGGCCACCCACGGTGGGATCAACACCATGGAGCTGGCCAAGCGGCTGATGGACTACGGGTTTCATCCTCCCACGGTGTACTTCCCGCTCACTGTCCCCGGCGCACTGATGGTTGAGCCCACCGAATCGGAGCCCCGCGCCGAGCTGGACCGGTTTGTGGAAGCGATCAAGGCCATTTTGGCCGAAGCCGACACCAACCCCGAGCTGGTCAAGACCGCCCCCCACAGCGCCCCCCGGACCCGCCTGGACGAGACAAGGGCCGCCCGCAAGCCCGTGCTGCGCTGGACCCCGCCGGAATAACCCCCGGCAAAAAAAAGCCCCCGTCCGCTCAGGGACGGGGGCGTACAGTTCAACGCCAATTATACGATCACGGCTATCCGCCGATCTGCAGGGTATGCCTTTGCTCCAGGGAGTAGTCTGTGTTCAGGTCGTCTTCTCCATTCGAAGAGGCGGCCTGGATGTTGCCACCGACAATTCTGTTCACATGCACGATTACCTCGCTGAGCTGCATGATCTGCGCGGCCAGCTCCTCGCTGGTGGCGGCATACTCCTCGGCGTTGGCCGCGTTGCTCTGGGTCAGCGAATCCATTTGACGCATGGCGGAGTTGACCTGCTGGATGCCTTTGGACTGCTGCTCGGTGGCGCTGGCCGTGTTCTGGACCAGATCCGTCACCTGCCGGATAGAAGCATTTATGGAAGAAAACACGTTCTCCACTTCTATGGCCACCGAGACACCTGTATCGGATTTCTCCTTTGAAGATTCCAGCAGAACGGTGGTGCTGCGGGTGGCCTCGGCAGCCCTGATGGCCAGGTTGCGGACTTCCTCGGCCACCACTGCGAATCCACGTCCCGCTTCACCCGCCCGGGCCGCTTCCACTGCAGCGTTTAGCGCCAGCAGATTGGTTTGGAAGGCGATTTCGTCAATGGTCTTGATGATTTTCGCGGTCTGGGAAGAGGTCTCCTGTATTTCAGTGATGGCCTTTTTCATTTTTTCCACAGCGGAGGCCCCGGAGTTGGTCTGGCTTCTCGCGGATGCTCCGGCGCTGTCGGCCTGACGGGAGGTCTCCAGGCTCTCCTTTACCATGGATTCCATCTGCTGCATGGAGGCCGAGATCTCCTCCAGGCTGGACGCCTGCTGGGATGAGCTGGAGGATAGACTCTGGCTTCCCTCGGTCATCTGCCTGGTGGCGGACTGGATGAAGCCATTGGCCTGGGTCAGCTGCGAGGCCACGGCCTGGAAGTTCCGTATGATCCAGTTGCGCTCATAGAACACCATCCCCATGATGACCAGGAAACCCACCGCTATGGATACCGCAATCAGTATCCAGGAAGCTTCCAGCTTGCTGTTGGCCAGTGCAACTTCCTGGTTGGCCTTTTTCGAGATCAAATCCACCGGGGCCTCCAGTTCGGAAGCGCTGGAACTGACGGTTTTCTTCTCGACCTCAAGCTGAAGGGCGGTTTGGGTGTAGGCGTGAAACTTTTCGCCATAGTTTTTCAGCGAAGTCAGGATCTCGCTTTTGTCTTCCGGGGAAATTCCGGCACTCCTGGCCAGCAGGCCTTTGAATTTCTCATGCTCTTCCTGCATCGCAGCAATATATTTTTCGTTCAGGCGCAGGATGAAATCCTTTTCCCGCCTCCGCATCGTGAGCATGGATATATCCAGTTCCGGCACATTGTATTTTTCCAGCCTGGTTTCAATATCATGCACCGCCTCCCGCAAGGCTCCCTGCAAGCCCTCCTTTTCTGAAAGCCCCAGCTTCTGCTGTGCGCTTACCAGCACGGCAAAGGCGCTGGTGTAGTGCGTGGCGGCTTTTTTCAGGTCCTCGGCGGCCTTTCGGGTTTCGGCATCACTTGCCGCCCCCTGAAGGTAGGCCAGGCTCTGGTTCAGTTCGGACATGGCCTTCTGGTGGTCCTCAATGTATTTCATTTCCAGGCGAAGCAGGAAGTCCTTCTCCCTGCGGCGGGCCTGAAGCAGTGAGTTGATGATGCCGTCGCCGGCTCCATCCATTTCCAGGGCCTTTGTTTTCAGGTCATTGATGCTGTTTCGGCGCATTTCTCCAAAGGCCACCAGCCCACCGATCGTCAGGAACACCAGAAAGATCATCAGAACGATCCGGTTCAAACGGTATGAAATGGAGATAGTTTTTTCTGTATTCATTTTTCTGATTCCAATTTATTTTTAACTGCCTGTATCGGCGACAAAGTCCGTTTCGGAGAAGATCAGGCGGTTTAAACCGATATTTTCTCCCAGCAGGACGATGACTAATATCGTCATTCTGTTTTCAATGGAAAAACCGGTATCAGGTGGGGGGAACATCTTCCCGCATCTTCCCGGCAGCAGGGTCTACCTGGCTGTAATCCAAGGCGGGGTTCCAATGACTGTTTAGCATATGGTGCAGAAACGCTTTATATGGATCGGTTTCATTTTTCGGCTTGTTCAGGCGAGTTGTTTCTGCAGAGAATGCAGCGGTCAGGACCCTTTGGTTTTTCCCATGTAGAGGATATTCAACAAAAATATCCGCGGTGAAAAATTATACTAAACAAAATTACTTCTCGCTTACCGACCTACATTACTAATTTTATACTATTTTTAAACTAAACACAAGAAGCGATTCAGGCGATAGACAGCCCGTGCTTCGCCGGACCCCGCCGGAATAACTTCCGGCGGGGCGGTTTTGCCCGACAGGCCGCACCCCCTCGGCCCGGCATTACTTTATTGTAATCTCCACCGTGCTGATGGTGTTGAAGCCATCGTGTCCTCCGGCCATGACGGCCAGTCCGGGCAACTCGGCGGCACCGGCGAAAATTCTGGAATAAATCAGCGGAATACCCGTCAGGTTCCAGGCCCCCGTGTCCAACTGGGGATAATTACTGGGATGAAGTTCGGCCGACCTGCCATTGTTGGAAGCCACCCCGTTGATCCCGCCGTACAGGAACATGGACATCCAGTTCTTGAAAGTTCCATAGCCATGGGCGTTGCCGGAGTTCGCCAGAACCACCGGCGCTGCCGTCATATCTCCTGAATTGCCCACCTGGAAGGTTTCCGCCATGGTCACGGATGTTCCGTTTGTGCCCCCGGCCAGGTACACCCGCACCTCACCGGCGGGAACGATGGACATGTCATCGTTGGTCAGCACCCAGGCCCCCAGGTCCGCCCGGGCGGCGTTGAGGACCTGTGAGGACAATGTAAATGCCGAGAGGGTCTGGGAGCCGTCTGCTCCCACAATAACCTCGCTGTACTCACAGGAATCCAGCACGGTTGAAATTTCATCACGTCCCCCGCAGGCGTACAGGAAGAATGCACCGGCGGTATCGGGATCGGGGGCCGCGAAGACCGTTGCGCCCTCCCGCGGAGTAACCAGGCTGGCCGCACTGGCCCCGGTATCATCCGGCCGGTGCCAGACCCCCAGGGAACCCTCTACCATGGGCACTACCTCCGGAACAACCACGCCGCCGGTATCCAGATAGGTCACTACTGCGCCGCCCACCACATCGGCAAGGAAGCCCATGCTCCCCTGGCCGGAGTCCGCGGTGGAGGTGCGGTAAATGCGATAGCCTTCCGCATCGGGGTCCTGGCTCCAGGTCAGTCTCACCTGGGCCAGTTGGGGGTCGTTGGGCAGGACAATCTGCGCCGCCTCTCCGGGCAGGGAAACACCACTGGGGTTGGGGGCATGGGAAGAGGGATAATATGAGGCCACGGTGTAGTGCCACCGGCCCGCACCCAGACCGTTGACCCCGTCACCGGGCTGGGCCCGGACGGTGACGGTCTCAATGGGTGAGGACTTCTGCACCTGGGCCCGATAAACCGCCGTCTGTACCACCCCGGCGCTGTTCAGCCCCCCTGCCGTGTAGATGAAATCACCGATGGCCACCGTGCCGTGTCCGGTAATTCCCTGGGGCAGTGTGCCGGCTTCGGACAGGAAGCCGCCTATCACGCCGTGCTTGCCAATGAATGCTGACTCAACCGTGGCCAGCACCGTTCCCGGCGCTTCAGAATCACTGACCGTGCCGGTATCACCCGCAACAGCATACAGCCAGGCCGTACCGTCGGAATTGGGCACGGTGACCAGCCCCGGATTCCGCCGCGGAGTCAAAAGGTCTGGTCCGGGAGCCCAATCGGAAATCAATCCGATGGGCGAGCTCACCGACAGATTGTGGTACTCGCCACGTCCGCCGTCACTGTTGATCACCGCCAGTTGGCAGGACATTCCCGAAAGTTGCCCCGAAGCATCCACGCTCATGGAAAGCTGGGTCGCATTGCCGCTGATACTGGTGGCATACATGGTGGCCGGAGTGCCAAAGGAGTCAATGCAGAACACCTCGGCAGCAATATCCAGGGTGTCAAAGCCGGTTCCCTCCACGGTAATGGTGTTCACAGAGTTCGCCACCAGATTGCCGGGAACGACTTTGGTAATGGCCGGCGGCTCCTGAGCCAGCACGGAAACGGCCGCTAAAAGTACGCCTGTTGTGCCATCCGGATTGACCACCACCAGATCGTAATCGCCCAAACTCAATCCGCCGGGAACCCGGGCCGTCATCCAGCCGGGGGATAGGTACTTCAGATCGCCCAGTAGAACCGCGCCTTCCGGGAACCCCACGGGAACCAGATATGCGCCGGGCACCGCGGAAAAGTTGACCAGACCCGCGCCGGCCGGGTTGGCCGCCTGTATGAGCAGTTCCGTGGCGGCAGTGGGGGATATGTACGTCGGGCTGACCGAGGTCAGATCCAACGTAAGCGCATCCGATACCACCAGGGCCTGCGGGACCAGCCCCACGCAGCCATTGCCGGTGGTGACTCTGAGGTCATAGCTGTCCGCCGTCAGGCCTGCGGGCGCCACTGCCTGGGCCTGCTGGGCGGCCGGATAGGTGAAGCTGAGGCTGGTGGCCGTACCTCCAGAATCCACCACCTCCAGGCTGGTCATTCCCCCCACCACATCCATCAGGGTCAGTTCCAGAGGGGTGTTGATGGACTGGGATACGACGGGCTGGCTCACCCAGAACACACCGGGCAGCGGATCCACTGTCAACAGCTGGAAGCTGGTCATTCCGGGCGCATTGATAACCGTCACCTCCCAATCTCCCGCCGGAACATCGGCAAAGGCCGCTTCAAGCAGGGAGGCGTTCACCAGGGTCGCGCTGGTGGCTGTGATTGTATCCACCCCGTTTTTCAGCTCCACAGTGGCCGTGGGTGAAATATCGTTGCCTGATATGTTCAAAGTTAACGCACCGGCGCAGCCTGCAGCCGGGGAGACATCGTAAATCTCCGGGGGCGCCATGGCATCCAGGCTGGCCGTCCCGCTTATTGTGCCACCATCCCAGGCGGCGGCCTGGGCGGTGATGGTCACGCCTGTGGCCCAGGAACTGGTATCCGCCTGGCCGGGTGTGGCCACGCTCATGGTCACGCTGGCGTCGCTGCTGCTCCAGGTCACGGTAGCGGTTACGTCCACGCCGGTGGTGCCATCGGTCAAATCCCCGGTGGCCGTGAACTGCTGAGACTGGCCAATGGTCAGGATAGCGCTGGCGGGAGTGACCTGGATGGCCGCCAGGGCCGCGGGCAGCACGGTCAGCGTGGTGGAGGCGGACGCCAGCACTCCAGCCGGGTCGGCGGCCGTTATGGTCACGTCTCCCTCAGCGACTGGGGTAGCCAGCCCGCCGGAGGTAATGGTGGCCGAGCCGTCCACAGCGGTGGCGCTCCAGTCCACCAGCAGGGTTACATCCACCCCGGTGCTGCCATCGGTAAGGTCTCCTGTGGCCGTAAACTGCTGGTCAACGCCCAGGGGCAGGGACGGATTGGCCGGGCTCACCGAGGTAATGGCCGCCAGGGCTGCATCGGTCACCGTTACCAGCGTCTGGGCGCTCACTCCGCTGGCGGCATGGGTCGCGGTAATGGTGGCCTCTCCAGTGGCCACAGATTGCACCAACCCCGGACTGGCATCTCCCTTGTCCTGCACCAGGGCCACAGATTCGTTGTTGGAGGTCCATTCCAGCTCGGCGGTGAGATCCTCCGGAGGCACCTGGGGAAAGGTCACCAGGGCCGAAAGCTGCACCGTCAGCCCCAGGGGCAGCGACGGGTTGGCGGGGGTAATCTCGATCAGATCGGGCAGAGGCACACCGGGGGTTTTTTCATTTCCCTCGCCACCGCCGCAGGCGCTCATCAGCATGGAAAAAGCCAACAGTAGCAAAACAGACAGTATTCTGTTTCTGATCAGCTGGGGGATGGTGGTCATTACGAGCCTCCTTTGAAGTTCCATTTTATAAAATAATAGAGATGAACTGGAGAAACAGGATTTCCCTGCTCCCCGAAAAAAACTGCCTGTTGCTGTGAATTAACCTGGACCTATAAAAAACAGGCATTTACCGGGCAGGCTTGATGGGGAATCCCCCGGAAAGCTGGCCGGGAATGCGGGAAATTCAGATGTATAAAAATACACCAAACGGGGCCCTTAGTCCAATGGTGATCCGGATCGTTTTGTTCTGAAGGGCCGCCGGAAACCACCCGATACAGCCCAGGGGGCTGTTCAGAAACCGCTTGCCCGAATGGGCCGGGGAATCAGCACTGTGGGTTTCAGCACTGTGGGTTTCAGCACTGTGGGAATCAGCACTGTGGGAATCAGCGGCAACAGGCGGAATATGCCTGCCCGGACAAGGCCCCTTTAGCCGTCTGCCCCCCCCCTTTCAGGGCGTGAAGGCCTCCACCATGTCCAGGTTATAGCGGGTCTTGTTGCGGCCCCCGATGACATAGATCACGCCATCCACCAGTCCGCTTTCCGCAGAAGCCCTGAAGGTGGGCAGCGGCGCGGCGAGGCTCCAGGCATTGCTGCCGGGGTCGTAAACCATGGTGTCCTGCTCATTCTCCAGATAGCCTCCCCGCCAGCCGCCGAAGGCATAAATCTTCCCGTTGAGGGTCTGGCAGGTCATGCAGTTGGCACTTTCGAACATGGGAGCCAGAGTGCGCCATTGACCGCTGGTGGTATCCAGCACCGCCAGAGAACTGCTGCTCATGTTTGAGCCGGAAACCCCTCCCATGATATAGATCCTGGCCTGGTGGACACAGGCTGCCAGCCCATAGGCGCTGCCGGGCAGGATAGGTCCCGTAGTCCAGGTATTGCTGGCCGGGTCGAATATTTCCGTGGTTCTGAGATAAGTCCCGTTATATCCCCCCATTGCGTAGATCCTGCCGTTTACGGCAACGGCGGCGAAGAATGACCGCGCGGTGGGCATGGGGGGCATGGTCTGCCAGGTATCCGTGGCCGGGTCATACCGTTCCATGAGTCCGGTGTAGGAGCCCCAGCCGCCCCCCATTACATAGATCATGCCGTCCACCACGGCGGCCCTGTGACCACCGCGGTTGGGGTGGGGCTTGGGGGCCATGGTGGCCCAGCTGTCCGTCCGCGGGTCGTAGCGCTCCACCACGCTCAGGGAATTATAACCATCGGAGGTGCCCCCGATGATGTAGATTTTGCCGTCCACGGTGGCACTGGATGCGGCATAGCGGCCCGTGGGCATGGGGGTCAGTCCCTGGTTCCAGCCGCCCTCACCCTGTGTGGGGGCCAGCGGGGTCGCGCTCACCTCGGCGGATTCACCGCCTTCCAGTCCAACGGCCAGGGCGGTCACAACATAGTAATAAGTGACGCCGTTCGCCAGTCCGTTGTGTGCAAAGGGGCTGGACACGCCGCCAATTAACTGGCCGGCATCACGGCTCACGCCGGGGCTGGTGCCCCAGTAGAGATTATAACCGGAGGCTCCGGCCACGGAGTTCCACAGCAGGGTCACCGACCCATCGCCCGCCTGGGCAGCAATCCCGTCCGGGGCCGGGGGAGCCTGGGGCTGGGATTGGATCAGCACGGCCCTGGTGTTGTTGTCCTCGCTGGATTCCACCACCACGGCACCCCAGTCCACTTTCAGGACCAGGTAGGGATG
>Ga0224501_10003856_pt1 | contig 11821 bp, 9 predicted proteins | sample SF_Oct11_sed_USG_4_FD_169105 | JGI IMG/M metagenome (GOLD analysis project Ga0224501, IMG submission 169105) | Sediment microbial communities from San Francisco Bay, California, United States - SF_Oct11_sed_USGS_8_1 | ecosystem: Environmental > Aquatic > Marine > Sediment | place: USA... | reverse complement strand
GCTATTCTCCAGGGTTTACATGTAGTCACTTTTCACAGCAGTATCAGTGGCTGTTTGTAATGGTCATGAAGCGTGGCGACTTGCCTCTGTTCTTTGTATCCCTTATGATGCTCATTCCCCCCCCCCGTGTTCACTGATTCAACAGTTTCCTTTTCATTGCCTTGGCTCGATTCTTTTGCAATGCAGACCCAGACTATGTAAGCAATTCCTACAGCTCCCCAATTATCCCTTACAGATTAGGTCTTTTTTACACTACAAGAGACAACCAGCTAGAGTGCCTGGTCACACCACGTTGCCAACTACAGAAGCCGTCCTTCCTTTACATCTGTAGATCTGCGGGTCAGGATGTCAATTTTACCCCTGAGGTCCAATCTAGAAGAGACTTCACCTTGAATACCTAGTTACCGTCATGACAGGATCCCCGGTAGACGTAGACTGGGCACTCTGAAAAATTTGTATATTTACTTTCACAGATTTGAGGCTTTATCGAGCGAAGGGATCGCAGAAAGAGGAGACTAAAGAGTGGCAGTGTGTCGCTCATACCCTAGCTGAGTGGGAGGCTCTTATCAACGTATTGCAGCAGTCAACTGATGAACAAGACCAGGAGCTCTATCTCTACCTCAACAACGAACTGTTCCCTCCTATCAAAACTGGCCTGCAGGTTTGTCCTTATTCCTCAAGGGAAGATGCAGATCTTTGGAGGTTTTGGATCGAAGCCAGTAACTGTCGTTGGCGCGAGCGTGTACGCGAGCATGTACGCAGGAGCATGTACGCGAGCGTGTACGCAGTGTTACATCATACATACCAAGGGCTGAAAGCATGCCGGCATCAACGCCAATCAGTGGGCAATCAGTCACTGGTTTGAGCGCTGGTTTAAGCGCCTGCGTTGTCATAGAGTGGACCAATCCGTGAATGGAATGCAATAAGATCAGGAAGCATTCTGCTAGCCTGCCACTGTCCAGTAACCACGTCTGCATAGACAGATTACCATTAGTTAATGAGGACAAGGAAAGGCGAAGAGTGGCGAAAGTTGTTGGGAGTGCATCTCCCGTTGCTCTTTAAAAATATTCCATTTAAACTATTTTGAGACGCACATCTAATTTATGACTGACCTATGGAAATTCACTTGGAAGAGTAGAATGGTTGAATAGCATGTGTTTGAATCTGACTCCATCAGTCAAATCCTAAACAAGTGTCATGTGGCTTGGAGTACCAGCAGACAGTTGTGCGCTTCAGCGCTGATCATTCAATATTTGTATAAAGCTATTCCCTGAGAGTGTCAAGTCGTTGATGCAGTGGGTGTCACTGTCGCACCGTGACGCCCGCCCTCTCTCACCCTGCCTCGTGTTGGTGGCGCAGAAGGTGCTACCGAGCTTCTAGTAAAATTGTGTGCTTTCTGTCTTAGCATAGCCTACGGCAGCTGAATTCTAAAGATAGAAAGAAATTATTAGCTCAAAATATTAAATTATAAAATTGATATTGACAGTACGGACAATGCGGCCAGCGTGAGCAGTTAGGTAAGGAAGCTCACTTATTCAGTACGATACGTGAATCACGCGAAAAGCTTTATAAGTCTGTCAACAAAGTGGCATTCCTGCATTTATACTCTTTTCAGTGATACTTATTCAAGTAGACTTAATCCTAAATGTCACTGTCGCTTTCATGTCTTGGATAAGCAGGGCTGCAAGAGACGCTGCCGAGATGAAGCTCGTGCTCCTGGCTGGCTGCCGAGAGTATGGCTGTGACGGTATGGGACGTGTGGGGGAGGGGGTATGGCTCTGAGGTTCAGTGCTTCGTATCGAGTACACTGCTGAGAATGTTCTTGGTAGTATCTGTCTTGGTCAATACTCAATAAGATTCACTAGGTGTTGGTTGGGTTAGGAAACGGTTTTGATAATGACATTACATCCGATTGGTGGATTTGATGCTAAACTGAAAGCTGCGTGTAAGATTTCAGCTATTTGCTTATAAAATTAATAAAGAGTAACAAAGCATAAATGAATAGTGAATAGCCCAAACCATCATGCGCAGGTATTTACACAACAGGGTATACAAACAGCCACTAACAGCGGATAATAGACACGATACAACAATACAGTGTTTGGCGTGTCTTAACAGAGACATTACGCCGAATGATGAGGTATAGGAAAACGGTTAGTGGCCGCTGCTTTTAACTTCACTGTTGTTGTCTTGTAGACTGCACGCCCAGTTAAGCACACCAATGATGACCTGCTAAAGGCAGAAGAGGCAGACGTGGAAAAGATGATGCAGGCGACAAGCGCTGCCGACATTAATCAGCAGATAAAATCAGCGAACCCAGAGCTCAGTAAGGTTCTCAGCGAAGAACCATCTAGTTCTGTGCCGAAAATTGGTGAGTCTAGAGGAGTCGCTTTCCACCCTTCTCTGGCTATTCAGTCACGATACTAAATACTGACTGATGTACTCACTCACTATACCTACTATACCTCATACGGGACGGCATCAAATTATCATGCCTGGAGATAATTCTTAAGTTTTTCCCATGCGAGCGGTTTCTGCCGCTAAATTCTCAGCCTCTCTTTGACTTACTTTAATTGTGTTGCAGAGAAAACACAGAATGATTCTCTCAGTAACTCAATGGGTAAGTTGTGAAGATGGACTGCGCGGTTCTAAGTCAACTTCTCTCACGTTAAGTTTTCGAATGATCCCCTGAATAATCGTTAATGATGATTCCAAACTCGGTGTGGTGAAAGTTGCCCCAGTGTTCGCACTATGTCGACTAGCTTCTAGCTCCCCAAGTCATGTGACATATTCTCTTTTATGCAGGTGATGGAGTTAAGTCTGAGTTTGGCAAGCCGAAGCAGGAACCGCAGTTTCAGAATCAACAGAATCAGGTCTTTGTCTTCTCTACTGAGTTCGCCAACTGCGCCGCACAATCGGTGATCAGTGGCAAAGCTAAATCTCTTATACATTGTCATCTCGAAGACTCCGAAACCAAAAAGTTTTTGCAGGTGATTATACATCGCCTATAGACGATAACTCTAGATCCAGTGCAGTCATTTTGCAGCACAGAGATTTGGTTATTCACCCTGGATCTGAAGTTATTTGTCTGCCATCACGGTGGATCCCTGTACCGGCTTGGTGTCCACCCATTTCCCATCATTTGATTGTCAATCGTGCGCACTGTGACTGTGCGCGGCGGCGTGTTTGTCTTTATGTTACCACAACAATCCACCTGGTAAACATTAGAGGAGTGTAACTCAACCAGCGGCATGTATCACTGTGTCTTTTATTCTATTTACAGAAGAATCCGAACATAAAGATAAACCAGCACCAGCTGCAGGGAGGCAGGCCACCTGGGCCGGGCTACACCAGCCCTATAAATGGAGGTCTGTGTCACACCGCGTCCCCTCGTCTCACCCTGATCACCCCTTGTCTCACTCCTGTCACTCCACTAGCCAGTGAATAATGGCGCCATAGCTAGCGCAATGTCCCAACTAGCAAAAGCCATTCATCACAGTGTCACTTATCTTGGTCAACCGCAATCAGGACTGTACGGCCTGGTGTCTGTTTGCAGGTAACAGCCCTCACTGGCCATCGAACCAGTCAGGATGGTGTGGAGGGCTGCGTACAACGATGTCTCAATACAGTCGTCCCGGAGTCAGTTCCCCGAATTGGTCCGCTCCAGGTAAGACTGCATCCAGTCCCCGAATCGCCTCCCCATTATACGCGTTAGCTCACCCTCTCTATAATTGATGTGATTCCGTGCGGCGGAGGTATAACACAAGGTTCCTGTGAAAATATATCTAGTATAACCAGTCAGAAATCACCAGGAAACTTGTGTCTGGTTACCAGGACATAGTGATAGTAAGCCTAACACCAGACATGTGTTGACATGTTACACATGCCCTGTCTGGCATTTATAGTTCTGATAGCTCACTAGTTGGCATTGGTGTTTTAGGCGGTCCCGATATTCAGCGGGATATTGTACCTGATGAGAACCTTACACCGGAGCAACTGATGAAAAGAGAAGCGGGGTTAGACAGCCTACGGAAAATACACCAGATGCTGCTCGCCGATGAAGCGAGTGGGGACAATCAAGGTCGACAGACAGACTTTAGTCACATAAATATGGCGATGGCACAGGACCGGCAAATGGGTGGGCCAGATGAGTTTGGTTATCGGCAGATGGGACCCGGCATGGGGCCAGGTGGTCCTCCGATGAGTATGGGAGGTCCGATGGGCCCAGGCGGACCTATAGGTCCCATGCCATCACACCCAGGCATGGGCCATCCTGGACACCCTCATATGGGCCCCGGAGGTCCGATGCCACCCCAGGGTTATATGGGCCCCGGAGGTCCAATGCCTCCCCATATGGCCGGACCGCATATGGAACCTGGCGCCCCGCCCACAATGGGACATCAAAAGCCACCACCCCCTTATGGAGCGCCACCTATGGGAGCTCCAGAACCGGCGCCGCCTACCAGGAAGTCCAAGAAGAGAAAGGGCAGTACGCAGAGCCCCGCACCTGTCTCACCAATGGGACCTTCAATGAAGTCACCAAAGTATCAGGTAAATGACATGAATTCGTTTGTAACCTCCAACACTTAGCATAAAAAAACTAGTGAATGTTATTCACCTGCTGGGTTTGGCTAGTAGGCTAGGTATTCCGGGATATAAGCCGTTGGTATGTGTTATGTGTGCTTCGGCTTGTACATTTGTGATCAGACACGCATGGCTGCATGCTCGCTATCCGTCACTCTGCTTTTGCTAATTTAGATCCCACCATCACCCCTCACTGGACCTGGAGGTATGCCTGGGATGGGCGGACCGTTTGACCCCGCCATGCCACCCCACGGAGGGATGATGCCGGGCCCACCTCAGGGCTACAATCCGCACGGGCCAATGAACATGCCTATGCAGACTAACGGCAGCGGTCCACCAGGCAGCACTCAGGGGAGTCTCATGCAGGCCGGACCGCCTGAACCTTTCCAGGTAAGTTATGCTGCCACGTAGTACAACGCTGCTTATCTAATACCAACTCAGACCTCAATGCTTACCTTGGTATATTGTTATTCCCACTGCGGTGGTTTAACTGTTGGCTTTCTCTGTGGCTCAAGTAGACTCTTGGTTTAACCCATTACAGCAGTGGGAGTTGTGTTCTCGTGAGCATGACGACTCTGCAATGAATGAACGCGACATGCCTGATGATCCGTGGTACACTACGATAGTATGTAACTACTCTGCCCTTTCCAAAGTACATCAATGTCGTCTTGGTATCCGTGCTTACCTCAAGCATCTTGGTTCTGCTGCTGATGTGCACTGCGTTTTTAAATCTCTTGAGTCTCATCTCATGCAGATGTTAGTTGTAGCCACCCCGATTTTAGGTTGTTGTCAAGTACAGCGCGCTGTGTGCAAATTTATAGACCTTTTTAAGTAAGCAGCCCAAGCGCTTCGTGCACACTTGGATGTGGTAGGATCGTCACTAATATGTGACACAGTTAGATGTAACAAGTCACCATTGGGGTTTTATTGTATTACTCATTATGGCTCGGACTCCGGCCCATTCCATACTCCTTTGCGGCGGTAACGTATTGTCCTTGTGATTCAGGGTCACCCTGCAGTGGGCGGGGGTCAGCCTCCTCCTAGCTATTCACAGTCAACCAAGAGAGGCAGCGTGGAAAGTATGACTACACCTCCATCCCAGATGCACTATTATAGCCAGTTTGAGAACCAGGAACTTACTATAATCAAACAACGCAACACCTCATATCAGGTATTATATATAATTAGATAAGCCTAATTTATAGTTCCGTTCAGTCCATTATATCTGCTGGTTACTCAGAATAACATTCAATCACAGATCAGAGCAAAGATGTTGGTCGTTCAGTGAATTATGTGTGACTAATATTATCCTTTTTTTCTGCCGCCGAGGTCGCGTCGGTGTATTGGTCCAGTGAATCTAGTGGCATAAGGACTTAAAGGGATAATTGCAAGTACCCGTCCAAAGTTGGCGCATTACTACGTAATGATATCACTCCCTTCTCTGTGCCGATCGGTGTCCCCTCGTACAAATAAAAAGCACTCTTTGTGAATTAAATACATCAAAAACGAATGGTTAAGGAATGAATGGGATTTATATCTGTTTATCTAAGACATAGCCACCTTTAGAAAGATAAAACAGAAATTGCCAAATGGATTTCGGTGATTAATAAACCGGAAACGGCCCAGGGCCATTGCCAATACTAGTAACTAGTGCAGTGATAAAAATGTTAGTCTTGGTCGTATTAGGTTTTTACATCATCAGTCATGGATATTCCAAGTTCAGACCTAGAAGTTACAAAGAATTGACCCTTCTATGGTGTGTAACTAAAGATCTGGGCAATGCATATAGCTTAGAAATCGGGACTGAAGAAGAAGGTATTGCAACAGTACTGCGAACTTAGAGAATCACACTTGTTTATGAGTGGCTAAGCAATCCACGTACTTCCATTTTTAGCACATTTCAGTGATTCGAAGAGCTGTCGACTTAAATAAGCGTCATATGTCTTGCAAAAGTACTGAAATGTTTGGTAAATATACTGAAAAGTATTTCTGTTGAAAAGATTTTAATGGGAGGGAATATCAACAAAGATATTGACAAAATAACAAATGCTCCCGTTCACTAACAACGGGAGGCAGAGCCACGACTCCCGTCACACCAAATGTCACATGGGACATCTTGCTCTTGATTTCAACCGGTGAAAGCATGGCTGTGGCATACCTACACTGAGAAGTTGGTGTCTGACCAAGGGATGGTGATTTAACTAGGCAGATGCAATTACCCCTTTAAACATGTCTGCCTTCCTATAGATAAAGTTACCAATTTACTTCTATTTTAGCTTTTGTGTCATTAATCATATATCGTAGCTGTTGATGTTATTTTGCAGGATGGCGGTGATATACCTCCCGGTCAGTACCCACCTCCCTCTTCTGTCGGTCACTCCGGTCGGCCCCCCAGCAGAGGCGCAGCCGTCAGCCGATCCTCCAGCATCACCAATATAACATCCGCCTCGCTGGCAAACCTCGCCAAGGGCGTCGAGCATAACATTAGCCAGATGCAGCAGAGCATGATGGAAGGCGGACCATTCAGGGATCTCCAGCAGCAGCCAGGTGGCCCTACGCCCAATGCCTCTTCCGGCCAGGGACCGCCCACCTCACAATCTCACTCTACACAAAATGGTGGCGCTCCGAACACGAGCCAGCCCAGCGTTAACAATACATTTGTGAATGCGCACATGTCCATTGGCCAGGTGAATATACAAAATGTCAACGCGTCTCAACAGCAGCATGGCAACTTCGATGCCAACGGTCACCCGACGGGCATGCAACAAGACGTAAACGTGACAATGAATACAGCCAACATGGGAGCACGATTTCCGGATGATCCTAACTTCACCGGACCACGAACTTCATCAACCGGCAAAGCGGTCAAGCCAAACACCATCCAGTATCATCCACCACAGGCTCTGCCTTCTAACGAGTCCATTGTGCCGCCTAAACAAGGCTTTGACTATATGCCAGAACGCTTCCCATCTCCTCTCACTAACCTAGAGAATAAAACGCCGTCGTCGAAAATCAGCTACTATCCGGATAACAATCGCCTGCCTCCTCCGCCTCCCCAGCGCTTACCGATGTCTGTCAATGGGCCAATGGCGGTCAGCTCGCATTGTAAGTAACAAACCGATCCTAACTATCAGGCCAATCACTTCTCCTATTGTATGAACTACCAGCCGCCATTACTCACCTTCTCTCACACTGTCGCTCTGTTTGATTGTAGCTGGGATGTATCATCCTCATATCTCGATGGGAATGCAATCTTCACCCTCGCCACATATGACAATGACTGCTGGCTTACCTCCTGGCCATCCCGGCCATCCGAGTCACCACCCACACTCATCATACGGAGGAATGGGTATGCCACCTGGCCACCCGGGCCACCCTCAACATCCTGGCCATCCAGGCATGATGGGCGGGCCTCCGCAGAGCGGCATGATGTACAGCCCTCCCGGCCCTCATGGTGGTCCACACGGCGGGCCTCCCGCTACAGGTAAGTGTTCTTGTTTGGGAGATTATATGCAGTGTTGTCTCCCCTTAGTGAGGTAGGTCAGTATTGGTGATTCCTACCTTTGAGTTTTGCCGACTGGCAGCAGGACAGCGGACTTCTCTTTTAGATGTGTGAAATGAAACAATAGAATTTAACGCTGATTTGCTGGTGTATCTAAGCGAATACAGTGGCATGATTATGACATAATGTATAAACAAGATCCTTGTAGGAAATCAATATACCCTGACGCACACTGTCACTGATACAGGTCGTGTGGAAGCCGTATTAGACACGCCTGCTCTGCTCGCCCATTTTATACACTTAACGTCAATGAGAGACTGTCTTTTGTTTTGCCAGGTATGATGGAGCCAATGCATTCACCGCACATGGGCCCTGGCGGAGGGCAGTCCATGATGATGGGTCACCCACAGTCACAGCATCACCACTCCATGATGGGAGGATCCCCTGCCCCGTATGGCATGCACCCGTCCACACCAGACTACGGGCCACCTATGCCCGGTAACTATCCACCGAATGACTTTGGCGGCGGTATGGGCGGTATGCCTCCCATGCGGCACTCGCATCCCGGCATGCAGATGCCACCCGGTATGATGCCGGGCCCTCATCAGGGGGGTCCTCCGTACGGACCCGGTCCTCCGTATATGATGGGTCAGCACTGATTGTGTGAAGGTCAGTCAGTCAGGTCCTTCCAGTGTAACCTCTCATTCAGCCAAAAACCTAGTGGGACTCTATATAAATATAGATATATAATTATACCTATATGATTTTATTCATTATCGCTGCCTTTTTTGCGATACGTTTACCTCAAACTCTCTTTAAAACTATCCCAAAGAGGCTCATTGGTCAACTACACAGTATGCAAGTAATCATTGTGTGATGGTCATCTTGTCTCAGATTGTATAGGAATTCATAATCATTCTTTCGGTCTCTCCGGGGACACGTACCCTTGTTTTTGTCAATGTAGAATAATGAGATGTACAGTATTTATAATGGGCGATGTACCAATGCATGCTTGGCCCGTGGTCAGGTTATATTTTATTGATTTGCCATTCTCTGTATTGTGTTCTAGCTGTATGTTGTTATTGATATTTTTGTAATATCTTTTATATTTCATTGTACATGTAATCATACGGAACCCTGTACATGTAATCATACGGAACCCTACTTATTTCAATATCAGCAATAAGCAGTATACTGTTAATGTTTATAAGTGTAAAATTATAACCTAGCGTGATACAACAGCCCCTCCTTATTCTGTGCATGATGTGCTCGGCAGCCATCACTCCACACATTACACATCTCAGCTCATTTGACCCGCTAGCCCAATACGAAGCAATGCAGCAAAGCTACAATTGGTATTACTGTAAACTGGTCACGGTGAAAGTTACCCTCTGTGTACAAACTGGTATGACCATCAGCTAGTTGATTAAAATTAATTGTTTTATTCTCAGCTATATTTGTACAAAAATAAAGCAAAATGTTGATCAATATGCGTGCATCAGAGTGTTTGGTTTGGCACTGAACTACTCGGTATCTGACGCGTCCCCAAAGGAGAATACGGCTCTCTTCCGCGCTGACATGTTCACCGAGCGTTCCGATTCTGCGTCACTCTGTGCATCTGGTATCGGTTGCATGTTGGGTAATGTGTAGGTTCGCGGATAAGCGGGACTCGGTGATCTCTGTCTTCGATCTAATGACCCCAGTGAATTTAGATTACCTGCATATGTTCTCTGTCTCTTCCCGTTGCGTTTTATTCCGTTCGCACTGGAAAAGAAATATCACGCCATTCAGATGACGACGGCGTAAAACTGGGCCTCCCGACGCATGTCAATTAGCAAGCGCATTTGGATTACATTCAAATCCAATTTGAGAGTGTCTCAAAACAGGATTAAATGAGATTCGATCCCGACTCCACAGTCTACAGAATATGGGAAGCCATTTTCTGTTTTGATCGCAGACATAGTAGGATGGCTAATGCTTCCAATCGATGGTTGAACACATAAAGTTTGTGTCAGTTTGACCAATCATTCTTTATGCAACATCACAGTTTTCTATTGATTCAGGTAAGTCAATGATAATCACTCGGGCCGATGATCATGATGTGAGGACACCCGGGGGTCTGCTGCCCGCAGACAGAACAAGAGTGGGTGGTGTGGGGACAACAGAATCAATATCATCACAATGACCTGAAACCAATTCTTTAAAAAGGAGTGGTTGCTACGTGAACATGGGCTGACAGACAGTGCCCATACACCAAGAACGTGGACATATCGGATATAGATTATCAATACCAAAACAAAAATACCTATATCAATTCGAAGCGATGGCGTGACTTCTATACTGACTGGGCTGGGTAGTAAACAATGGTCATACATGCGAGACATTCTTTATATCTGACCAAGAAAATTCCCACAATACTGACTGTTCCATATACTGACCTGTTGTTGGTGTTATGAGCTGGATTGGTCTTGGATTTTGGAGAAAAATTTCGACTCAGCGTGTCTTGAGCATTGCTAGCATTAGTAAAGAAGCCTTTTACTGAAGCTAAGAATTTAGTTTCTCCATTCTCATCTTCTCGCTCCTCTTCGTTTTCATTTTCCTCGTGATCCATGGAGCTCCCATCCTGAATGTGTGAAAAATTACTTTGTCAAGCAGTCTGTGGTGTTCATGACAAACCAGTATCTTGATCAGTCAGGGTTACCACTATGGTACAGGAATTCAAACACTATTAGTGTTATCTTCTATGTTGCAATTCTATTTTCTGATCTTAACTCTTGCGCTATCATCTACTATACATAATTCCATCTCACTCAGAAGAAGGGTGCCCTGTGCATAACTAGGAGGTTCACATCTGGTAGCGAGCTCCACTATTTCAGACTATTGCTGGGTTAAAACGCAGACGTTCTTTGACAAATACTTGGTTGACAATCAAGTTTATCGACAAGAAAACTCCGTGTGGAGCTGCAGTGAACGATTGTCAACCAGCAGTTGAAACCGCTCGAAATTGCGAGGAGACCTCTCAGGTATTCAATTAAGGAGTCTCGAAGCAGCCACTGAATGGTTCTCGCTGTGGGGTTTCCTTCATCACAACAAAATGGTTTGCGACGAACATCGAACGACTAACTTGTTTCCACTCTGTATGGAGCCATACTATTCTCATTTGTCGTCACTATATGAATATTTGTTGATGGGATCAGTCGACAAATGTCCACGTATTAACCCAGCATATAATAACTATTGGCCACTTTCACATTGAAGTTCATTTACCTGGAACGAGGTGTGCATTACGTCAATCTCTGCCAGTAAGCTTTCTCTAGACGTCACCATGCTAGGATCTTTGCCAAGATGTTTGAGTCTCTGCGCAGCAATGCTTACTAATGTATGCCTCATGACTGGATAGCATTGCAGTATCTGATCAAAATTCTTCTTGCTCAGAGAGAACAGGTTTGTATAAGTGTGAGCTCGCACCATCGCCGTCCTCTTCTGTTGAGTTAATAAGGCAACCTCTGAAAGGTAAAATGCATATGGTTAACACGCAGACATTGAAGGTATATTTTGGGAAAAACGTATATCAAAACCTTGTACAAGCAAAGGTGAAATGGTGAAATGGTAACCATGCGGGACGAAATGGCGGTTTATTGGATAGCACGCTGGACTTGGGACCAACAGTTCGTGTAGGGCTACAATTTCAACTCTTACTTCGAATGCCACTTTGTTCTTTCACCCCGTCACAAT
>Ga0224501_10003855_pt1 | contig 11821 bp, 9 predicted proteins | sample SF_Oct11_sed_USG_4_FD_169105 | JGI IMG/M metagenome (GOLD analysis project Ga0224501, IMG submission 169105) | Sediment microbial communities from San Francisco Bay, California, United States - SF_Oct11_sed_USGS_8_1 | ecosystem: Environmental > Aquatic > Marine > Sediment | place: USA... | reverse complement strand
AGCAAGATAGTCTGCTCCACCTGTTACCATAAGTGCTTCGCCCAAAGCAAGACTGGCAACCACGATCAAAATAACTTGAGTATTCAGTGCTCTTGCAGCATCAAACCAGTCAAGGCATTTTGTGATCAACAAGAGCATGACACCCAGCAGTGCGCTGATGGCAATGGGGAGTACACCAAGAGCGGCCAAGCCGATAATGATACCCATAATTCCAAGAGCAATGGGCGCCTTGTCTGTGTGCGGTAAGTCTGTGGTAGCATCCAGAATCAAAAGGTCACCTTTTTTCTTCATTTTTGCTATCTGACTTCTTGCACCCTGAATCAATAAAATATCGCCAACATGCAAGGATACATTGCCAAGCTTTTTATAAAGATCAATTTCTTTTCCTTCTCTATGCAAGGCCACAGCAACCATTTTATATTGATCGATAAAGCGAATGTTTTTGAGTGTTGAACCGGCAAGTGGTGAACCTGGTACGATAACAATTTCAACCAGCTGTTGATCATCAGCAGTGAGCGGGTGCTCCTCATTAACCGGATTTTTTCCAACGTAAAGCTTTGCACCAAGAGAACTTTCATAATCTTTCAGGTTTTCAGGTGTATCAGAAACACGGATGCGATCGCCAGCATGAAGCACGACATCAGGCATAGGCATAATACGAATATCAGAGTGAGAACCGAATCGTTGTATTCTTTCAGCTTTTAAAGAGCCGTTGGTGTGTTCAATCAAATCCGCCAAGGTTTTGCCGACCGCAAACCCATCCTCATTAATTGTTAAATGTGCAGTAAATAACCGGGGAGCAGCACTTTCCAGAATAGAATCACGTTTTGGCAGCATTTTAGGTGCAACCAGCCAAAGATAAACGATAGCCACTGCTGCTGCGACTGAAGCAGGCACCACAAAGTCAAACATACCAATTTGTCTTAGGCCTTGCTGGGCAGCGATAGAAACAACCAGCAAGTTGGTTGAAGTACCTATTGTTGTTGTCATGCCACCAACCAAAGTGGCAAAGCCCATTGGCATTAACATACCAGAGGCCGAGGTTTTATTACGAACAGAAACGCTGATTAATATGGGTAACAGAAGTACAACAATTGGAGTATTATTCATAAAAGCTGACAATACGGCTGCAACAATAAGCGTAACCAGTAAAGAGAGTTGAGGGCTGGATTTCCATAACCGGCTTAGTAAGCGGCCAACAGGTTCAAGAGCACCCGTCCTGACCAGACCTTGTCCCGCTATCATCAAAGCGCAAACAGCTACCAGTGCTTCATGACCAAAACCAAAGAAGAAATGAATCGATTCTATTTGACTACCATCTCTGCGGAAGTAGGGAAAAACTTCGAAAATCACCGCTATCAAAATCAGAACCAGCAGGCAGCTGGATTCAAGCCGTATGTCTTCGCGCCGGAATAAATAGAGCGCCACGCCCGTCAAGATGAGCGTAGTAAGGGCGTGATAGTTGGGGATCTCGGGAAACATAGACAATAAAGACTGATCTTAAAATGGTTTATTTGCTTCAATGAATATAAAGCTAACATTTTTTTTGAAATGGTCAACACTTATTTTCAGTTTAAAAAAAAGAATGGAAACGCTAAAACAGCTTAAACAGGCTTTAAAACAAGAGATAGTAAAAAAATTAAATTTTAAACAAAAAAAGCGAATTTATTTGAATTCGTAGCCTTGTGCAGGCGGCTACTGGTATAATTCGTGTCGATTTTAAGTAGGTAGAAGTGTTGGTGATAGATTTTCAACGAAAAATTAAGAGTTTTGTTCGCCGTGAAGGCAGAATGACTCCAGGTCAGGCAAAAGCCTACGAAAATATGATGCCAGAAGTAGGTGTAGTTTTTACTCATCAGCTAATCGATTTTTCAGCATTGTGGTCTAATGGCAATCCGGTCATTCTTGAAATTGGATTTGGTATGGGTGCGTCTTTAGCACAACAGGCTAAGAGCAATCCGGAAATAAACTATTTGGGAATTGAGGTTCATCGCCCCGGTGTAGGTTCTTTATTATCCAGAGTTGAGCAAGACAATTTATCTAATGTAAGGGTGATTTGCCATGATGCGGTTGAAGTGTTGGAGCATATGATCAAAGATAATTCTCTCGCTGGTGTGCAATTATTCTTTCCGGATCCCTGGCATAAAAAAAGACACCATAAAAGACGAATTGTGAATCAGGCATTTGTTCAACTGATTAGCAGAAAAGTTAACGATGCAGGTTTTTTCCATTTGGCAACTGACTGGCAAAATTATGCTGAACATATGTTGGCTGTGATGCAGGAAGATAAAGGCTGGAAAAACCTTTCACCCACTGGCGATTTTATCGAACGACCGGAATCGAGACCCGTTACCAAATTTGAAAATCGGGGAAAAAAATTAGGCCATGGTGTTTGGGATTTGATGTTTGTTAAATGTGATAATTAGAAATAGAGAAATAGAGAAATAGAGAAATAGAGAAATAGAGAAATAGAGAAATAGAGAAATAGAGCGTAGAGAGTAGAGAGTAGCAGAGGAAAATATAGATGTTTCAAAACGTATCCGTCAGTGACGCAGTAGCGATGATAGAAAATGAGAAAGTGAATATCATAGATATTCGTGACCAACAATCCTTTACCCAGGGACATATTCAGGGTGCGGTGCATATAGACAATAACAATATTCAATCGTTTATTGATTCTGCAGATAAAAGTTTACCATTACTGATCTGTTGTTATCGTGGCAATGCCAGTCAGGCAGCAGCTCATACTTTGTATCAACAGGGCTTTGAAAAAACCTATAGTCTGTCAGGTGGAATGTGTGACTGGGTTTTGACCCAGCCTGTGATCTGATAAACAAAAAACAGGGTTCTGACAAATAAATTGTTATCTTTTTGAACCATTTAGCCTAAAGGGTTTGATTCAAGGGCTCAGCTTTGAGAAAATACGCACGGTTTTTAGCCTGCTTAAAAAACACACTCTACAGGAGTATCTATGTCATCTCGATTTGAATTAGCCAATGCCATTCGCGCATTAAGTATGGATGCTATCCAAAAAGCCAATTCCGGACATCCTGGCGCACCAATGGGAATGGCGGACATAGCTCAGGTTCTCTGGTGCGATTATCTGAAACACAATCCGGCAAATCCTGAATGGGTCAATCGAGACAGATTTGTTTTATCCAATGGGCATGGCTCCATGCTGATATATTCCCTGCTTCATTTGACCGGCTATGCATTGAGTATTGATGATCTTAAATCATTCAGACAATTGCATTCCAAAACGCCTGGTCATCCTGAATTTGGTTACACACCAGGTGTTGAAACCACCACTGGACCTCTAGGTCAGGGGATAGCAAATGCAGTCGGTATGGCAATTGCTGAAAAAACATTGTCCGCTCAATTTAATCGTAAAGGTTTCGATATTATTGATCACTACACCTATACATTTTTAGGTGATGGCTGTTTGATGGAAGGTATTTCCCACGAAGTTTGTTCTTTGGCTGGCACATTAGGTTTGGGTAAGTTGATAGCTTTTTATGATGACAATGGCATATCAATTGATGGCGAAGTTGAAGGCTGGTTTACTGATGACACAGTCAAGCGATTTGAATCTTATGGCTGGCATGTGGTGGCTAATGTTGATGGACATGATTCTGATGCTATCAATACTGCAATTAAAGAGGCCAGAGAAAACACAGACAAACCAAGTTTAATTTGTTGTAAAACAACCATCGGTTTTGGTTCTCCTAACAAGTCTGGTAAAGAAGATTGTCATGGTGCCCCACTGGGTGAAGAAGAAATTAAACTGGTCAGAAAAGAATTAAACTGGCCGCATCCGGCTTTTGAAATTCCTGACGAGGTCCTGCAAGGTTGGGATGCGAGAGAAAAAGGTAATGCTCTGGAAGCAGCATGGAATGATTTGTTTGTCGGTTATCGCGAGAAATATCCGGAAGAAGCGGCTGAATTGAATCGACGCTTGAACAAAAGAATTAAACCGGATTTTGAGTCAGTTGCCAAAAAATATATTGAACAGACCCAGTCAGAAGCAGCTTCAGTTGCAACTCGAAAAGCATCACAAAATGCGATTGAGGCCTATGCGCCTTATGTACCTGAGTTTATTGGAGGTTCTGCTGATTTGGCCGGCTCAAATCTGACTAAATGGAGTGGTAGTCAGGGTATCACCGCAAAAGATGCCAGTGGCAATTATCTCTATTATGGCGTCAGAGAATTTGGCATGTGTGCCATTATGAATGGTATTCGATTGCATGGTGGTTTTGTGCCATACGGTGGAACCTTTTTGATGTTTATGGAGTACGCCAGAAACGCTGTTCGAATGGCTGCTTTAATGAAGCAACAGGCTATCTATGTATTTACTCATGATTCAATCGGCTTGGGTGAAGATGGCCCAACCCATCAGCCTGTCGAGCAGTTGGCTTCAATGAGAACAACGCCAAACCTGATCACATGGCGTCCTTGTGATGCAACAGAAACAGCCGTTGCCTGGAAAGTCGCAATCAAGCATGGCAATGGTCCAACAGCACTGGTTTTATCTCGTCAGGGTTTACCAACACAGCCTCGAACAAATGATCAATTATCATTAATAGAAAAGGGCGGTTATGTGCTATCGGATTGTCAAGGTGAACCGGAGCTGATTATTATTTCAACTGGCTCAGAGATAGATTTGGCGATGCAAGCACAAGCGCAATTAAAAGATAAGCAGGTGCGAGTTGTTTCCATGCCAAGTTGTGAGGTTTATGAAAAACAATCAGATGAATACAAGCAATCTGTTTTACCTTCGACTGTAACAAATCGCTTGGCGATTGAAGCCGGACAAGGTGATTTTTGGTACAAATATGTCGGATTGCAAGGCAAAATTATTTCGATGAACCGTTATGGTGAATCGGCACCTGCTGGCGAATTGTTTAAGACATTCGGATTTACCCTGGAGAATGTTTTGGCAAATGCCAATGAATTGTTAGCGCAATAAGCGTTAATTATTTATAAAAAATACCCAAAACTTGTAGTAACCGATTCCATTTGCGGAATTAACTTTTTAGAGGAAGAGACATGACAGTAAAAGTAGCCATAAATGGTTATGGCCGAATTGGTCGTATGGTGTTAAGAGCCATCTATGAATACAACCGTGAAGATGAGATAAAAGTGGTTGCAATAAACTCGTCTCATCCAGTTGAAACCAATGTGCATTTAACCAAGTACGATACCACCCACGGTCGTTTTGAAGCCAATGTCAGCGGTGATGACAAATTCATGTATGTCAATGATGACAAAATTGCCATGCTGGCAGATCGTAATCCGGAAAACTTGCCCTGGGGAGAGTATGATGTTGATGTGGTGCTGGAATGTACTGGTCAATTTAAGGATATGGCTGGCGCTTCAAAACACTTTACAGGTGGAGCCAAAAAGGTATTAATCTCTGCGCCAGGCGCTGCGGATATTGACGCTACCGTGGTTTATGGCGTTAATCATGACATTTTAAAACCTGAGCATAAAGTGGTTTCCAATGCGTCCTGTACCACCAACTGTCTGGCCCCAGTTGCCAAGGCATTAAATGATGGTTTGGGTATTGAGAAGGGTCTGGTGAATACGATTCATGCTTACACCAATGACCAAAAAATCATTGATAATCAGCATAAGGATTTGAGACGAGCCAGAGCAGCGGCCATGTCAATTATCCCAACCAAAACAGGCGCGGCTAAAGCAGTTGGTCTGGTTCTGCCAGAGCTGTCAGGCAAACTGGATGGTTTTGCCATGCGAGTACCAACGGTGAATGTTTCTGTCGTGGACCTAACATTTGAAGCAAGCAGAGCAACAACTGTCGAAGAGGTAAATCAAATCCTTAAGGCCGCTTCAGATGAAGTAGTGCTTTCTTACAATGAAGATCCATTGGTGTCGATTGATTTTAATCATCATCCAGCCTCTTCCTGTTTTGATGCGACGCAAACTCGCGTAAATGGCAATCTGGTGAAAGTGTTGGCATGGTATGACAATGAGTGGGGTTTTAGTTGTCGAATGATTGATACCGCACTTGCCATGATGAAGGCTTAATTGTTAACGCAATAAGGTTCTATTAAGGAAATTGCAGATGTCAGTATTAAAAATGTCAGATCTGGATTTGTCAGGCAAAAAAGTCCTGATCAGACAGGATTTGAATGTACCGGTAAAAGATGGCAAAGTGACCTCTGATATTCGTATTCAGGCTGCACTACCTACGATCAAATTGGCACTTTCAAAAGGCGCCTGTGTCATGGTGATGTCACATTTGGGCAGACCGGAAGAAGGCAAATTGACCGAAAATGATTCCATGAAACCGGTTGCGGATCATCTGCAGTCTTTGCTGGATGTTCCTGTAAGGTTGGTTGATCGTTATCTTGATGGTGTGGAAGTAGAACAAAACGAAGTTGTCGTTTTTGAGAATGTACGCTGTAATGTGGGCGAAAAGAAAAATAGCGAAAGCTTGTCAAAGCAATATGCTTCGCTATGCGATATTTTCGTTATGGATGCATTTGGTACGGCTCATCGTGCTCAGGCATCAACCTATGGTGTTGCAGAGTTTGCACCAGTAGCTTGTGCAGGACCTCTTTTAGCAGCCGAACTGGATGCACTTGGCAAGGCGCTGGATAATCCGGCAAGACCATTAGTGGCAATAGTTGGTGGCTCAAAGGTTTCGACCAAGTTGACCGTTTTGGAATCGCTTTCCAAAGTCGTTGATCAACTGATAGTCGGTGGCGGTATTGCCAATACTTTTATTGCTGCAGAAGGGAATGATGTTGGTAAATCTTTGGTAGAAGTTGATCTGATTGACCAAGCCAGACATTTGTCTCAAAAGGCTATAGAAAATGGTGGTGAGATCCCGACAACTGATGATGTCTGGGTCGGTACCGAATTTTCCAGCGAAACAACGGCCACATTAAAAGCGGTTGATCAGGTTGCTGACAATGAGATGATTTTTGACATTGGTCCGCAAACCGCTGATAAATTGTGTGACATTTTAGAAAAAGCAGGTACGATAGTATGGAATGGCCCTGTGGGCGTTTTTGAATTTGATCAATTTGCTTCCGGAACACAAAAAATTGCGCAGGCAATTGCAAAAAGTTCAGCATTTTCAATTGCCGGTGGTGGTGATACACTGGCTGCAGTAGACAAGTTTGGCGTAAAAGAGCAAATTTCATATATTTCGACAGGCGGCGGCGCTTTTCTTGAGTTTCTGGAAGGTAAAAAATTACCTGCTGTAGCAATATTGGAAGCACGAGCGAAAAATTGATTTTAAAAGTATTACAAGCTGATTTATACAAAATAAAAAAGTAACAACGAATTTAAACGGAGAAACAACATGGCACTAATTTCAATGAGACAAATGCTGGATCATGCTGCTGAGTATGATTATGGCGTACCTGCATTTAATGTTAATAACCTCGAGCAAATGCGGGCAATCATGGAAGCTGCCGATGAAACTGATAGTCCTGTGATTGTACAGGCATCTGCTGGTGCACGAAAATATGCTGGTGCACCATTTTTAAGACATTTGATTTTGGCTGCTATTGAAGAGTTTCCTCATATTCCGGTTGTCATGCATCAGGATCACGGAACCAGTCCGGCTGTTTGCCAACGCTCCATTCAATTGGGGTTCTCATCAGTAATGATGGACGGTTCTTTGGGTGAAGATGGCAAAACACCTACTTCTTATGAATATAACCTTGATGTTACTGCAAAAGTAGTGGAAATGTCTCATGCTTGCGGGGTTTCAGTTGAAGGTGAACTGGGTTGTTTAGGATCCCTTGAAACTGGTGAAGCAGGTGAAGAGGATGGCATTGGTGCAGAAGGCATTTTAACCCATGATCAAATGCTGACCGATCCTGAAGAAGCTGCTGATTTTGTTAAAAGAACAAATGTAGATGCTCTGGCTATTGCCATTGGTACTTCTCATGGTGCTTACAAATTTTCGCGCCCGCCTACAGGTGAAATCTTGGCAATTAGTCGAATTAAGGAAATCCATCAGCGAATTCCTAACACCCATTTGGTCATGCATGGCTCTTCATCTGTACCGCAAGAGTGGTTAAAGGTCATCAATGAGTTTGGTGGCGAGATACCTGAAACTTACGGAGTGCCAGTTGAAGAAATTTGTGAAGGTATCAAACACGGTGTTCGCAAGGTTAACATTGATACCGATTTAAGATTGGCGGCTACAGGTGCCATTCGTAGAAATCTGACGCAAAATACATCCAACTTTGACCCAAGAAAATATTTGGCAGCATCAACCCAGGCAATGAAAGAAATTTGTCTGGCGCGTTATGAAGCTTTTGGTACAGCAGGTAATGCCAGTAAAATAAAATGTCTATCATTAGAGCAGATGACAGATCGCTACCTGACAGGCGAGCTGGATGCAAAAATCAATTAATGAGAGAGGCGCGTTTCCTCTCTTTTAACATTCAAACTCAATAAAGATTATAAATACTACAGGATGTTAGATACTCGAAAAGAAATAGAGATCCCGGAAGGCATTACGCTGGATTTGCCTGTGGCAGGCCTGATCCCGAGAGCGCAGGCTTTTATTATTGATCTGATCATTCGTTATATTGCGGTGTGGATTTTGGCTGCAATTTTCAGTTTTATGGGTAATTTTGGCTTTGGCCTGATTATGCTCATGCTATTCATCATTGAGTGGTTTTACCCTGTTCTGTTTGAAGTCTTCTCAAAAGGTCAAACGCCTGGCAAAAAAGCATTGGGAATTGCTGTGGTCAACGATGATGGTTCTCCGGTTGGCTGGTCATCATCGATTGTCAGAAACTTGCTAAGAGCGGCTGACTTCATGCCCTTTATGTACGGTTTTGGTATTGTCAGCATGATGTTTAATCGCGATTTTAAAAGGTTGGGTGATCTGGCAGCTGGCACTATGGTTATTCATACAGAAAAGAAAAAGAAGAAAAAGAAAAAAACAGAAGCAAAATTGCTCGATCAATATCGTCCTTTGGCACCTAAAACCAATTTAACACTCGAAGACCAGCACGCTATCATAAATTTTGTTGAGCGGTCCGAGTTATTATCCACGTCAAGACTCAATGAACTTGCTGACTATTTGTCACCCTGGATGTCAAACACGAAAGGTAAAAATCCTCCACAGAGTGATCTGTCACCAGCAACTCAAAAGCTGTTTAAAATGGCTGCATGGTTAAGGGGCGGTCAATGAGGCAGAAGGAATTTGAAAACCGTTATCAACAAACATGGGATGCATTTGCACAAAAGCTGGATCAGGTCGAAAGCATAAAACGCAGAAAATCAGTTTTAAATAATGATCTCAAACGCTATGATGAAGATTACCGAACACTTTGTTATTGTTTGAGTCTTGCAAGAGAAAGGCAATATAGTCCCTATCTGATCAAAAGGCTGGAGAAACTGGTTTTCAGAGGGCATCAGGTTTTTTACCAAAGAAAAATAGGCATTTTTTATCAGATCTACCGATTCATATTATTTGGTTTTCCTGCAGCTGTTAGAAAACAGTCAAAATTTATCTGGATCGCTACAGGCATTTTTTACTTGCCAGCATTAATTATTTTTGCGCTGGTATTACTGTTTCCAGAACTAGTCTATTCAATTGTTGAGCCAGGGCAGGTTGCTGAGATTGAATCCATGTATGATCCCGGTCTGGATAAAATTGGCAGAGGTCGAGACAGAGCGTCAGATACTGATTTTGCGATGTTTGGACATTATGTCTGGAACAACATCGGGATTGCATTTAGGGAGTTTGCCGGCGGATTTATGGCGACTTTGGGCACCTTATTCTACTTGATATTTAATGCACTGTTTTTTGGTGCACTTTCGGCGCACATGATCAATGCGGGATTTGAGCAACCTTTCTTTACCTTTGTTTCTGGTCATGCACCTTATGAATTAACCGGAATTGTACTTGCTGGTGCAGCTGGTATTAAACTGGGCTGGGCAATCATTTCTCCAGGTAATTTTTCAAGAAAACAGGCATTAATTAATGTGGGTCGAGAATGTATGGTGCTGGTTTATGGCGCTATATTTTTGTTGTTGATTGCAGCATTTGTGGAAGCTTTTTGGTCATCTAACGCTTCTATTGCACCCATTATAAAGTACAGTGTTGGCATAGCTGGATGGTTACTGGTTATTGTCTATCTGACCTTGATGGGGCGCGGTCGTATCGGAGAGAGTGAATAATGGAACTCGAGAAGGTTACGGCCAAAATAAGACCCAGACGAAATTGGGAAGCAGCAGATCTGGGTTTTGTTATCGCACAAACGACTGCCAAGGATCTATATCGTATCTGGTTTTATATCACTCTGCCTGTTTTTATTTTATTGTCGGTACTGTTTTATGAAAGTGCGTTTTGGGTATTTGTGATCTTTTGGTGGCTGAAACCGATATGGGAAAGACCACTGTTGCATTATTTAAGCCGTTATCTTTTTTCCGAGAAACTGACTGTAAAGGAATGCGTGAAGGCAACATTTCGATTAGCAAGAATTCAATGGATAATGAGCTTGCTTTGGCGGCGTTTCAGTTTTACCCGATCAATAGATTTACCGTTAATTCAATTGGAAGGCTTGTCCGGTGAAGAAAGAAGAAAACGTTTGAGAATACTGCATTCTTATGATTCAGGAACTGGCGTCTGGTTGACGGTTATTTTGTCATTGACAGAATGGCTTTTATATATGAGTTTTATATTTTTGGCCATGCTGCTGGTACCCGAGCAGATGTCCTTTGATTTTGATATTGCAGAATTGATATTCATGGATGTTGATAACCATACTCTGGGCATTATCCTGATCTTCGTCGCTTATTTAAGTATGTCCATCGTTGCACCTTTTTATGTGGCCTGTGGCTTTTCAGTTTATATTAATCAAAGAACACATCTTGAAGCCTGGGACATCGAACTGGCTTTTAAGCGGTTAGCCATCCGTCTTAAAGAAAAAACAAAAGGACGAGGGACTAAGCTGGCCAGTTTGGCTTTACTGTTTTGTTTTTCTTCCCTGTTTATGATGCCAACAGAAAGCTACGCTGCTGAACCTGAAAAAACGAAAGAAATTAAGCATGCGCCTGATAGTGAGCACTCACAGGTTAAAGAGCAGATCAAAAAAATAAAACAAAATGAGCTTTTCAATCGTAAGGAAATGGATTATCGCTACGAAAAGATTGAAAAAGATAAAGAAGAAGAAAAAAGCGAACGCGAATCTGATTCATGGGGTGGAAGCTGGTTTTTCTTCAAGTTTGGCGCCTTTATTGCCTGGGTGTTGGAGTATGCGCTGTGGATTTTTGCCGCTGTAATGATTTTGTATTTACTGCTTAAGTATGGCTCCTATGCTAAAGGCATTCGATTTGAAAACAGAAAAAGAAGGCGTCCAAAAACGCTGTTTGGTCTGGATATGGATGCTGAAAACCTGCCGGATCAACCCTGGGTTGTGGCTGAACAACTTGCCAAAAAAGGGGATTTCCGACAAGCCTTAAGTTTGCTTTATCGTGCAAGTTTGATTTGGTTTATTGACAATACACAGGTCAATATTCATGAAGGCGATACAGAAATGGAGTGTTTGGGAAAAATTAAAAATTTTGCCGACAATCCCAAACAGAATTTTATGACATCACTTACTCAATTGTGGCGTATGTTGGCCTATGCACATCAACAACCTGTGGCAAATGAGGTGATTGGTTTGGCTCATGAATGGCCGAAATTGATGAAAATATTCGAGCATACTCAGGGTGAAGATGATACAGGCAACGCCATAGGGGAAAACAAATGAACAGGTTTTCCCGCCAGTTTTATATTGCCTGTATTGCAGCGGTGCTCTATTTCTTTTGTTCGTTGTGG
>Ga0224501_10003854_pt1 | contig 11824 bp, 14 predicted proteins | sample SF_Oct11_sed_USG_4_FD_169105 | JGI IMG/M metagenome (GOLD analysis project Ga0224501, IMG submission 169105) | Sediment microbial communities from San Francisco Bay, California, United States - SF_Oct11_sed_USGS_8_1 | ecosystem: Environmental > Aquatic > Marine > Sediment | place: USA... | reverse complement strand
ATATCTGATGCTTGCCGGGCTTGTGCTGCTGCTTGCCTGTAGCCAATTCGAGACTGGATATTTCCAGAGCAAGGTGAATCAAGTTACCCAGGAGGTTGTCGCAAGCCGGTATGGTGCACCGCACAAGGTAGACGAACTGCCAGGTGGAGGTACGGTCTGGACCTATTTTGATCGAGGGAGCAGCACGGCCGGTTTTGGCACTTATGCCCCTTCGTCTCAGTGCAAAACGTATCTTCTAACCTTCGATCGATCCGAGGTGTTGCGCGATTGGAAACAGCAGGATTGTACGCGACAATCTGGGACAATTACCGAGCCGTCTTCAAGTCATAACTGATCGAAAACTTGACCGGCATCCGCGTACGGTTCAACGGATGAATAAGAGTTATGGGAGGGCCATTTGTTACATCTTCCACTGCCACCTGATCGAGGGCTGCATGACCTGAACTCTTCACAATGCGTACGTCGCTCAGCAGTCCGTCTTCGTGAAGGATCGCCGCAAGCGTCACTTTCCCCTGCATCCCTTCGGTTCGGAGCATAGCTGGATACCGTTTGTTCAGGTCCTCAATCCACTGTGTCATCAGGACAGCGAGCCATCCGTAATCGGCTCTGGCCAACTTGAGTTGGTTTGTGGATGGGAAAGGGGCAGCCGTGGGGGATAAAGACTCAAGAGAGGAATCCGTGGTTGCTTGTGAATCAGGCGGGGCTGTCGAATGATTGATAGGAGGTGTTTCCTGCTTGGGCAAGGTAGCTGAGAGATGTTGCGGAACAATGTCAGGCGGCGGTTCAGTCGATAACGACGCTGCTGCGCTCAATGGCATTAGCTCGGTATGGAGGAGTGGCTCTTGATAAGATTCTGGATCGGATTCGGCAGGCGCTGTCGGTACAGACGGAGTGACCGGGTTCGTCGTTGCTGGTTCAACCGGCTCTATGGTTGGGCGAACAGCCTTCGCTAGTGGAGTGGACTGCCGACGCGCAGGAGTAGGAGGAGCCGTTGGTTGAGCAGAGGGCGCGGCTTTCATCGGTGTCGAGAGCGTTGCGACTACTGCGACGTCCCACTGAAACGGTTCAGCTTGAGGAGCCAGTTGAATGTGTCGGACTAATAGGATTGCAACAATGGCCACCCCTGCGTGCAGCAGGCAGGAAATGAGCCAACTCGCTGCCACGGGGCCTGTTAGATGATCATGAAGCGGTAACGAATGACCCATCACAGTCGAATGACTTCCAGGCTAACCTGCTGAAACCCTAGGCCGCGAATCTCGTCGACCAAGGCGACAAATTTCTCAAGCAAGGTGACTTTATCCGCTCGCACGACCACTGCTGACTCACGAGGTTGAGCACTGAGAGCTGTAGGAAGGCCTCCATCTGGAACCGGCATATCATTGATAAACAGACTTCCATCAGCGGTCAGCGAGATCACGACTGGAACATCCTTCCGATCTCCTACTTCCTTCGCTTTGGCTAGGTTAACAGGAATCTGCCCGGTGCTGATGAACGTGGCGGTGGTCAGGACGATGACGAGCAGGACCAACATGACATCCACCAGCGGGATGACGTTGATCTGATCAATGTTGCGGTCCATGTTGTGCCTTGTACTCGGTCAAGAGCTCGGTGACGCGACGACGAAGGACATTGTTCATCACGACACAGGGAATCGCGACCAAGAGGCCGACGGCAGTCGCCTTCAGGGCCAGACTCAAGCCGATCATGATGGTGTTGACCGCCATCGTACCCGATGTCCCCATGGTATGGAAGGTTAACATGATACCAAGGACGGTTCCGAGGAGACCGATATATGGGGCATTGGCGGCCACGGTGCCGATAATCACAAGCCGCTTTGTGAGGGTAATCTCCAGCAACTGTGCATTGGTGAACTGAGAGAGATTGATTCGTCGGTAGAACAGCCATCGCTCGACGGCAATCGCAACAGACCACAGGCTTAAGGCCAGCAGGAGGCCGATCACCCCGTAGTCGATCGCGTGTTTCAACGCATCCATCGCAACTCCTTACCTGATAGATGTGGGCGTAGTCCGGTGGGCAGGAAGCCAGCCAGCGTACCGGTCCATCCATGCCAGATCTTGAGAGAAGCTGTCAATCGGCGCAGTCATGAGGCGTTCCTGTGTGGCTATGAGCAAGGTGGCTGTTCGGCAGAAAAGAGCACGGTATGGGTGGCGGACACACGAAGTTCGACGGCTGTGCCTTCATGGTAGACGCTGGTTGAACTCTCGCTGCTATGTACGACCTGGCCGGACGGAAGCTGGACCGTATACAAGTTTTCTGAGCCTCGGAACTGCCTGGCCACGATTCGAGGTGCGGCAGATTTATTGGGCATCAGGTGAATATCGTCCGGGCGGATCATCACCACAACATGGGCTCCCTCGCCACCGTCGATGGTATTGGGAAATGTTCCCAGTTCGGTGTGCACGACACCTTGCTGAATCTGTCCCGTGATAAAGTCGGCTTGGCCCACAAAGTCAGCCACGAACCGTGTTGCTGGGAGATGGTAGATCAGCTCAGGAGTGTCTAACTGTTCGATCTCACCGCGATTCAACACGGCAATACGGTCGGCCATGGCGAACGCTTCATCGTGATCGTGGGTGACCAAGATCGTGGTGGTCTTCATCCGATGAAGGAGGGCATGGAGGTCTTGCCGCATGCGGCTCGCCATGTCGGGATCGAGATTGCTGAACGGCTCGTCCAAGAGGAGTAAGACGGGATTTTGCACCAACGCTCGTGAGAGCGCCACGCGTTGCTGTTGTCCGCCGGAGAGTTCATGTGGGTACCGGCGTTCCAATCCTTCAAGACCGGTCAGCCGCAGCATGTCTTGGACCCGTGATGTCCGTTCCAATCGCGAGAGTTGGTGGAGTCCAAAAGCAATATTGTCAGCGACACGCAGATGTGGAAACAGCGCATATTCTTGGAAGACCATCCCGACACGGCGTTCTTCGGTCGGTACGGTTTCGGAGGATGAAGAGACTATTCGGTCGGAGAGAAAAATCTGTCCAGAGCGCACAGGCTCGAAGCCTGCAATCGCTCTCAAGATAGTGGTCTTGCCGCAACCGGATGGCCCGAGGAGACAAAGGATTTCCCCTTCTCGTATGGAAAAGGAAATGTTCTGGATTGCAGGCCGGGTTGGTTCATAGGCGCACGATACGGAACGGAGCTCTAAGATCGAAGAGGTCGGTCCGTACTGATCGACTTGACTGTCAGATGGGGAGGTATCCGTATGGGGTGTGTGTGACGGTGAATGCATCATGGGTCTATGCTGCCCTCCAATCACGAGAGAGCAACAGGAACAGGGCAGGCAAGCCGACCAGCACGATTAATAAGGCTGACGGAGCCGCCAGTTGATAATATTCCTCACTCGCTTCTAGCCAGACACGGATCGCCAAGGTATCGAATCCCACGGGTCTCAACAGCAATGTCGCGGGTAGCTCCTTCATGGTTTGCAGAAAAATAAGGACCCAGGCAACGATGACGCCGTTACGGATCAGCGGCAACGTGACTCGCCTCCAGGTTTCTCGAACTCCCAGTCCCAAGGTACGGGCCACTTCCTCAAGGTTAGGTGTGATCTGTTGTATCGACGGTTCGAGTGACTGGAGGCCGGCGGGAAGGAAGTGTAGGACATAGGCGACGATTAACACGAGCACGGTTCCATAGAAGAACGGCATGATGCTCAAAAAGAGGACAAGCACTGCTAGGGCCGCGACCGGCCCAGGAAGAACATAACCGGCGTAGGCTGCCTGCAAACAACCAAGGTTGAGCCAAGTAGGCTTTCGGCTCGCAAGGTAGGCGAGAGGCAGTCCAACCAGCACAGCAGCCGTCGCTGCCAGGCTGGATAGTAGAGCGCTGTTCCACACAAACCCAAAGAAACGGGTATCCAGAATGGCCAGGGCTTCTTGAGAGAGGCTCCACATGACCAACAGCGAGGTAGGGATTCCAAAGGCCAATCCGACGACAGTAGCCAGGCAGGCCGTCAAGAGTCCTGTGTGCAGCCATCCGCGCTGGATGCGTTGCGGCGCACGATAGTGTCCTGTCGTCTGGTAAAACCGGCTTTTACGGCGGAACCAACGTTCGGTCAATAAAAACAGGAGCGCCAGGATGACCAATAAGATGCTCAGGATGCTTGCGGCTTGGTTGTCAGACCGACCGGTCATCTGCTGAAACACGGCGTAGGTCAGCGTTTGATAGCGCAGGAGGGAAACGGCGCCGAAATCTGAAACGACATACAGCACGACGAGTGCGACCCCGGCAACGATGGAGGGACGCAACAACGGCAAGGTCACGCTGAACATCGTGCGCAGTGGCGATGCGCCACAGGTGCGGGCGACTTCCTCGAATGAAACGTTGAAGCTCAAGAGCGCACTGCGCGTCAGGAGGTACACGAATGGAAACGTATCGAGGGCCATGACAAGGGTGACGCCCCAAAAGCTCTGAGGAGAAAAGATCCGCGCTTGCGGTCCCGCCACGAGTTGCCACAGCTGTTCCATGGGACCGCCGAATCCCAAGAGATAGTTGTACACATAGGCCAGGACGTATGTCGGCATGGCCAAGGGAAGCACAAGGGCAATTTCCCAAAGGCGGCGGCCGGGGAATTCGAATCGGGTGACCATCCAAGCCGTGGAGACGCCGAGCATGAGTGTGATTAGCGCGACGGCACCAGCCAATGACACCGTGTTGAGCAGGAGTTCAGGGACACGAGTCGTCCAGAGACGCTGCCAGACCGCCGGATCAGCCGATAAAGCTAGTGTGGTGACGTAGCCTAACGGCAACAGGATCAGCGCGGCAGTGGCAAGTACTGCCAATTGCAGAGTTGAAACAGATAATCGGTGTACAGCAATCACGAGTCTGCTCGCAGGGTTATCGCATCCCGACTTGTTCGATGAGCAGCATTGTGGGCTCTCGGAGTTCGGCGAGCTTGGTTAATGGGACCAACGCTGCTCGGAAACTTTTCCGTTCGGGGAGCACGGGATCGGCCTTTACTTCAGGATGGAGCGGGTACTCCTTATCAAGGTCGGCGAACATCTTCTGACCGGCCTGTGCGACGAGAAATTCTATGAGCAGTTTCGCGTTCTCGACACGAGGCGTGTGCTTCAGGATGCCGATGCCAGCCACGTTCATGATGGCCCCCATTCCGCCTGCCTGTTGATCGGGCATCAAGACCCCAAGCGGCGCCGTGGGTTGGGTCGCGAGCTGGCGATAGACATAATAATGATTCACGATGCCGATAGGAATCTGCCCCTTGGCGACCGCATCGACGATTTGCGAGCTCTTTTGGTATACCTGAGTGCCAGCGTTCTCTCGGAGTCCCTTGAGGAATTTTTTGGTTGCATCATCGCCTAGGCTTGCGCGAATAACCGACACGCCTGCTTGCAAGTATTCGCTGCCGGCGTTCGGAATCGCGACTTTGTCCTTCCAAGCCGGATCGGCCAAGTCCAACAACGACGTGATCTGTTCGGGCTTCACCATGGTGGTGTTGTATACGATGATCCAAAATCTTCCGGACAAGCCGACCCAACTGTTATCCTCCGCGCGAAATTGCGATGGAATGGCCCGTTCGACTTCGCGCATGCTCACGGGACGAAGGAGCCCTGCGGTGCGGGCGATTTCCAGACTGCCGGCATCATTGGTGATAAACACATCGGCTGGGCTGCGGTCACCTTCCGCCTTCATCCGATTCACGAGCTCGGTCGTGCCGGAGGAAAGCAAATCAATGTGAATGCCGGTCTTCGCGGTGAACGCGTCCAGGACCGGTTTGATCAGGCGTTCAGCGCGTCCAGAATAGACGGTCAACTTATCGGCGGCAGAGACCTCGATGGAAGGTGTGAGCCACAAGATCGAACCAAGACAGATGGCGAAGGCGAATCGTGCGAGGACACCAATCGTATGAAGCGGGCGTAGTGTGTACATGAAAATCCTGTATCGTAAAAATGAAGGAGTGTTGAAATTGATAACCCGTCTCAAAAAGGATACCAGAAAGACCCGTCGGGGTCAATGGCGGCAGCGAGCGCAGAGTCCGTAGAGTTCGAGGCGGTGGGTTTGGATGGTGAAGCCGTTCCGCGAGGCGACCTCCTCTTGAAGGCGCTCGATATCGCAGTTTTCGAATTCGACGATTTTCCCGCAACCGGTGCAGATGAGGTGATCGTGGTGGCCCTTGTGTGACACATTGTCGTACTGGGTCTGAGTCCCGAAGTGCCGGGCCTGGGCGAGACCTGCTTCACAAAAGAGATTGAGTGTGCGGTAAATGGTTGCCAACCCGAGGTGAGGATCTTTCCGTGCCAGTTGGTGGTACATCTCCTCTGCCGTGATATGTTCTTGCTTTAGAAATGCATCGAGGATCAATTCTCGCTGACGAGTAAACTTCAGCTGGTGCTTTCCAAGATGCTCCTTGAGGAGTCCCATTTCTTTGGCATGTTTCGACATTGCGAGTAGTTTGAGCCTCCGTGGTCAGGATTAAAGACGAAACCGAAGAGCCGGTCAAGCGTGTTTTTACGAACGGTCGAGATTGGAAGACTTTGACGGCTGCGTGAGCGGTTGTCTATAGTAAAGTCTTTACGGTTATTTCGTGAGGAGCCATTGCGACTACCCAGCCAAATTGCCGTCGACCGAGCCCTCCTCCTGTACGTGCTGCAGCTGACGGAGCCCTATGGTCAACTGAGCGATGTGAAATTGCAGCAGCTCTGTTTTTTGTGCGAGCTCCAAACCTTTGCCAAAGGATTCAAAGCATTTCACTTTGAATTTTTCCGGTTCGCCTATGGGGCGTTCAGCAAAGATCTCGACAACGATCTGACATCCCTTCGCCGAAAAGGGCGGATCGAAAATTTCACGGTCTCGGATCAAGCCAAAGAGGAGGCGATCCCGCTGATGCTCAGTGCCATAGAAGGGGTGGAGGCTAACGAGAAAGTCAAAGATATCCTTGATGCCGTCCTTGCCGTCTATGGTCCACAGGATACGGGCACCATCACGGCATCGGTGGAAGCGGTTCAGCTCAGTACCCCGCAAGATCCTGATCTGAAGATTCCGATTCGGGATATTGTTTTCCACACCACGTTGCTGGTGCCGCATCGGATCGACGTGCAGGCTGAGTTTATCGTGGCCCCAGCCGTGCTCCCGAAACTCAATGCGGCGCTGGGCTATGACAGTCGGCCCGCGGTCGACGCTCAGAGTTGGTAGAGCTCGCCGTACTTCTTTTCGACATACTTCAGGAAGGGCTCGGGGGTGATCGTGGAGCCTGTCACGCGCTCTGCGAGATGGGCCGGTGTAAACATGCGGCCCCAGCGGTGGATCTTCTGCTCAAGCCATCGGCGTAAGCCCATCAGTTGACCTGCGGCGATCTCATCCTCCAGGTGTGGAATCTCCAGTTTGGCCTGCTCGAAAAATTGGACCGAGTACAGATTGCCGAGCGTATAGGTCGGAAAATAGCCGAACGACCCAAACGACCAATGCACGTCCTGCAAGACGCCCTCCGCGTCCGTTGGGGGAACGAGGCCGAGATATTCTTCCATCTTCTGGTTCCAAATGGCTGGTAGATCTTTGGGCTGGGTCTTGCCTTCTATCAGGTCTTGCTCGATCTCAAACCGTAGCATGATGTGGAGGTTGTAGGTCAGCTCGTCGGCTTCCACGCGGATCAACGATGGTTTCACATGGTTGATGGCCGCGTAGAATTGCTCGACATCCACGCCACGGAGCTGATCGTGAAAAGTTTGTTGCAAGACCGGATAGAAGAAACGCCAAAAGGGGCGGGAGCGTCCGACACAATTTTCCCACAGGCGAGACTGGCTCTCATGAATGCCGAGCGAAACCGAATCGCCCAACGGGGTACCGAAATACTGCTGATCGAGTCCCTGGTCGTACAATCCGTGCCCGCCTTCATGGATGCAACTGAAGAGACAAGATTGGAGCTCATGCTCATGGACACGGGTCGTCACGCGCACATCCGTCGGGTGGAACGAGGTGGTGAACGGGTGAGCCGACAGATCCAGCCGACCACGCTCGAAGTCATAGCCCATCGCCGTCAGCACTAGGCGGCCGAACTCCAACTGCCGAGTCTGGTCATACGAGTGATGCAAGATACTGTCGTCAATCTGAACACGGCTCTCGGTGATTCTTTTCAGTAACGGCACCAAGCGCGCCTTGAGTGTTGCAAATACCGGTCGGAGTCCGGCGATCGTGGCGCCTGGCTCATAGACATCCAAGAGGGCATTGTAGGGAGAGGCTTCATAGCCGAGGTATTGTGCTTCCTCACGTTTGAGCTCGAGCACGGTCCGGAGGTTCGGCAGGAACATCGCAAATTTACTTTGCGCTCGTGCTTCGGCCCACACTTGCTGGGCGAGTGAACATTCACGGCTCAGCGTTACCACGAAATCTAACGGCAGTTTCTTCGCTCGGCTGAAATCCCGCCAGATCTCGCGCAAGAGTGAGCGCGACGGCTCATCCCAGGTTTCACCCGACCCGTTGGCTGCCTGCCCGGTGGCAGGATCCACCCATTGAGATAGGAGGGCCTGCACGTTCGGGGAGACCAGTTTCTCATGGGCGATACCTTGGAGCACCGCGATCTGCTCTGCCCGTGCTTCGCCTCCGCCGGCAGGCATGTAGGTTTCCTGATCCCACGAGAGGATCGAGGCGGCACTATTGATGCGCTGAATCTCCAGCAGCCTGGTCGTCAGGGATTCTAACGTCGCGAGTGTCTTCAAACTGTCCTCCTCCGCTATACTACGATCCATTCGCAAGTCGATGCCTTGTGCAGTGTACGCAACGACCTCGGTGTTTTTCAAATTGGTGAAAGGAGTCAGATGAATCAGCTCATCTCGTCAGAGATCGAAGCCTATGCCGAAGCCCATTCCATACCAGAGTCGCCAGTCTGTCGCGCTCTTCGGGAGGAAACACAACGGACCATGGAGTATCCGCAGATGTTGGTTGGTCCACTGGAAGGGGCGTTTCTGAAAATGATGACGCAGCTGGTGGGTGCCAAGCGGGTGCTCGAAATCGGGATGTTTACCGGCTACAGCGCGCTTTGCTTTGCCGAAGCGTTGCCGGCTGAAGGAACCGTAACCACTTGCGAGATCAATGAGAAGTCGGCGGCGGTGGCACGACGCTATTTCGCGCAGGCGCCAGTCGGCAGCAAGATCGGCATTCGCATGGGCCCGGCGCTCGACACGATGAGGACACTCACCGGTCCGTTCGATCTCATCTTCATTGATGCGGACAAAGTGAATTATCTGAATTACTATCGCCGTGCGCTCGACCTGCTCGCGCCGAACGGCGTGATCCTGATTGACAATGTGTTATGGAGCGGCGAAGTCTTGAAACAACCGCCACCGGATGAGTCCACGGCAGCGATCCAGGAGCTGAACCGTGCTGTAGCGGCAGACTCTCGTGTAACCGCCGTGCTCGTCACGATCCGTGACGGGATTTTGGTGGTGAGGAGAGCTTAGACCAGGCAGAGTAGAGGTATCACTTGACAACACAAGAGCTTATGGTCTCCAATGCCCTATGCCGAAGGGCAGATTGGTCCTCCATACAAAGTACATCGATAAATTTGGAGGCATCACCGAAATGAAGGTCTACCAGGTCTTCAAAACGGCCAGTACGCCGCAGGGGTACAAATATTCACTGGTGTATGTCTTCGATGGTCAACGACTGGTTGGTTACGACAATCATGAGCAGAAAGGAGACCACAGGCACCATCGGGATGAAACGTTCCCATACGCATTCACATCTATCGACAAGTTGGTGAAAGATTTTCTCGCGGATGCTGCGACCATCAGAAGGGAGATTCAGAGATGAAAGTGAAAAGACTCAAAGTAGGAGTCCGCTCCCTCGAAGAAGGGCTGTCGGAGTTTAAGGAGACCGTCAAGGCCATCAAGGCGGGGCGAAGGATCCAGAAGCGAACCGGCGTATATTTCATCAGTGTAGGAGCCATGCGCCAGGTACTCACCGAGCCTCGGTTAGCCCTTCTCCATGTGATTCGCACACGCCACCCACAATCGCTCGCAGAACTTGCCAAGCTGGTTCACCGGGATTTTAAGAACGTACGAACCGACGTCAGAGTACTGAGCGACCTGGGGCTGGTAGAAACGAAGACGGGACCCCGGTTACGGGATGCAGTGATCTTGTCGGTGCCCTATCAACGCATCCAATTCGAGATCGCTGTTTAGACCGCCACGCTCCAGAGGGCAAAACTGCTGTAGAGTGGGGAGCAGGTCTCTGATGCCCCCAACGCTCAGGGGCTGGTACCTTCACGATTGCTACTTATGGTATCTGTACGGATACAGATCGTATCTGGTTCGATACCTCGCTATGGCGACACGTCCGCATCGCCGGTGCTTTCACTTCTTACAGAACAGCTTCTTTTACTATGCGTGCACGAGTTTGCCTGTTGTACATGACTGTTTCGTGAAACCGTATGGATAGGCATCGGCATTGCTTTCAGAGAAGTAGAGAGAAGACAAACCGGATCATCCAAACCTATGGAACGAGGCGACCATGCTGAAGAAACCAAAAGATCCTGAACAGATGCGGGCGGAAATAGACCAACTGATTGCCGCGATCGAATTGTCGGAGCTAAACAAACAGTCCATGCGGGCACGGTGGCTCGATCAAGTCATCTGGATGGAACAGAGGGCGCTTGACGCTTTGTGGTGGTATCGTGTGCTGCGGCTGGCGACGATTATCGGGGGCGTCATTGTCCCGGCGCTCGTCAGCCTGAACGTCGGTGATGGGGCCACGGTCGTCGTGAAGACGATTACGTTTATCGTCAGCCTCGTGGTGGCGCTGAGCGCTGCGGTTGAGGAGTTCTATCGCTACGGAGAACGGTGGCGTCACTACCGGAGCATGGTCGAGTCACTGAAGAGTGAGGGGTGGCAGTTCCTCCAACTCAGCGGGACCTACGGCAACAAAACCCATGAGGAAGCCTACCCGACATTCGCGGTACGCGTGGAAGAGCTCAGCCGTGAGGAGGTCAAACAATATATGACCCAGGTGGCGAGAGACAAGAAGGCTGAGGGCCGGATACCGTCCACAACGTGATGTGGGTTGGTTGACTTGTTTGATCTGGAAGGTAGAAGCTTGAGGCCTCATGGTTGCGAACCAGTCTGAAAACCAGCCGAGGCAAGTCTTTCTCTTCAGTGGGCACATGATCGATGCGCCGACGAGGCTGAAGCCGCGTTTCCCTGCCGCAAAGGAACCGGCTGCGGCGCGGAAGATTGCGGAGGCCTTGGAGCAACTCGGCGCTGGGCCTGAGGATCTTGCCCTCACCCAAGGGGCTTGCGGAGGCGATCTACTGTTCACCGAGGCCTGTCAGCAGCGAGGGGTGAAGGTCCAGTGGCTGCAACCGTTCGACGAGCCTGAATTCATTCAGAAGTCGGTCGCGTGTCACAGCGAAACCTGGCGCGCGCGGTACCTCGCAGCTAAAGCGAAGCTCACCACTGCCATTCGCTCCGCCCCACAAGATCTCGGCCCACTGCCGACAGGGAGTGATCCCTACGAGCGCTGCAATCTTTGGCTCTTCGAGACCGCCCTTTCCTTTGGAGTCAACAAGCTGCAATTTATCTGTCTCTGGGATGGTGGGGGCGGAGACGGCCCCGGCGGTACGGCGCATATGTATCAAGAAGTGAATCGCCGGACCGGGCACGTCAGCTGGATCGATACTAGGACGCTTTAACAGATTGAATCTATTTCGATACAGCATCGTATCTTTTTGATTCTCTTTCCGATTCCTGTGCGCGACCAGCGAATTCTGCGCCGGCGGATCGGATCTACCTGAATCCGTGCAACTGGTACATTCAAATTTAGCCTAGCCCGCATTATTCATGATGGGCCCAATCAA
>Ga0224501_10003853_pt1 | contig 11824 bp, 6 predicted proteins | sample SF_Oct11_sed_USG_4_FD_169105 | JGI IMG/M metagenome (GOLD analysis project Ga0224501, IMG submission 169105) | Sediment microbial communities from San Francisco Bay, California, United States - SF_Oct11_sed_USGS_8_1 | ecosystem: Environmental > Aquatic > Marine > Sediment | place: USA... | reverse complement strand
TAGTTCTCGTCTATTTATGCCAATATTGGGGTATCAGTTTGCTTGACCTATTACTAGTAATCCATTTCAATGAATTCTCCGCGTGATTCTTTCTCTCTCCTAACTTCTGGTTATGAGCACACACAAAAATCAATAATCACAGTTCTTTGGTGTTCAAAAAAACTTATTTAAATACAGTCGCTTTTGATTTAAATAAAATACATTCATACAAGGACTTGCTCAAGCTGAGGGCTAAGACTGCTCTTTACCCAATGACCGTGTGGGAAACTGGTCGTTACAGAGCCAACTTGTACCGGCAGCAGTGTAATGGAGGCGGGTCACCACTCCTCTTCCTCACTGCCTTCACCTTCCCCAGCTCTGAAGATATCTAGGTATATTCATTCACTGCTGGGTGGTCAGCTAGAGAGAGTTTCTGACAAACCCCGTGCCTCAAACTTAGGACCTTCAACGCCAGCGAGGAGTGCTCTGAACTCACAGCCACAGCACCATCTCTCAGGACACCAGCCAAACTAGTTGTATACTTTCGGTAGATTTTACCAACTATCAATTCACATGGTTGAAGGCTGGAGTCATTGACACAGGATTGGGGTGCCTACGGAGGCATTTACATGCAGCATGAAAGCAATGTAGCAGCACACCAAACCAAGCAGTCAGAACAACATACATCTACACCCCTATCAGCAACACCGTGGATATTTTCTCTATACAAAATCTTAACCGAGGTAAAACTCTCCGACTGGTTAAAGGTTTTATTCATAATCAGTAAGCTTTGAGGTATGAGCTGATGGCACATAAGCTGAGACATGGAGGTTAGACGTTTACATATCGCACTGAGCGTACAGGTAAGGTTACCTCATCTATCGAAAAGTCCGAACAGATGGACACTGAGTCGGTTACCGACAGTGACTCATTCATCTAGGAGAAAACAATCGCTCAATGTGACGAATCAACTGATTGGCTACATGGGGAGAGACACTGATTGGCTACATGGGGAGAGAGACTGATTGGTCACTAACAGACTCTTTTTTTTTATTTTGGTTTGATGACGGAAGCTCAAACTCGGCAAAGAATCAAAAGGACAGAAAGACACCAAGCCATGGAGTTATGGAGGGGAGAATAACTGCGCATCACAAGGCCAGTGTTACTTAATTGAACCTAAGATCTCATAATCTGTACACAAATGCTTAGCCCGATCTGGTTTTTAAATAAGACTGTGTCCGGTGTCAGTTAGCTTGGTGATGATGTGTCAGGACCATAATTTTAATAATTCCAAAATGTATTGATTTTTAACAATTTAATAACATTTTTGAACCAATACATCTACAAAAAGGGCATTGGGTAATACAATAAGCCGAAATCCCTCCGAAGCCCCGAACTTCACTAGAAGTCTGAGTAATGCCCTGCCGTAAAATCAGACTAATACCCACCCCCACCGTGTAGTCAGATCCCTAACACTCACCCTTTCACCCAGCATATGCCACTCAGAGTTATCTCCACTCTCTCGGAAGCAGTATCCGCTGAATGGTACCAGAACCTCCCCTAGAAACTCTCCGTGACCGAGACGATGGAAATTCCAGACAGAGACCTACAAAAATAATAAATGAAATAATAAATAATAATAATAATAAAACAACATATAAACTCAATTTAAACTGAAAACATCGAGCCAGAAACTGGAAAATTACGAATAAAAATGGGTTCACTCCCGATAATACAACTAGATCTATTTGTCAGAACCATGGACTTATAATTATGTCTATAGGTATTATAATTAACTTCATGGTCAAAAGTATGTGGCATAAGATGAGATATGCCCTTATTATCTCACCCAGAGGGTGGCCAAGCCAACTGCTCGTTTCTAGCAGAGTCTAGGCTGTGTGCCCTAGTCAACGTTAAGTCTCAAAGAGTGATACCCTTTATGACAAGTCACAATCCGAAAATGGGATAGTAGGATAGCTCGATGGCCTGGGCCAAAAATAAAATAACTACGAACCAAAGTGGTGTCCGACTAAGAAGAGAGCCAGAGGGGTGAGATTCTATAACCGGTCAGTCAGGAATCGTGTGTGAGTATAAATCTCACCTGTAAGGTACGGGTATATAGTTCAGCCACGTTGATTTGATATTTGAATGACTCATTGTAATGCGGACTACAAGTCCCTCGCTTCACTTTAGTCTTCCTCTTGCTGGCTTTACTTGTATCCGGCAGAAGATAGCACTTCACATAGCTACAAACGGCGACAGAGGAGAATAAATTCCAATACAAAGGACAGCGGACAGCGGAGGACAAGAAATACAATAGCAGGTTAATTTTTCTATGAACCTTGATGCAAAAAAGACATATCGTCTTATTTAGGTTTTTTGTTTTTTGTTTTTTTTTATCAGCCATCGTCTGTCCGTGGTTGAACTTCGGCCTTCCTCCTCGCTGTCCACAGGTTGTGTAGTGTCTTTGAGGGGAGATTGAGCCATTTTCTGCCACGCTGGCTCCGGACGGGTTGGCAGAGTGCGATCAGCCAGGGAAAAATCCCTTGAAATACTCCGCCGTGGCTGGGAATTGAACCCGGGCCACGGGGAGGACAGACAGTGAGCTCTCCCACTGAACCATCATGACTGACTATTTAAGCTACCCATGTAAGATAAAATCTTCAAATCAAAGCAAAGGACTGCGGAAGAAATGGGAGGGATTTCATTTTGATCTGACTCGATTCAAAAAATTTATTGTAACTGGTTAACTTAACTTTTGTTTTACATTAAGGTGCATGGAAATCAGACATTCTATTCAGTCCAACAAAAACAGATGCTAGAAATGTAGTCTAGTAGTCAGCGACAGTCACAGTGACAGCGACAGTCAGCGAATTCTCTGGTGAAGTTGACCACAATTTAGGCGCACAGTTGGTAACCGTCGGTCTACCCTGGACTCTAGATGAGCCAGAAGCATTTTATCAATACTGAATGAGTAAAAGCGTAACAATGCAATCTCTTTGTTGTTTGTGTGGTACCTTATCACGGTCGAAAACATGACTAGTTTTTATGCAAAAGGTGAAATTTTGCTTGCACTCATGTTCGACATAAATGTCTCTGTCTTGTGACTTAGCAGATGGCAACCAGTTGTGAAAATGGGCAATGAACACCGACTAGAATCTAATACTGAATAACTGGGCAGTTTTCCACTTACGACCCTATCACTATTAGAGGCTCTAATAGTTCAAGGGATTTTTCCCTGGCTGATCGCGGCTAGTCGCGGACAGTAGCGGCCATAGGGAGGGGGTGGAGGACTTGGGGGTAGCGCCCCAAAGCTATCTCAAAATCCACAATCCCATACCAAACTCCTTGTGGTGACATGACGTGTAAGGGCCGCCATCAAATAAGCTCTGCTACCACTGCCCGGTGGTGCGACTCTTGAGTCATGGGCTATGGTCTGCAGTACTAGCCACTGTGTTGCTGGAAGAGGACTCAGGACCCACCAGTGCGAAAACATATCTTGAGAACATTCTCCACAAAGGAGAATCAGCTACCCACGAGATGGACGCCATATTGAAAAAAAAATAGTTAATAACAGCCAAGAGAAGTCTGCTGCAGAGTTAGATATGGAACGTGATAAAAGCCACATTTTCAATTGCTCTACTCAGATGCTTATCTCTTCTAAGCCTAAGGCTTGTTGGAGCTGTAGGAGTTAGGAATTATGTGAGCGGCTCATTCTCACAGTGGGCGCTCAGCTTGACTAGCTAGAATTATGTGAGGAGCTTATCCTCACAGTGGGCGCTCAGTACGACTAGGAATTATGCGAGGAGCTCCTTCTCACAGCGGGCGCTCAGCTTGACTAGGAATTATGTGAGGAGCTTATCCTCACAGTGGGCGCTCAGTACGACTAGGAATTATGCGAGGAGCTCCTTCTCACAGTGGGCGCTCAGCATGACTAGGAATTATGTGAGCGGCTCATTCTCACAGCGGGTGCTCAGCATGACAAGGGCTTGAACTCAAGATCTTTAGATCTTGAGCAAAGAGCTCTAGTCACTGGGCTGTACCACAATCTCTTTATATACCCCCTGTTTTTGTACAGGCTCTGGTATACGCCAGAGATGCATAATGGAGCTGGAGTTTTCTTTTTAATAATTGAGGAAATATTAAGAAAACTAGATCAGAGAAGCATGTTTTGGATTGCTTCTAAGAGAAATAAGAAGGTAGTTACACTCTGCATTGGTATAAGTAATAGCATGACTGAGCGATGACCTGAAAAATCAAAAGGTCGCGCAAGAAATCGAATTGTCATCTTTTGCAGAAAGCGACACAGACACTTCTGACTCCATGAACAAACCGGATCAAAAACGGTATATGGTAGAATTTTATAAGAGTTTTCAGAGTTGCGTGCCAATTACTGAACCGGAGTTATTGCATTTCCGTCCGTGTAACAGTTAGTGACTCACTCAGCAAGACTTCCACTGGCTCCGCGAAAACAATGTTTGTTGTGGTTCAGTTTTTGTAGTGAGCGAGTGCACATACCCATGCAAATTAATAAATGTGTGAACTGTGTTCGTTCATAATTCAGTTTGCTTTGGGTAAACCGGAAAAAAGGAAAGCAGTGCAGTCATCATAGTAAGAAATTTGGAAAAAATTTCGGATGGTCAAAGAGTGATCAATCTGAATATATAAAACGCTTTCCATCTGTGGGAGTGGGAAGGCAACTCCGAAACCTCTAATTTATTTGTAACATGGTCACTGTGTCTATGTTGTTACTGTTAGATTAAGCAGAAAACTCATAGCAGTAACCTATTTGCACCGGTGTGCCTCGACCGGCCTAGTCCACATAGGAGGCTGAAACTGAAATGACATCAAATCACACAGAGAAACATACAAAAACAGTGGGCACGATTTACCAAGAATATGGCAGCTTCCGTGATGATTAAACAAGACCTGATAATGAAAAGGCTCTCGTTAGTATTTTCCCAGTGCCAGGCTTTTTCCCCTGAGTTAAAAAGGCGTCTCAGAACTAAAGTATTTTTTCACACGCAAGAGCTCCAAGACGTTTAATGGTACTGGGTGAACGGAGAGTTTATGAAAAAAGATTTGCTCAGGTTGGGTTTTGAACTCGGGTCCTTCAGCATCAGTAGCAAGCGCTCTAACCGCTCAGCCACAGCGCCTCTCAGAGCATCAAAACTAACCATAAACTTTAGCCGCGATAAAATGACGAATGCATGGACAGACTAAAGAACAGAAAATAAAAGTACTTACGCATCAGAAATTCCCTTCTTCGCGTTCGCTGCCGCGAGGTTTCGGCAGCGAACGATTGTCACTTGAAGGGAGCTTTTCTTCTTATCATACGACAAACCAAACTGCAGGAAGACAAATCCGTTCGAGTCAGTTATGCATAATCTTGTTGGGGGTGTTGGGGAGGGTTTACAGTGACTAGCTCCGCCTATCAGCAGATTATAGGGGTGGGATTATATTGAGTATCTCCGCCTACCTGTATGTCACCGGTTATCGGGATATGACCGGTGTGAGCGCCGGCCTCGCTGTAAATACTTGACAAACTCTCTCTGCTTTTCTGAAAGAAAGTAAATTGTGAATTATTCAAATACCCATATTACTTACTATGAATAGAGATGGACTTATATATTATTACTCATAGACATAATATATTATTAATCAAAGTATAGTACAGTGAAAGTTGAGTAAGGCTTTAACAGCGACATTCTTTTGTACCACCAGACAGGTATCATTTACCTCCATGCAAAGCATCCCACTAACTCCTCATGCCTACATCTATGGCACTATTGTATGTCAATGTTTTCTACTCAAAGTTCAAGCACTAGTCTAGCTTATGGTTAAAAGACTATAAACTTTGTACAGAAGCGCATGCCATGCTTATTTACATCCGCTGGATGACTCTCATTGTTTTATGAATTTCTCTCCATATCTGTGGGTGTGATGCGGTCATTTTGCATTCCTGGCATAATTTTTAAACTCAAAAGAGTGTCGTGAAATTTTAGGCATTGGCATGCAAACAAATGAATGAAAAGATCGGTGTGTCTGAACGAAATGTATGAGAATGTGTTCTTGCCAAATGCACAACGTAAATGAACTTTCATTCACTCAAGGTACTATGACCGAATCACCGGATCATGTATGTAGAACAGGATGAACTAGATAAATTTCCCATGCACTCAGCCGAACAACAGATAGCCGATGGTAATCGCTCGCGAGAAGAGACGCAAGCGTGTTTGGAGTCGCGATTACCTGCCGCGAGAAAAGACGCCGTCTCTGTGGAAAACAATTTGGGATACTATGGGATAGCAACATGGCAACCACTCAATTCAAAGGACATTTACAACCTTAAAGATAGGATGGAATCCTAAATCAGTTCTTCAGTTATTATTAATTCGTTATTCCGCACAAGCACCGGGCTATCCTATTAATCTCATTGGTTAGAGCGCTTGGCTCCAAAGACCTTGGATCCAAGACCTAGTCATTCCAAGCACCCAATATGAGAATCACCTCCTCACATGATTTCTAGCTGTCATCGCTCTAACAAGCTTCAGGCTAACGAGGTCCATTAAATAGGTCGGACAAATGCGCATAGACTAGAGGACAACAAGATATACTCTCCGCCATGTTTTTGAGCGGTAGGGGCTGAAATTCATATGAGGAGCGCACAAACGCACTGAAACCCAGGATCTGCTAATCACTTTAGCCCTTAATCAATCCTACTATCACTGTCGGGGCTCGGACTAGAGACCAGTCCCAACCCAAATGTGAACTCCCCACCCAAAAGTGAAATCCCCTGAACAACGCGATAAACATACCACAAACATTTTCGGTTAAAATTGTATATAAGTGGAGTTTGAGGGTAACAACAACAGGTTAGTAGAAAACACACACCCATACTCTGGTCTCAAAGTTTCCAGTCAGCTACAAACATCAAAGCTTTCCTGTCAAGAGCAATAGTGCAGCACACATATACTCAATCACATCTGACACATGTCAAAATTAAAAACAATCTATATTTTTCTGATTTCTAGAACACATTAGAGAGGTTGCGTTCCCGCTACTGAATCAAGGTTATTAAAAAATAATTTGAATGTGTATATTATATAAGCTAGTTCAAAACACTGGTGATTGCTAACCAACTGCGACAGACTATATGGAGATAAACTAGAAAAAAGAGTGTTTCAGGTATCACTACATCGAATTGGGAAGAACTCAACTGCACAGACGTACCAATGACACTGTTTCGGGCAGTTTTCCGTGTACAGGCATGGAAACGCAACTCAGCAAACTCTCTATTATTAGTCACCAACTGACTTCCTTTAAGGTGAAGGTCACTCACCGATAAGCCAAGAGACCCTATGCTATCAAGTCGGCCGGTTTGAGCCTTTCTCGCCTCCTCGAAAATATCATCAATATTTTCATCCATATCAATGGGGCTCTCGCAAACCGGAACCTCTGTCGGATCATCAATCTGTGACAGGAAAAGAAACACTAGTAAACATTACTATCTTAAAAACAAAATAAATGAAAAACCCCACGACCTTTCAGTTTGTGAGTTCAGCATGGTCATGCATTTTTTGAGGGGCGGTATAAAACAGGTGTCCTGGATTCAACCATTTTGAGATGTTCCAAGGTGCTTCTAGCGGAATGGTGCGAAACACAAAACAGACACTAGAGCGCGATCTTTTGCGTTATTCCAAGCGAGCGCTATAAAGTTGTGTTGGTATTTCTGGCTACTGGAGATACCAGTTGTATTCTGTTTTGTTTGAAGAACCTTGAAACACCTTAAATCCAGGATACGTGTTTTAGACTGACCCTTTTTGTTACATAAGTCAGTGAAAGCAGAAACTTGATGAGCAGCACGATGCGGTGAACCCGTAAATCTTAAAGCACCGCTATCGCCTACCATTCGAGATGTTAATGCGAGTACCCCGTGAACGTTCTCATGGTGTTCGAACAGGGTTAGACCACGAAAGCAGGAAAGATAGTGGAGAATGGATGGAACATCATTGAGAGGACTGTGCATCGGAGATATCAAACCTGGCGTGATATGACAACCAGATGAGGATAGACTTTGGCACATTGTAATTGTTTGGGGCTCAAGATGACACAACGGTGAATGAAATGTTAAGACAGACAGTAGCAAAGCACATACCATAGATGGTTGACGCTACACAAAAACACCAATCAGAATAAAGCTTACAGTCACATGAATGTTATTCTTACTGGGTAGACTACCCACATTGACCAAATTTTTTGGATTGTTTTCTCTATTTCGATCTATAAGGTGTCTTCGGACAAGCTAACATCGCCCTGCCACTAATCCAATGCGTCGCCAAAGGGTTATACAGACCAAATCATGTGATACCAAGATATGATGACTAGCCGTGGGGTTTGCTTGACCGGACCACTAGTTGGCTCACTCATATGCTGCCCGAACTTAAATAATCAGCGTAGTTCAGTCAACGCAAGGGGTCAGGGGTACTGTAGCTTGTCTGAAAACGCCTATATAGTCTTTAAAATCATCTGGTAAATGTATATCAATCATCTGGTACATGTATATACATATATGTATGTACAATGCCCACGTAGAACAACAACAGATATTGGAAGCTCCAGGAGCAGGATCATGTTTAGAAGGAGTCTCAATCACCAATGTGAATGTACATTGTAGTAAAATAAGATGTTGTCAGTCGCAGTGCGACAAAGGCCCCTCGTATGTGTCACTTAACAGCAAGAGAAATGAACCAACGAAGGTAATTGTTTAGTTGATAGGTGGACTGCGATGTCACTGTAACTATACCAAAATTGGCTGCGAGACGTAAATGCGCCTACCTCAGAGAGATATATGTTCCTTTCAACATTTTGATCATCAATGATACTGATTTGTGGAAGGGTAGTTCCGTCTACACTCCCATTATCCAGACTGGATTTGTTTGATACTGAGGCATGAGTATCCTGGCTGCACTGGCTGTTGTGCGATTGGTTTCTGAACACTGAAAAAGAACTATCGAGTACAAGCAATTGACTTAGTTGCAAGTTGTTAGTTATCAGTCACAAGTTAGTAATCGCCCGTAGCTAGTCACTTTTTGATAGCTACTAGCTAAGTAGTTACTGATTGCTAGTTGCTAGTTAGTAGTTAGTTACCACTTATTACTAGCTACAAGTTTTAAGAAACTAGTTTCTAGTTAATACTAATTGCAAGTTATTAGTTACAAATTACTAGTCATTAGTTACTAGTGACAAATAATTAGCTACTAGTTATTGTTACTAGTCACTAGTTAGTAATTAATCTAGTAATTCTCGATTAGTTATAAATTATTGATTAGTTGCTAGTTACTTGTACAGATGCAGATACAGCTACTGTGTGAAGACGCGCATGCTTCACAAAGCATCACAAAATCATGTGAATCGGGAAATGCAATATGTTGACTGAAACGAGGAGGGTGTGCATAAATTCGTAGGAAGAAAGATGGTGGAAAGGGAAATGATACCTTTGGATTCATCAGCTTCATTGGAGCGGCTCCCATCTGGCTGTTTCTCAACCCGTTGACCCAGAACACCACCCATAGCTGTTGATGACAGCAAATCAACCGGGGAACCGCTCACCTGTGTTACTGAAGCTGCTGGGCCCCCATCCAACACCGGGGTTATGGGATTTTCCGGAGGATTAGGAGCGACCAAAGCTGGTGAGTTTGTATGAGTAGGGGTGTGAGTGATAGCGGGGGAGTTAGTGACAAGGGGAGCAGGTGAATCTGCGGATTTCCTGCGCAGAGCTCGCCGACTCGTGCCCAATTTTCTGCGGTGAGTCGGAGCCTCACTTTCAGATTCAACGGTTGGAGTTTCGTGCTTTCTCTCAATCAGTGCAGAATCAGCTGATAGCTTACGCCTTCCAGGCTGTACAGATGCACTACTCGTTTCTGAACCATTGGTCGGCTCTTGTTTCGCACTCTTGACAGTAACTGTGATCGGCTCGTCCTTCGCAGCCTTAGTGAGGATGGCGTTCATCTCATTGGCAGTTTCTTCTGTCACAGAAGGTAGTACAAACACTGCCTCATCTTTCTCATCCGACGAGTCACCCTCCCATGGATCCTCAAGCAGAAGATCTTCAGAGCGGGCGCTGAGTGGACGTGGCTTGGCCGTGTCGCCAAATCGTCGCACTTCAGCTCTCATTGGGTCAGCCTCCCATGCCGACCAGTTATTTTTGTATTTGTCTGGACTGAGAGGTGTAGAGTCAGCCCCGTTACAATCGTCTGTGCTGATAGACTCTATCCGAGGGTTGATGGTGAGTTTCAATTTATTGGAATCAATTGAAAGCTTTTTCGCTCGAGCAGAGTTCTCAGCAATGTCTTCTTCGATGACGCTCAGCCGGTGATAATTATGCCTTAACAACTGGTCCATAATCTCCTCATCAGGAGACAATAGGGGAGAGCTCTCACCTGAAGAAGACGAGAAATGTTCCTCTCTTTTCTCCTCGTCAGAGTCGGAAAAGTCGCGCAGGAAATCTGCGCTGATATCCACTTCCTTTCTGCCGATCTGAGGTGAAGGGACACGCAATTCGTCGGTCAGTTCCAGACGACGCTTGTTGTCCGTCTGGCTATTTAACAATTCCGAGGTGAAGGTTCTCGTGGGTTTGGGGGGTTTAGCGGGCGGGTTTTCTGAGCTCGGGTTAGACAAAGAATTCACACCATCGCCCGAGGACATACTTGTGATACCTAAGCCAGATTTGGATTTGGGCACCTCAGCCTCGGTATCTGTCAAATAGAATTACAACACAACAGTTTCCCTGTCCAATTCTCTCATGACCCCGACTAACGCGAATCATAAGAAATGATCGGGAGTAGAAGATGTGGGGCCTGAAAGCTAATCTACACCTCGTACCAATAATCCCCAACGGTATGGTCTCTAGAGAGCATTGGACTAATGCATGTCATTGGGAAAATAACAAAATAGCATGCTGGTTCATTCTGTATCAAATGTTCTTCTGCACAGACTATGTAATATTAAACATTCTGTACTAGTGTAAGATGGGTGTCTGTTTCATGATACCAGGACAGCGAGAGATTGGAACGTGGTCACTACGACAGAAAAACACAGCGACAGCGGGAGAGCAGTGCAAGAACAAGCATTTGGGGACATGTGAACAATCGCTACCCTGCCACAAATTCGAACCATTTTGCTGATTGAACACTCAGATTGGAGTTATCAGCTCGACCAAAACATCAAAGAGAAGGCAACTTGATACAAACGTAGTTAGTACAAGAAAAATAATTGACTCGCTACGGCATCTGCTCCTATAGATCGATGCAATGGACTATTCATTCTATCGAGTGATAAACACAAATCCTCCCACATACTTAAATTAGTTCATGACTAGGCCCCTTTAATGTAGCTGGATGTTAAAGAGCCGGTGGCCTTTTTAGCTTTCTAATGCCTGCTTCAAACGGCCGAATCTGAAGGCGCACCTTCAGCACGGCATGCTCAACTTCAAAGGCGGTGTATCCAGCACGCGAAGCTTGCACTTTAATGAAGCTAAAGTGAACCCGCTACATCAACCAGCAAGAAAGGATAACGCCGCATAAAAAAAAGCTAAAAATTCCATATATTTTTATAGGAAATTGTCTTCTCCTTTTTGAAATTGTTATCGATTCCATTAAAACACCATTCCTAGCGCGAGCCAGGCCGGATAGCTCACTGTCTGTCCTCCCCGTGGCCCGGGTTCGATTCCCAGCCACGGCGGAGTATTTCAAGGGATTTTTCCCTGGCTGATCACACTCCCATAGAGTTACCTTCTCTATGGGGCACGCGGGTGCAAGCAGAAAGTCTCCTAATGACGCACCCT
>Ga0224501_10003852_pt1 | contig 11827 bp, 9 predicted proteins | sample SF_Oct11_sed_USG_4_FD_169105 | JGI IMG/M metagenome (GOLD analysis project Ga0224501, IMG submission 169105) | Sediment microbial communities from San Francisco Bay, California, United States - SF_Oct11_sed_USGS_8_1 | ecosystem: Environmental > Aquatic > Marine > Sediment | place: USA... | reverse complement strand
GAGAGAGGTATTATATAGAAACACAATAACCTTTTTTTGTTTTCCTTAAGTAGAACTTAATAAGCAGCACTTAGTGGGATCTACTGATAGTCACGAATTATCCCGGAAACGTGGAACGTTTGAATAACACAAATGCTATAGACCCAGTGAGCTGAAAAATACCTTTGCTAAATTAGTTGATTTTAGAACATTTAATTTTAGAAGCTTGTGATGTGTCAGGAGTGGAATAAAACATATCAAAGAGGTATTTGTGCTTAAAACGGGCAATGTGCAATATAATAATACAAAGTATTAGGCCAAAACAAGACTGGAAAGCACTACCACATTCAGGTTAAGTCTGGCAAGAACGCTGTCAAACAATCCTAACCACCAGCAGAGACTGATTAGAAAACCAACGAAAGCATCCTTGCTGCCAAAATTCAAGACTTGTAGGAGGTATACGATTCAGTAACACCGATGACTGATAGACAGGGACCATAGATATATGTCTCTGGATTAAGACAAATGATAGATCTATAGTTTCTATCAAATCCGTATTGAGATATTAACTAGCTAGCTGAAGTCAAACACCAAAAGTCCGAGTACATACTCTGTTCTTCAAGCCATGGTTTACTATCAATAGTGAATAGTCTCATTAAACTTTCCAATACACACAGCAGTTGCGCACTTCACAGACTGAATGATGCTTCCGAGTTCTGGTGTCCGTCAAAGAGATTTAGTAAATGACTGGAAATCAGTGAAGTTTTGGGTGCAATAATGCAGTAACCTATATCAGTGAACCGAAGAAAAGATGGCAATAGTAAAAGCTGTCTATCATAGTGCGACAAAGACCACTTCATCTATCACTTATCAGCTGCCCTCCATGCAGCTCACTGGGAAGCTTGTGTTGTCCAGTGAACCAAAATGAAAGGCACAGGTTGTTAATAAGTCGGGGGCTTTTGATGAAGATATTTCAAGTAGGATAGGGAAGGTTACACACGCAAGCTGTTGACAGCAGTATGGGCACAACATAAAAAAACCTCCCTTGTTAGCTGGGTACGAATCCCTTCTCCTTCTGGCCATACTGCTTAGCGGAGCAGGAGATGTGGCTGTTCTCTACTAGACAAGCTAGCACTCCCAGTGAATGAATGACTTCCTTTTGCATGCTAAGAAAATCTAGAGCTTTCTGGTTAGAACCCTCAAATAATTGCTGTTATAATGGGGGTAAATGCTGAGCAATAGTTGCCAGGGGTTTTGGTGAACCAACTTCTGCAAGGCGGACATGACTCAACGATTCATACTCTCACCAACGTACATGCCAGAAAGAAGCTTTTCTATACAGACAGAATGCTGTCGACATCAGGTCATGCTGTGCTGCTGATCATCCATTACTGAACCTTCTGTAGTATACAGATGCTCTCGTCCTGTTTAAAGGCACAGTCAGTAACTCACATTCTGATTAACCATGCCAGCTACAAACACGTGCTTTCACCATGCAAAAATCCAATCGCAAGCCCTCTCCAATTTATGGGTTGCATCCATTAGTTTAGAGGCCTTTAGAGGGTCTCTCAATATCAACTGCAAACTGCGTGTCACCTGACAGGTAATGAACTGGTTAATGGTTAATGAGTCGATTCTCAAATTCAATTTCAGTAATTGTTTCCTAAATCAATGAATAATCTTTCACGATGGTCACAACTCATACAATGGCTGTCTGCGGTTACTAAGCCGTGCTCTCCTACCTGCCAGTATGGAGTAACAGTTACGGATGCCAGCAATTACTTTTACTTAAAGGACTAATTAGACAAAAGCCACACAATGATAACCTTTGGAGGGGGTGGAAATCATGTGCTCGGCGTAAGGGTGAAATGATGGCACATTGGGCTTATTTATAATGTTCAATTTCCCGTTTGGGCCCCACTTTGTTGTTTCACTCCCGTCAGATTCAGTTTGCGAGGTTAAAAAAGGGATGTCCACCCATATAGAGTGCCATTCTTTATAGGACACACCAAGGACCATCTCGGAAACAAGCTTCTGGCATAGAGACGCTATTCTTGTAAAAGATCTTCTTCTATTGAATCCTGACCAGAGTCAGAGTGTTGCAGAAATTGGCCTACTGAGCTTTTTTATTCAGCGTTTTCCAGGGTCTGTCATTGGGAGACCTTCTTACCCTAGCAACCATCACAATGAGGATAGAGGGGCATGTCAGTGGTAAAACACTAGGCTTGCAACCATGTGCAAATCCCGGTCACATCGGGGTCCAGTTGTGAGGATGAGCTCGTCACATTAACCCTAGTTCATAACAAAAGCGTCGTTATGAGGTGGAGCATTGATACTGACCCATTCATGGTGCTCTATGCTAAGCCGTAGCTTCACCAAAACAATCAAAAAGTGATACGGAACTTCACAGTATCTGTAAATTTTGGTATATCCATTGACCAAAAAGCTTTGATCAGTATGATCAGATTGTTATAGAGGTTTACTCACTTGGGCCTTCATCAAAGAACTTGGTCAACAAACCCAGTCACTCTCCGGGGAAGGTCTAGTTATAGCTCATATCACAGAGATGGATATCATTACAGCAGCTTCTGACAAAAAGTGCGCACGCTGAAGAGCAGCGGAGATCAAAAGGTGTATTTCTCTTCAGGAAAGCATTCCCAAGACAGACATCAATACATTATTAGTAGGGGTACATTGATGCCGAGAGCCATCCTGTCATTACCTGTTAACTATTGTACTCTAGCTTGCTGTCAACGACAGCAAGTAGAATCTGGTCGAATACATGGGGGATGAAAGGGGTCAAAAATAGAGATTATAGCACCCCCAGGGCCAACTGTGTGATCTGAAGTGGGGTACCAATGAAGTGACAGCCCTTCTGATTTAGGGGATGCAGCGTGAAGTTACAAAGCCTGGACATGGGTTGGAATTATGAAAATTGTGTAGGTCTAACCCAGGCAAACTGACTCAGTGTTATGCCACTAGACTGGAGAGGGTAAATATCAGTCAACCAAGCCGAGCTAGTCACGCACATGCATTATTGGGTATCTAAGTATCACGCAGTGGAGCAATGCATGCAGGTCAGCAATGCTAGCAGACCTCTGCCACCATCTGCTGCCACCATACCCTCTGTGCACACTGTCCAAAAACTTTCTGGGAGCGGATCGGATTAATCAGTCTCTGTGCACCCAAAGAATCCAACCATATCAACCCCAGGATCACGTAAATAGATGGTCGTTGTCGCAACGCGACTGATGAACAACACACACACTCATAAGTTATCCCCACATAATAGTAAGTAGCTAAAAAGCAACTAGCATGCGCCACTATGTAAAGTTGTAAACTGTCAAGGTCAAAGTGGATAGCAAGGTCAGGTGGATAGAGAGTAACTCAAATCCTATTATAGTGAGACTGGTGGTGTTGAGCCTGTAATAGGATCAGTGGTATAAAGAGATATAGCCCAGCTGTCAATGCCACCTTGGGGGCTTTATGTCTACAAACCTAGAATGGCCGGCTCATAACTGTATGCTACTGAGCTATGGTATAACAACCAATGAAAGTATGAACAAGATGTACCAACGAACAGACTGGTCTTACTTTGATGTTTTAATAGACGGCTGCCTTTGCTTTAAAAGTGCCTCGTGTTCATAGACACTGCTTGGTGAAGCTATGCAGTGTACGGCTATAATTCTTCTGTTCATGTCCATCAAGGAATCTACTGCACAGCTACATTAAACAGGTCAGCGATCAAGCTGACAAATGATCCATAGTCGCGTGTTCAAAGAGACAGCACTTACTTCAAGTCCCTCTTATTGGGAAAATCTGACGTCTGATTATTGAATACTTGAGTTAGTATTGAGATTCTGAAATTTTAGTCTGACCTTGCTATCTCCAGCTGATGTGCTCGGTTTAAAAATGTGTATCGTTTTTCTTCTGTTACGCTACAGAGGTGTAAATTTGCCAAGTTAAAACCGAAAATTGGCGATACCGATACGATACCGGTGGTTCTTAAGCAGACTAATTAGCTATTGGTAGTTATAATCATTAGTCGCTGTTGAAATCACCCATTCAAATCTTGTTAGCTTTGCCAATTACCATGAATATGTTTTGTTGTGTCTTTTGGAACATTACCAGTCCTAACTCTGCCTGATTGGGTAGAGTTAGTGCACAATAAACACTATCCAGCTAAAATCATTGTTGCCCACATGGTGCACGATACTTGACACGCGCTTATTCACAATTTGTTATACAGATTACAAATGTATATAACAGAATGGTTTGCATGGCTTGATTTTTAGGTTGCGTCTAGCAAATGCTGTTCCAAAATAAACCTTTGAAAATGTAAACTAGCTTTTACATGCAAAATATGACCATGTTGTCTCATAAGAACAGAACTATTTTCTTATCTACATGTATACCTGAGCTATCAACGGATTGTCTGATTGCCACCGGTTGAAATGATCCATGACAATTGATTGCAAACCTTCTAACAGGAATAATCTGCCTAAAGGCAATGTTCTCCTCTAGCTTGCATCCAGTTTGAGTCAAATCAGACGCCCGTCAGAGAGGTAAAAAGTGGATTGAATGAAAGCTGAGTCGGGTCAGATGATTTGTCTCTCAGTGACAACACATTCATTTTGTCTTTTTGTCTTTATTTCAGTTACCATAGTTTCTCCCTAATACATTTACCCTGCGCAAAGGAACGTTTTGCTGTCAAAAGACGAGATACTCACCAGTTGAGTTTGAATCATTCTAAGTTGGGTTAGTTCCGAGTTAAATTACAATCCCAGTGCTGTGTACCTGCATAGCGCTTTGTTGATAATGATAGATAAAATATTGATCATTTGTATAGCAAATCCAGCAGCATTATGCCAAAGCCATAGAAGCCATAAATAGCCCAGTCAGCGAGCCCAGTCAGCGATCCTGGGTAAATGTAATGAAGGCAACGGGCCGCTGCCGGAATTCAAGGGCAGGACTTAGTAAGGGGGTCGTTCATTTTCTGGAACTACAGTGGCATTCAGGGTAGCAATGCTAATAGAACATTACATTCATATTTATATTCTTGATATCGGTTGAGTTTCAAGCCAATCATGGTTTATCATATATTCACCTCATAAATTCTCTTTGTAGCTGTTAAGCATTGGTATATACTACACCCCTAGTGTCCCCTAAAATATATAGGATCCAACGATAACGGTTCCCTGTCATTGTATCGTGTTGATTTACTATTAAAATACGTGTTTGCCTTATAGATTCAGCCCTTTCTGTGAAACGACGTGCCTAATATCGTGGGAATGTTTTATTCACACATCAGTAAATCTAGTCCTTTGCGTCAGTGGTTAATCCCCCAACCAAACAGTTTGTATCAAGAGATTCAAGAACGCAATGCAATTTTTTATCTCATCTCACTTTAAATTTCTGTAAGCCTGATTGTATATTGTGACTTTAATTAAGGAGGTCCATCCACACAGTAACTTTCTCTATGAGAAATTCCATTGATCATCCTGAAAGCAAACTTTCGGATGAGAGATTCTATACACATGAAAGAAAATAATATGATCTTGTATACTTAAAATCTACCAGATAATTTACATATTTGTAAATACACACGTATGCTATACATGTATCAGATGAACCCAAATGGTTTGATGATTTTGCAGTTGGTTGGTGTGGCCTACCCAGTGACCAGTGATCCAATTATGTCACTGACCTACATAAATATTCTGGTCTTCATTGCATTATACCTTGTGCTGTTAAAGTGAAGGCGTGAATTTACCTTTCATAATCAGCTATCACTATCAATGCTGAAGGATACCCATTGAAGGATTTCCAAAATAACTGCCAATGAGAGTAGGTAAGAACTAGTAGAGATTGTTAAAAGAAATTGAACTCAATTTTGATTTACTGTGGAGCAGAAAGAATCATCAAAATGGCACTACTGGGGGAATTAGAAAGAGGAAAGCATATGATAAGGGTCTCTTGTCCACCTTGTTAGCAGTCTACACACAGGTTTTGGTTGCCAACTGGCTTTCAATTCATTTTTAGAGTCTAATGGCTTTATTTCATTTTCAAAGGCAGATAGTGTACAGATAGCATATATAACGCATTCTCGGTTCAAGGGCTGATAACTCCCAGCAGTCAATAGAATACCTGACGCGTCAGACTTTCAGAAACTATGAAAATGGCCAGGGCCAGACTAGCCAGTAGAATTTATTCACATCTTGACTCAACAGCACGTGTAGGTTCAAGGCACGGCGTGTTACATCGCAGGCTGTCAGAATCAGCAGCGGCAGAACATGATTCGCCGGGACAGCACTCATCATCAGACAGTGATCTCGTCATGACGGCAGCAAATTTCTTCATTATATCACGAGTCTGCTGCTTTACCATCTGGATGGCTGCACTACCAGGGCTGTAATCTGCTGGACCTGCAATATGACAGCACTGTGTTACATAGAGCTCATTGGTGGTCATTCATCTTTCACTAGAGCCTTCAAAGCGCTGGGCATGCAGGCAGGTTGAACCCGTGAATCCCAGTTATGACAAGCATTTGTGAGTGTTATCAGTTTACATCAATCCATTACCTACCCCCGAGTGATATTACCCTGGGTTTTTCTTATATGCTTATCGAATTGCTCCACACTAGTAATAGAAGTCTTCACTTCCTTGCCATCCTTGTCTATGTCAATTACATATATGCCCTGCCTTTGAATCATCCGGGCTAGTCTGATATCATTCCATTTCTGAAAACAGAAAAGCAATCACTCAGTGAACCACAAGATCTGTGAGTGATGCTGGCCAGTCTTTGAGGAGCAACATCTCAGTTCTGACAGTGCTGTAGTGCATCATGCAAAATAATCAAATACCATCCGACTTGGAATTGAAGGGTAGTCAAATACTCAAACAGAACCAAACGATTAAAAATGAGTGAATTTATAGCCATCCCTTGTATTTGGCAAAAGTTCGAAGAAGATGGTCACACTTATATGTACTTTGTGCAGCGTTCGGGCATCTGTTTTCGGATATGGTTATGATACTCTTATTGACCCTTTGATATGCATGAGTCAAAGTGGAAGTGACTTTCGGAATTAATAGCTCTTCACCACTGTTCCCACAGGTAGAAGATGAAGAATAATGACGCTAGTTAATGGTGATAAAAGTGATGCCAGTATTCAAATAACCGCGATGCCTGGTATAAATAGTCCCCAAGCATTTGGCTGACCTAACACTGGTGCCACAAAGATGAAAAGTTTTGGCCTGAGCTGACAGTTCTATGGTTTCAGCTAGTAGAAAACCATTGCATAAATAACGTTATGGCCAGTCTACGTGATAACAGTTGTCGATTCGCAGCAAAACACCACTGGCCCTTGTTTGCTTACATGACCGGCTGCCACTCTGTAACTGATGAAAAAGATGTCACTCTGAAATGCACCAGCAGTGAAGAGAGAAATTGCATGCGCTATCATCATTTTCGGCAGTAACTGAGCAGAAGCCACTTGGTAGCCGGTTGTGTAAACTCAACTTTAGAGCTGTACTGTAGTAATCACACATCAAAGTCTAGATTTCAAAGGATGCCTCTGAAGATCTTTTACAGGAGTTGAATAACAATATGAAACCCTGGTCCATGCAGATTAGAATTTACTAATCACATCAATATAAAAACACATGAGCTAATGCTTCACCTGTCCTTGAGGCCTGTTTTGGAATAGTGACAACTCTATCCCCATTTGAACTTAATGGTCTAAAGTTACTTGGTTATCCCACAATTAATACCTTCATATAGACGGCAGCTTCTTCAAAGTTGCCCAGTTGTACATAGGAAGCAGCCAGAAGAAACCATGACTCCCTGTAATACCCTTCTATCATAGCTTTCATCTCCTCCGATACTTCTGATCCAGTCGCCTAGCAACAGGAAAATAAAAACTAGCAATACTTCTCTCTAATTATAAGTTTTAACCTTTTTTGTTGCTTGTTGTTCGCGATATCCATGAATACCTCAATTGGTATAAAAACCAATTCGACAGCTTGCAGTTAGTTTTTTCATTGTTATGGTGAAGCTACCTGGTTAGATACTTCATTTTTTTCCAGTTACGGCTTAGCATGGAGCACCTTGAACGGGTCAATATCAACCCTCCACCTCGCGATGAGGCTTGTTTTTGTTTTGAGCTAAGAAGAAAGTGAGGGCCTCATACCGGAACCCGCGCCCCACTATGACCTGGATTCGAACCCAGGTTGTCACGGTTACAAGCCAAGCTCTCTACGACTAAACTATCTCGCTATCCCAGCAGTGCAACCATCATGTTATCCTGCTTTCTTTTAGCCCAACCCCTCACCACAAGTTGAGCTGAATTTTCAGTGCTGTATACGTTGATGCCTTATGTATCTTCCTGTTTGGCACATGTCAGTTAGTGTCCATTACCCGATTTTACCAACTATTTTGTCAAGAAGTTGACTATTTCCTCTTTTGGTAAGTTTGGAAAAACCCTAACTTTACCATTTATTTTTATTTTCCAACTATGCAGTTCATGACTTACGCTTAGAACTTGGGTGGATTAAGAACTCATTCGCAGAGAGTTGTGGGTTCGAATTCGTAAGATTCCATACTGGTGAGAGGTAAAACACCCATTCTCAATTCACTCCTTGACCCCGCACAGGAAATAATAATATGGACCATAAACGGAGTGGAAAATCACCAAATTTAAAAGCTTTGCTACACACCATGTGGTTTTCCATATCCAGAAATGCCTGTATGGCTTTCTCATGTTGACCGTATCCAGCCAGCACACAGCCAAGCTGGAAGCATGTTTCCAGTTCCGAGTGCCTAACGGGAGACATCAGTGCATCTCTCCTAGCCTGAGTAAAAATAAAGCTCAGTTATTCTGAGTTCAAGTGCTCAGTACAAGGATTAATACAGCATACATATATGCGGAAAGAACACCTACCATGTGCAAGCGGGTTTGTAGGTCTTTATCTGAGGTAGGTGCATCGGAAGTCTCTTTTAAATCTATGCAGGAGGTTGCAATACAAATTTACTATTTATGGGTGATAATAACAATGATGTCATGTAAAGTGGGCAACTATTGTGAACATTACAGCCTGTTATTCGGTGTCTTGTTGTTTTACAGTCCACTTAAATTACATAGGAAAGTCAAGATTTCTTTTTTATTGCTCTACTCTAGGAGTTGGCCATCCTAGTAGTGGACCTCCTAATATTGAGACTTAGAGCGATACAAGCTAAAATTTATGTGAGGAACTCATACTCACAACAGAAGCCTGCTATGACAAGGATTAGAACTTAGGTTCGCATGGTTGCGGGCCCAGCACTCTATATACCACCATAGCATATGCCATCTGTAGCAACGCAACTAGCTCCATGCAAGGTCAGAAATTTTTGCAGATGAACATAAAATGTTCGTTTCTCTAGGTGCCATTGCCAACAGTCTTGTAGATTAGCACCACACCGGACCCCAATCATTTGTTAGTCAGTCTGCCGACACGAGCAGCAAACCATACTGCATGAAAGGTAGCAGTGTGATTGGCTAAATAATTGTCAGGTAAAGTAGACTGTACCCACCAGTCTCATGATGCAGTCTTGGATTTCGGCGATTTCCACGCAGATAGCACACGGTGAGTTTAAGTACTCTGCAGCATACTGACCTGTAAAAGTAAGACATCTAATTACATATCAGCTTTACTCATATTTGTCCCAGAATAATCCAAGAAGTCCAATCTGGTCTTTGCTTTAAAACTCAATTGTATAATTTTTAAATGACCCTTGAGTTTAGTAGATCAAAAAAGATTTGTTTTGCGGGCTGGTGTTAAGGCGAAAGGTCTAAAATCTCTCCATGACAATGGGTTTACAAAGACCCCTTTAGCAACTAGGGCTATAAGATCTGCAAACTATGCCAAAGATGAACCCATGGTTGTGAATTTATGGGTTGGTAGTCAATCCACGGTTACAAGGCTGACCCTGTGGGCAATCTCACCGACTGCTGATGTCACTGAAACAGACTGATTTCGAGACAGCTTGTGAGCGAGAGTTTTCAAAAACTCCCTCTGTTCTCCCAGCAGGGAATGGGTGCCCATCTCTGTTCAAAGCTGAGGAAGGTGAAGGCGGTGAGGAAAGGGAGTGGCACCCCATCCCAATTAAACCACTATCGGTAAAAGCTGGCTCTCTAACAACCACTTTACAGCATGGCCATTGGTCGGGGAAACCTGTTGCTAGATAGAACTGAAGGGAAGTGATATTATAGTCCGCACGCTTCTCATTGGTCGGTCCATCATAGACAAGGGTGCTTCTGATGACTTCATTTTTGAGCCTGTTGCCTTCTGAGATCTCTGTGTCCACTGTGACTTCACCTGAGCACATCAAGGCCTAGAGAGAGATAGGACCATACAGTTAACCTCAAGCTAGGGATGGATAACTCCATGGATAAAACAGCAAATTCAAGCGTTTTCGAATGGTCTTACTCCTCTTGACCTACAGATTGCAAAGCACTGTTAGCTACACTAAAATCCTGTAGATTGTTGACACACAACAGGGAGGGCCCCTCAAATAGTCAATACCTCGCTGACCATCATTTTAACTCCTTCCGTATGCACTCAACGATGGCATTATTAGTCAACGAACAAACAGAACAACCATATAAACCGAGCAAGGCTATTCGAGCTACTAGTTAATACCTGTGTGGCTTTGCTAAGCAGTTTCCATGGTAAATCACATGATTTGTGGGTGTCTGGGCACTTGAAAGGGACTTCTTCCTTAGCTTTACAAGGACCCATGGCCTCACCCGCCTCACCCGCCCCACTCGGGCCTGCAGAGCACGTCTTCATCTGGGCCATCTGTTCCGGAAGTTTCTGAAGATCAGCTTCCATCTTGGATGATTCGTACACTGCTACAAAGTTCTACAAGATATAAACAAATAATGTACTATTGAAATGACGGACCAGAAGGCTAAAATCATATGATATTATAATTAGGTAGTAAGTAAGTGAAACATCGCATTGAAGTCTTCCTGGTTGTGAAGAATGATGAAAACAATATATGGGGCCTAGTAGGCCCTTGATCGAATCTAAGGGTTCTTTAATTTATTTACCTCATACAGTTTCTTTATAGAATTGCCCAAACTTCAATTCAAAGAAAACAGACTTTGATTTCCAAAATTTCTCAAAATTGAAACTGCTTCCAAGCCAGGTTTTATTCGAGAGTTCGAGATTAAAGGACAAAAAGGTCTCTGTCTGTTCACAAGATCAAGACGAATTCAGAAAAGCATCACCAGTAATAGGCAATCTATAGTACTGACTGATTACACAGATACTCACAGTGATCACTCACTACCAAAGCTTTACACGACTTTGACTAACTGATGAATGTTGTGTATGCAGCTATGCCATCAAGAATTCTCAGAATCTAATTGTTTTAACTTATGTCATTGTGGAGTTGTCTGCTCTTCAATGATAGAGATTTACTTGACCGACCGGTGACTACTCGGTACATAGCACATGCATAGGCGTAATTGTTATTGCTATTGCCCTCCAAAGAAGTCATTCCTGGGATCTGCCTTCATCCGTCTAACTACTAATTGATTCCTGCGATAGGCCATGCTATTAAGCAGACCACTTGTGCTTGTTGGATTGGTAGGAACCAGAATATATATGAGACGAAGACCACATTCATAGCGGCAGTCTGGCCTGACCAGGGTCACATACTGGAGTCTGGATCTAAAGAGTTTGAGCCAAACACTTTATCCGGTGAGCTATCCCATGCTATCTATAGATCATCAATACGACAGTCAAAAAGTACTTGGATTTCAAAACTGTGAAGTTGTCCTTCCTTAGCTGCAAAAAACAA
>Ga0224501_10003851_pt1 | contig 11835 bp, 6 predicted proteins | sample SF_Oct11_sed_USG_4_FD_169105 | JGI IMG/M metagenome (GOLD analysis project Ga0224501, IMG submission 169105) | Sediment microbial communities from San Francisco Bay, California, United States - SF_Oct11_sed_USGS_8_1 | ecosystem: Environmental > Aquatic > Marine > Sediment | place: USA... | reverse complement strand
CCATGTCAGGTTCCTATTGCGGGTGAGAGCCCCTCATACAGTTCGTTGCTACTACGAATTGGGCTTGGGCGATCATAGAGTTATTCCTATAGGAGGATAACTCTATGGTCCGGATGGTATAATTATAGATGTTATGGAGTAAGGGAGGATAACTCTATGGTCCTGATCAGAATCATAGAGATTATGGAGTAAGGGAGGATAACTCTATGGTCCTGATCAGAATCATAGAGATTATGGAGTAAAGGAGGATAAGTCTGGATAACTCTATGGTCTGAAGTACACATTCTGAGCAATAAATTAACTGTATGAATGGTTTTTCAGTGAAAGATGGAAAGATTTATCGTGGTGTACGTAACTTCCTGGAGACAGGATTTGGCAAAGCAGGAGAGAGACGTCTGTGGTGGAGAGCAATTGCTACTTGCTCATGCGCTTTCTGCAGTTGGGGAGAAATGGAATCTCCTGACTGGCGTGATGGATATTATGACGGTTGGTATGATGGTGAGTACATGAAGCAACTTCCAGTGCAGTGCCCCATGTAACTCATTGTCAGCGTAAAGTTTTCGGAAGGCAGGAAGAATTATATAGCATCTAGGTGTCTTTAGAGAGTATGGTGATGTGATATCACTAGATCTGTCCAGCAATTACATGTGACAGTTTACCATGCCTAGGTCAACCTGTCGCCTCTACCCGAGGTAGCCACAGGTTCAGTATGAAGCATTGTGCTCCGAAACTGGGTAGTGCCGGGCTTAACACCTGCGCTTAAAAAACTCCTCTTAATTCACGAATAAGCACAACCCACATATGTGTAGATTCTGCAAGATGTGACATTGGTACAATCGAAAGTCACTAGCCGTTAGCAATTTTTATCAAATGCTGGGACACGCTGCTCACTTTCAGGGATACTTTTACTTTCTCCAACTGCTGAAAAGTCTTCACAAATAACCACATAATCAGCACTGGCTATGGCTGCAGCTGCGGCTTAAATCTCCTTTGTTTACAGGCTATTCCACCCCGGATTATGGCTCTGGATATGATGAAGCATCCATACCTCCTCCCTAAGATGAGGGGCAGCGGGTCATCATTGAATCAACTATGTTGAGCAACAAACTCGAGCAGCAAATCAGGCGCATGCTTGTGTAAGCAGCTGTTAAGAGCGCAAATACAACTTGTTTGCTTATGATGGTCTACAGACTCTGGGTTCATTTTGAATCCGTTATTGATAATCCTATTTTGGAAGGGAATCTATTATTTTCATAAAAAGGTTTTTCTTCTTTCCTGATTTCACTTCATCTATGCATCTGCCCTTCACGGTTGTCATCCGTTCGTCTATTTTTCTATAACTAAGTGCGATCTGCTAATCACTTCTGTGAAATAAACTTTTTGCTTTAACTACTTTTTTAAACGCAGAATTCTGTAAGCAAACCAAAGATCAAGATGACATTACCATCTGGGGAGAAGCAGTGGATAAGTGGGAGGCGCATTTGGCTTTGGGCCAGGTGACCCGGGTTCAATTCTAAGTTTATGCGTCACTTTGTGTTTTCTCGCTCGTTGGATTCAGCCCATCCATAGACTAGCAACTCTAGGGAGGGGGTATATCATTGACCATCCTGAAAACAACCCATTGGCTTGGTGATGCCATCCATGTAAAACAATATGGTTGTATCTCTTTGCAATGAATTAATGAGTGAACAATTTTTTTATCATTCAGTTTTATTTAGAGAATAGCTAAATCCACAGGGTTGGGTGACTTACTACAACAGCTAGTCACAAACTATCACAAGGAATCAGCTTATACCAACAATTCACATGCATACAGAATGTATATAGATGGTCATCACCATGACAAGAATCATGATTCTATAGGACCTCAATGGTAGCCAGAGTATTGTCAGTGTTAAAGAGACCAGACTGTGAATAAGATGCGTGATAACTGCAAGAGAAGCTATAAGCCTATATAAATTAAAAAAAAAAGGTTTGCATACAAGTCAGGCGAATAGTGGCAAACTGACATGGCTAACAGATCTTTGGTGTAATGGCCAATTCAATACAGAAAAGGATAAAAACAGTTTGTAATAATACAACGCGATCATTCAGTATTGACTATTGTATATTGTATGACTATACCATGTCTTTCTGTGTTAAAAAGGGTTGGGTTTGAGATCGATAGTCCACATGTGCACCAGGAGGCCTACGATTCAGACTGGAATACTTATGACCAGACGGCATTGGCATGGTGAATTCGGACTCATCATCATCGTCTATTGAGCTTCCAGAACAACTCGAGGATATCTCATCAGGGCAGCTGTACTGGCCTTGACATTGTCCATTATAAAGACCTTGGTGGCAGCCTATACCATCCGGGTATAAGGTACTATAGTATGGTGGAGTCTCTGTGGTAACGTTATGCACAGGAGTGCAACTGTGTAACTCAGTAGTGTTAGTTTGGTTGCTGGGGTTGCTAGGTCCAGTACTGCTATGATGGCTTGGAGCTGAACTATTAGATACTGATGGTGCTGTTGTACTTCCTAAAGCGTACACGTTACTATTATCCAAATACCAAGCTCGCATCTTCTGATGTACTTCTCTCGCTGTGGGTCGCTTAGACTCACTTTCATGCCAGCACTCCATCATAAGTGAATAAATTCTTGGTGGGCATTCTGGCGGACAAGCCAACAGCTGCCTTGACCTTACTATTTCCACCACTTCCTCGTTGGCAAACCCGTAATACGGTTGCAGTCCATTACTAAATACCTCCCACATCAGTACTCCGTATGAGTACACATCGGTGCTGAGTGTGAACGCGCCGTAGGTGATGGTTTCTGGTGGTACCCAACGTACCGGGATCATCTGGTTATGAAATGCGCAGTAATCAGTTGAATGTAAGCCGTAGATGATTTTTAAGTTAGATATCTTAACGTTTAGGTTATGGCTGACAATGATATTACGCGCTGCGATATCTTTATGGATATAAAGTTGGCAGGAAAGATATTCTAATCCCGAAGCTACCTGAGTAAGAATATACATGACCTCTTTATGCTGGAGAGTTGAACCATGAGCTTCTTGACTGACCAGAAACTGATGTAGATCTCCCAGCGGCAGGTGCTCATATAAGATACACTGAGGACTACCCTTGGTGCTAATACCGAGCATTGACAGCACATGCTGGTGCCTGATCTCGTGCATCGAGTTGATTTCATTCTGAAACTCCTGACTCTCAGTTATACTTGGCTTTTCTCTGAGTGTCTTGAGAAATATCATTGATGTTGTACCGTTACCATAGAGCCCAAAAACTTGGCCTTTGAAAATCTTTCCAAAGGTGCCCGCTCCAAGCTCTTGGATTTTATGGATATTATCCGAAGGAATTTCTTTGATGTAGATGGACGACTTCTCTGATACACTTCCAACCTCATAACCCTTCACTAAAAAATCAAACAATCCCAAATAAGGACCAGAACAGTTGAAGTTATTCTCCCAACTCTACGATTCTTGCACAATAAAATTGATCCTGGATTGCCTAATATATCTATATAAAACATGAAAACCTTCACGCACCGTATTGAACTAAGCCCTGATCTCATCCCATGTGTATCTAAAACTATTTGGTTGTAGTCACTACAGTTCCACTGTCAGAGTGTAGATAACTCCAAAGTCAAAGTGGGAAGACAACTCCGTATTTCAAGAGAGGATAATTCCATGTTTTGTGTGTTGGTTGGAGGAGAAACAATAGTGTAAGTTACTAAGAGATTTTCACTCACCAATGCTACTACTGATTCTGCCACTGGTGCTGGAGCCGGGGGAACGAGTAGCCTGAGCGGATTTTCTCTTACGGCAGATACAGACAATAGTGAGGACAACTCCTAGTACTACTAAAAGTCCTAAAACAACTGGTAGAATTATCTGTATAAAGAGATCTTTCAGATCATCCTTAGTTTTTTGTCTCTTTACGGTTTGGTCTGCTGTTTCCACTACAAAAAAACAACAACAATCAAATTGACATTAATACTGAACTTACTGATAGTTTAATTCCAAAACACTCCATAGAATCTTTACGGGATTTCAGGACAGCATTAGATACAGGGGGCAATTTCATATTTAGATTCTCCTCCGAAAGTGACTAAGAGACCACACACACAGCACCCCTGAAAGGTATTTCGATGATAATTTGGACTCACTCCTGTAAATTCGCTCAGTGAATCAGCATGCACAATGATATAATTATCTTTTTAAGTTTGTTTGTCCGTACGCCTCATTTTCATTCGTTATGAGCTTGATATTCCCCTGGTCTCACATCCTCTAATCAGATTTTTTATAGCTCCATGCTGTCACGTATCTATCCTATTTAAGAACCTCCTTATCCGGAAGCACGTTCTGGAGTGGTACGATCTAGTAGTTAACTGAGCATTCATACGCATGGGTTGAGCCTTGGAAAGATCAGCACTTGAACCCAGGATCTTTCAATTCTGAGTCAAAATCTCTAGCCATAAACCTTTCTCATTTCCTGTATGCTCACCAGGCTTGATAGTTGTGAGAGGCACGAGACCAATCCTAACGCATCCAGGATTGTCATCCAGTTGAGAACAGTCTGGTAGAAATTTCCAGTTACTCTGGTCATCTACAACAAAGCAGACACAATAGAATCTACAGTCTTCTACCTCTGACTTATATATCGGGCTCAACCCATGTGCTCCTTTGATTGAATCCAGCTGTTTCAGCCTTTCAGTTTTTAGTATAGAATATAAAACACTATATTTCACCCAGTTGGCTTTTTATTTAGGCTCTCTGAAATTATGGAACACTTATGTGTCTTCAAGACATGTAAACTTCATCACTGATACACCATCATTGTATCGGACTGGTTAGTTTTGTCTGGGGTTCTAATTCTGACGCAGACAGTCATTCATGATTACCACTTGCGTACAAACTGTAAGTTATGATCAAAGAAAAGCCTGGAAACTTCACCAGAACCTCAGTTAACCACACTAGGGGAATTTGTAAATGGTAGCAAAATATCATGCAGGTGAGGCCAAGACTTCTGACATGAGTCCATTATCTCAAAGATGAGACTTGACATTTCCTCTTAATGTCCGAGTACCTAGTCTACACTCTTTGTTCTATTTTTATAAGTAAACATAATGCCAGGCTATAATAAGCTTTTACCACTTGACTTAGAAATAAGCTTGGAATATGACATTGCCTATATAGCGTGAGGATCTCTTACAGCCCATAGAAAACACCCATGGTGAGTGTAATTTATCCAGGCAAAACATTAAATTAGACAGCTTGTTTACTAAACAGAAAAGAAAAATGGCTGGCCGAAAGAAGCAACCTTTCCGGAGGTTGTGATGGAATTATAGGGAGAATAACTCCATGGTTGCGGTATTGAGTCGGCAATATTTTATAATCTATAGTGCTATATTCAAACCCGATGAAACGGACAATTTATTAATATGGATGCGGCGAGAGGCATTTCAGAAACAATTCATCACACAGTGTCACAAGTGGATTTGGTATGGTTTTGTTGACATCACTGTGGCCCAAAAAAGTTCAAATGTGTTACATAACATGTCATAAGCCAGCGGCGGAAGGTGATATTTTTCATTCCAGCTATTTTTAAATTCAGACTATATTAAGCGAAATCGTCACTGTTTGGTTGCGACGATAGCTATCAGCGAAGTTTCCAGCATAGACCTATTATGCATTTGAGTTTGACTTAGGATGTCAACTGGGATGCAACCAAGTATCAATTATTCCTGCACCTGCAGTAGCTGACCAAATCATATACATGTAGTACATGATGTACTATATTACATTCATGCCCCTCATTGCACTGAGTATTGAGTAATCTTTGTTTATTTATGCACAACAGAGCCTTTGCTAGTTTCTCAATTTGATTACAACATCTTATATTCCAAATCTTGGCGGGTTAAATTTTCTCTGCAAAACTCCCCCAAAGTTGTTCTTCAGATGCACAGCATGCCTATCCATATTACACCCATAATGACAGAATAATTAACAGTTAGTAAGAGCAATACCCAGCCCGTTAGTATTTATCAGTCTGAGTGTGCCGATGATGGGATGGGGATGATTAGTGCCACCTCACAGGTGATCATTCAATGCTACGCAGAGCTAGTTCACACTCATGGTAGTTTTATTGAATTAGTGAATTGGTTTCCATAGCCGGGACAATCAATGCACCGGTTCTGCTGTGTAAAACATTCAATCTCAGCAAACTGGTAACCTAAACAGTCCATTTCTATAGCGTTTTCTGTTCAAGTGTTTCAGAAAACAGACTTCAAAGCGTAACCCGCAGGTCAGCGGCCCATAAGCTCTATTATAGCCACTGGGTGAATTTATGATGAGGGGCTTTCGTTGTTTATGATGTTACATACTAGACGGGAATGTATAGGAGAAATGAGATATTTGGACTACTTTCTAGTGGCCTAGATGTTTGCTTAGAAACCTAGTATGTAGGAACAAGATGTTTTTCTCAAGAGCCAATCTGCCATATCAACCTATTTCACACTCAAGCTGCTGCACTACCAAAGCCCCCAGGGACAGGCTTCATCATGTGCAGTAGAAGCGTATCCATATGCCAGCCCTTGTCGGGTTCGGATGCCGATGTTAAATAAAGGACTACCTATAGCGTTACGTTCTCTATTAGGCTTATAGGTGTAAGCAGAAATTCCCCTAATGACAAGTCTCGGGGAAACGCAGAGACAAAGACTGAGTAGGCCAATTTCTGCATACCCAAGACACTAGGAGGATACAAAAGAAAGAGGTCTACAGGTGTGTTTTTACAATATGTCAGCAAAACATGGATAAATAGTGAATATTGAAAGATAAGCTTCTGATTGAGTACAAGACTCACCCTTGAAATCCGCTCTGCAGATCGGGAACAATTCTTCGCATTCTGATCTGCACAGCCTTCTTGGAGTGGTAGGATTTTTGACACAGAGCGGCATCTGCACATAGCACATAGCCTTAACGCTTTTCTGGAAGCATTGTGGCTGAGCATTCACTTCGTAGAGTTGACTAACCATCTCTAAAACAGATGCTTATTGATCAGGGAAAAGTTTGGATCGGACTCAGTGAGCCCTAGATGGAAGGGGAAGTTCTGTGAATCAAAAGTTCATTGATTTGCTCCCTATATGAGAGACTGAGTGGACCTGTAGTAAAGTTTAGTTTGACAATGAATTTAACAGAATTGATCACATACTAGTGACCCGTGAGCCCATGACCCGTTGCAGTCTACTTACCGAGCACTCTCCTTTCCCCCTCAGTTTGGCTCAGACGTGACGTGACATAGAGGTCTTCCTCATTGAGAAATCCGCAGTAGCTTCCTTTATATTTTTGACAGAATGGGTCTAGCTCATCATTCACATCGCTGCAAAGAACACAACTCCATATCAGTGTGATGGGGCGATAACTCCACGGATGAGTGTCAGTTTAAGCAAGGGGCGCAACTTTGCGTCAACACAGCACAATTGCCAAGTTGGATTCAAAAGACAAAATTCAGTAGTTCTCTGTTCAGTGGTTTGTCAAAAATGTGGTATGAACAGCAAGGAATACAATTTTGTATCGGTATTTCATTGAACACACGAGGGTTTGAGCCCAGCAGTGCTTTACAATTGTGCGGCGGATTGGGCCTTTCCTCAAAGTGACGATGCAGTGCGAATTCTTAGGGACACAGGTCCGTATCAGTGTTTTAAAATACGCACAATATGTTGTGGTGCGAAGTACACAAACACAACCTAATGGATGAATGTGCCCATGTGGTGATACAGTAGGGAGGGACCTCAGAGTGAGTGATAGATTTGTCTACCTGTGCGGAGCCTCGATTCCCAGGTCTGGTAACTCATTTGTCTTAGTTGTGGTAACGATCGGCTCTACAAAATAAATGAACATAGATTTTCTCATCTATGTATCAGTCGTGTTGTGCCATTTCGAAATGGTACCGGAGCATCTCAGATCCCAATGCTGCACAGGACCGCACAAATTGTTATTAAAATCTATTGGTTCAGTCACGATCATCATGGTTCAAGGAAATTGAGGGAAATGCATTGTTAATGACCGAGTGTTGAAAAGGATCTATTTTACAGTCCCTTGAGAAACCAGTGCATCAAATTTTAGTATCACTATCATATCATAATGGGACAGCTCAGAGGATTCGTAGTAGCATATTATCTGCGAACAGACCAAAGTAGAGAATTCTCATGCGAATTGACTGTTAGGTGATTATTGACGGTCTAATATCACGGTCCTCTTTTTCTTCTATGCGCATCGGATAAAAGAGAAAGCAATGGCTCAGTGAATGGTGCACTGAGTTTAGAATCTGAGGAACTTAGTTCAATTCCAGGTTTGAGCACCATTTATCCTCATCAATCGCGTAGGACGGTCATCCCAAGAGTTATCTTCCCTATGGATGCAAATTATGGAAATTCTGGGCCTTATTAATGCTAGCGATGTCAAACAAGCCTCGGATGCGATCCGGGTCACACAAATCATATTTTCTTATAATGTCCAGTTCTCTAAAGTTGAGTTTATCTTGTTTATTACTAGTACGTACTTTCAGTGTTATTATAAAAATATAAGAGCATTTACCTGGTGGAATAATCAGAACATTCGCTGAGGTATTCTTCTTGCCTGCCGGATTTTCTCCCTCGCAGAGATAAGTACCGGAATCTTCGATCCGAGCAGGGTTTATTCTTAACCTGTAAAACAATGCAACACTCAACAAACAATATAAAAAGGTTAGCTAGCCAAGACATCAAAGGAATATGCACTTATCAATAGAGAGGTTGGCACCATCAGCTGCGTCTTGTGGGGATGGGATCTGGTGGGAAAAATTGGCAGTGGTTGAGAGGCAACTCTGAGACCAATGCCATAACCTAACATTCCCATGAATATTTACCATTTAACAGAAGGCTATAAACTGATGAATGATATGGGCCATAATCCCTGTTGAATGATACAACTGCCATACTCCTGTTGTTGCTGGTGTTAAGACAATCCGAGAATAATCACTCTCACTAACAGGCTAATGGGCATAAATTACTGCTGTTTATTCCAACCATGGCAGTGGTTTACTAGCATCAAGAAGATTATTACTCTATCCCTGTCAGGAAGGTCGTAATTGGCTGCCGCTGACAGATTTTTACTTCAGCATTTTGGTAAAGTTGGCTGCGGAATACAAATGCTGGACATCGGTCATGTGCCAGTCAGATAATGTCCTATAAATCAGCTGGATGTGCCATTAACGGGATGAAGGCTGCTGGCAGGTGGTTGGTAACCATTGCAATTCATTACCAGCATCAGGTGCATCGACTGAGTGATTTGATTTACTGTTAACCCAGCGAATCAGCAAATGGTTTGATTATGCAAATAAACTCTGCCCGCCTCCCGGAATCTCTCAAACAGACTCCAGAGAATGAAAGCATCGATAATAAAACCTACACAATGATTTGACTTATAAGGCATTAAATGAGCCAAAGCTGCTTTCAATTTGTCATACTAAGTGTCAATTCGTTTGGGTACGACCACACACAGGGAAGATTATATTAGAGATAGTGTGAAGTCTACATATCCAGGGCCGACTTTTACCCAGCTCACCACTTAGAACAACAATCCTAAATCAAAATTATAAATCATTCTAATGGATATGTGATTGGTCTGGCTGATGCATGGTTTTATGCTATAAAGATCACCACGGTAGCTAGTATACTGCTGCTCTACCGACCTTCACCTCCATTTGGATCACAAGTTTCCGGTTACTATTAATTTTATGATCTGACCTAACTTCACCATATATTCCTGAATTTTCTCTTAATGTACTTTGTTTCTTTCCCACAGCTTATGCACCAGCTGGCTGTCTGGGAACAGTGCTTCATTGGCAGTTAGGACCAGACCCTGCGTGGCACTGATTCACTCAATGTGTCACTTGGAGACAACTTTAACTAATCTTTTCTCTGTATACAAACGCAGAGCCAGAGGAGACCAACAAAGATCATTGCCTAATGGTAATATTTTGACACCAAAGCCATCAAATAGCAATATCTACCGTAATCAGACCCGTGGTCGTATAAATATTACTGAGATGATTCTTAGATTATATAATGGTTTGTATGACACCAGAGCTAATTAACAACTACTGGCCCACTATATTATTTCCTCATTCTTCCGGGAGTTGCCCCCTCACAGTTGCGTTTCATACATATTTCATACAAGCTTGGCAGTTCTCAATGTTGTATGAGTTAGTGCTGTAGTGATAGCAGTTCTCAATGTTGTATGAGTTAGTGCTGTAGTGATAGCAGTTCTCAATGTTGTATGAGTTAGTGCTGTAGTGATAGCAGTTGATTGTTGCAGGAAGTATTTTCTTTGTTTTACACCAGACCCTATTGTTTGCATAATCTATTGGACCTAGAGAGATAGTAGACCTATAGACCTATAATACATATAATGTCTGTGAATAGATTCCTCAATCTAAGGCTTATCTCTACTCTATATGATCACAATCTCTATTCAAGTTTAATCTGACGTTTGCGAACTATCCTTTATTCGGAAGTTTTGGGTGGTTGGCTGTTTGGTTCTGGACGAGGGTTGGGGAAGGAAGGGTGCTTCGACTTCAGTTCTCACCTGTTTCCCCAGTTTATGCGGGATGTCTTTATACGACGATCCCGACTTGGTACGATGCGTTTTCCATCCTTGAACCAATGGTAGACAGGTATTGGGTAACCCGTTATGGGGCATTCTAAACTCAGTCGGTCACCTTCATATTTTGTCACGGGCGACATCTCTTCATCGACATTTAGTCGAGCTGAAAATAAATAGCGAGAAAATTATTAATCAGATGATGAAAGAGAAACCCAAGACAAGTAGATATTAGCTGGTAAAAATGGAAACCAAGAAAATTGTAAGTCTATTGGACAGTTTCAATTGCTTCCCGTATGGCAGACATAATACAGGGTTCTAAATTGGGAAGGAAACCACATCCGCGTGGGAAATTGAAGTTTCAGTTGAAAGGAGCTTCAGTACAATAGCGCTGTAAGCTATTCATGCCTCAGAGCAAAGTCAGATGCCTACGGCAAAATAACGGTCTATTACTCCCCATAGACACTAAATGAAGGTAACAACAAGATGTTATCACAATGTGAAAAATTCTGTTTTCCTTTAACAGTGAAAAAGATAACACACTTTTTGTCTCAGTTCATTCTGACTTAATAAAGCAATTTTCCGACAAAGGCCATTCATCGTCCCCTAAAGGCTAGGCTAGAAGAAGTACACTCTGAACAAGTCAGTGTAATTAGTAGTTGGCGGCTATTCCTCGAAAGTACTGCTGATGGAAAGACGTCGAGAAGAAAATCGTTGTTTTTCTAGTAACTCGACTCAGTGTATTCACAATCAACAGCTCGAAATCCGATCTCATCCCAACACCTAGTGTGAGAAGGAATTTAATCTTTAGGTGAAGATTTCAACAAATATTCTTCAACTAACGTCGAGTTTGACATTCTAGATCTGAAGACTATACCAAATATTGTTGACGATTTCATTCATTGTTTAGCGAGTGACTCACAGGGCTTGGATCAAACATTGTATCCAGTTCTGTTAATGATTGAGTTTTTTCTTTCATTGATTGATTCCTAAATCAAATACAACTAGAACAAAGCAGTCATGTGGCATCAAACTTCAAATATTAGACTAGCAAGAGTAACGCGCTACAGACTATGTCAAGGGAAAACAAAGTGTTTTAGGTACGACCAAACACTGACAAAACCAGGAACCCTATCTGCAATGATGAGTGACTAGGATGTGTAACGACCTTCAGGGTAGTGACCCGGT
>Ga0224501_10003850_pt1 | contig 11842 bp, 8 predicted proteins | sample SF_Oct11_sed_USG_4_FD_169105 | JGI IMG/M metagenome (GOLD analysis project Ga0224501, IMG submission 169105) | Sediment microbial communities from San Francisco Bay, California, United States - SF_Oct11_sed_USGS_8_1 | ecosystem: Environmental > Aquatic > Marine > Sediment | place: USA... | reverse complement strand
GGTTCGTAACGTTGATGGTACATTTCCAAAGGTAGCGTGTCCATTTTACTGGTGTTTAATTGTGCCAAAATACCAGGTTTTCTTAGATGAGCTCATCGCTAATCTATATGTCTGTCAAAAGAGGTTGCGTCAAACTATCAAATTTGTTCACTTATGTTTAGACCCTTCCTGCTGTTACACAAATGCCCCCAAAAGCCATGTCAACTGGCTTCTTATACAATCCCGATCCAGTACATTCAAGGTGCGCGTAATGTTCAAGTTACCACAAGTGTTTGCTATATAAAACTCGGCAATACAGCTCCGCATGATCAACTAATGACTGTGACATAACCCTTTAGTTATCTCTGATGGTTTGAGTCATACAAAATGCTGTTCTGTAGTTTTTCATTATTTTTTTCCAGGGGTATAGTAAAACAGACCAGTATATAGCCTGTTCCGGGCCTAATACAAGCTCCGCTCCTGATATGTGGCGTATGGTGTGGCAAAAGAGATCTCCATGTATTGTGATGGTGACCAAATGTGTCGAGGAAGGAAAGGTTAGACGCTTCATTTACTTTTTATACAAGCCTGTTTTAATTGCTAAATTCATATGAAGAACGTTCTTTGACAATCAGCTTTATCAGCGAGAAAAGTTTGTATGGCGCCACGGCGAACGATGGTCAATCGAAGATTGAAACAACTCGAAAATTTATTTTCATTCATTGTCAATTCACTCGTCGAAGGGTTTGCTCGATGAACCTCTGCGTATAAATGTTGTATCGGCAAATCACATTTTATGCTCAAAAGACTCAGCAAGGAATGGATACCAGACTCTCTCTTGAGCTGAGGGAGGTGAAGTCGGTGAGGGAGAGGAGTGGCGCCCACCTCAGTTACACCATTGCCGATAGAAGTCAATTCTTCAACAGCCAATTTCCCACTTGGTCAATCGCTACAGGGCATATAGCTTTTCTCTCCTTGAGGAAGGATAACTCTATGCTCTGAAAGATTCGCCTGATCTTTTAATTGCAGCTTAAATGTGATAAATACTGGCCAGATGAGAAGGAGTCTCAGACGTATGGAGACCTGACTGTCACAAACACGAATGTGGAGACGTGGGCTGACTTTGCTATGTCTACATTTATGATTACTAAGGTAGGACTGTGCAAGTCACCATGCCTACCTTACTTTTCTTCTAAATTCCAAGGATAACTGAAAACATATGACATTCGTTCAAACATGTGCATCTATGATGATGTTATCCAACTGTTTCCTTGTTTATATTGACAGCCAGGCGCTGATCCTTTAACATGTCATCATTTCCACTTTCTCTCCTGGCCTGATCATGGTGTACCTCTGCACTCCACACCGTTCCTGCTGTTCCGGAGTAGAGTGAAGGCATTCTCTAAAGGCATCAGTGCTCCTCTCATAGTACACTGCAGGTAATTCAAAATACAGACTCATTAACACACCAAAACCTGTAACCTTAACGTTGCTGTCATGCCAGCAACCCGACAGGGTGACAAACATATCCTCTAATCATAACCCGGCAGGGTGACAAACATATCCTCTAATCATAACTCAAATTTTTGAAATTGTAAAGGTGTTTGTAATGAGGTTTCTGTAATCATTGTTTTGTTGTAGCGCTGGTGTGGGACGTACGGGCACTTTTATAGCTATAGATTATCTGCTGGATCAGGCCCAGGCAGAAGGAAAAGTTCATGTTTTCAACTGCGTTCAGTTGATGAGAAACCAACGCGTCAGCATGGTGCAAACACAGGTGCTTATCTTAGTCTTATATATACCTAAGCGAACTCCAACTGGAGTCAGAATGTTGTAATGGGATTGAGATCTAAAGTAGTGTTGTCAGAGGCTCCCCTTAACTAAAGAGAAAGAGCAATACACCGAGACAACGTGTTATTCAATAAATTTATAGTTTAATGTTATCTCGCTGTCTAAATAAAATGTATCGAAACTATGACAATGGTTGGATCAGACCCAGTTCTAGTCTTTGATGAAAAAGGTTGGTGTGTCGTTGTTATCCAAGTTATTCAATTTCCATATCCCTATTCTGCCCAGACAGCGACCTTCTCTGTAACTGTGTAATCACCCTAAATATTGGATGATAACTTATGCCCATCACTCTTGGGGCTACGGAATTTTGTGAACTGTTCCAAACCCACAGATGTGTCCAGTTGAGCACTTCTTGAGCGTTATGTTATGCAACCATACACTGAGCATCTGTCACCAACAATTTTTCTTTAATAGGAACAGTATCAATACATATACCAGGCCATAACAGAGGCACTGGAAACTAAAGAGTTCAGCTACAGCGCCCCAGATTTCCAAACAAACTTCAGTATGTGGACTCTAGAAGACACATTCGCCCGTCAATTTGAGGTATGCTGCGAATCAGTAACTCCGCTAACATTCAAAGTTTGTCACTGACTAGATTTCGGCAGTCTGGTTTAGTTACGTTAATTTCATGTTACGTGGATATTATTACTGCCTAGTATTCAAAATGGACCATGAGTCAATGTTGGCAAGACTAATCAGAATAAGATATCCACAAACCTAAATAAGCATCATTCCACTTTCCCAACACTCTGCTATACATCTGTCCAAAACCGCAAGCTTACGACAACAAACTCTTTTGGTTTCATTATCTTCTGTTTGTAGACCTTGAACAACTTAATGGTACCAATCGATCCAGCAAAGTTTTCCTGTGGGAAGGAGCGCGAGAACAAATCCAAGAACAAAAACCCTACAATTCTACCCAGTATGTTAAATTAATTCAGTGTATAAGGGAGCCATCCTATTTACTGAACCTGCTGAGTTTGAGACTCCCATTGTGAGAGTGATGTTCCCGATGCGACCTGGACTCTAACTGTGGTTCTAATGATCTCGAGGCCAGCTATCAAGCCACCGAGCTACATGCACTTTCCATAATTAGAATTGTTATGCTCTTTAACATTTTAGCAATCTGTTTCAACTCTATGGCCTTTTTTACTTTTCCCATGCAAACTTAATGAACTTCATGTGAGTATCCGGTACTCCCGAACCAGAATTCTGTGTTAGTATAGAAACTCTACCGTTGAGTATCCCTCTGTTTTCATTAACAGATGATGAGCACAGAGTTTATCTCCTCTCCCATCCTCAAGGATACGGAGGTTACATCAACGCGGTGTTTGTCAATGTGAGTCTCTCACTGTTTTTTATTGAAGATATGAAAATCTTATTTGTACATCGATAGTATCACTAAGCCAACAGCTCATTTTGCCTAGAGTCCATGGGATGGACCAAGAAGTGGCCTCCGAGTCCTGCGGAAGGGAAACAACAACGCAGAAAGGCACCTTGGAATCCCGATCCACACCCAGTGCGCTATTCACTTAGTTTTGTGTGCTATCCAGTATCCACTAACTCCAGTTTGCTATCCACTAACCTCAGTGAGCTATTCACTAAGCCATCGCTTCTCACTCTGCACCCCGTGTTCTATCATAAGAATTTGTTACCATAAATGTTGTGATAAGCGTTGTGATTTTAAATTAGTTTCTATCTTGTTTTTTAGTCTTATCGACAGAGAGATTTCTTTGTGGTAACTCAGGAACCTCTACAGCATACCGTCGATGATTATCTACGTGCCATCTATGATCACCAGGTGAACACCATCGTGTCTTTGGAATCAGAGCCGGCAGACGGCAAAGTAAGCATGTTTGTTCTATAAAACATACCCATAGTTTGCTCATTGGGTTACCGTTCTTGGTCGTTCTCTGTATAAAAGTAGAGGTTGTCCTTTACCCAACAGCTTTGTGAGAAAACGATGGTTAGAGGGCACAACCTAATTATTTAATGCTTCCGTTATATCATTTAATGCTTCCGTTATATGGAGGCACCCAAGTCTTACTCATTGTGGTTCCGAAATAAAACTGATCATTTCAGAAATGTAGATTGATTCTCTTTTACACGGGTTAGAAATGACTTTGTAAGCTTCTTCCTTCATCAGTTTCACACTTGTTATAGGAGTACACATACTTGCCGATCGAAGAAGGAGACTGCATGGAAACAGATCTATTCAACGTAACGCTCACTAGTATCAATGACCCGCGAGCTGACATAATAGACCGGAGACTTACATTAGAATACAAACAAGGCCGGGTGAGTTTCATCATGTCTACCACTGAGGGTTACATATAACCTGACAAGGTATAGTTGTAGCACCTGGTTGTTTCCTGTTTTTCCCTAGCCTAACATAGTTTGGATATAGTTCTCGAATGGGCAAACCTCATGTATTAACCAGTGACGTTGTACGAGTAGCTGTAATGTAGTTGCTGCGTAGGCTCTAGAAGAGATAGAGTTATCCTACCCTAGAGAGGGATAACTCTATGGTAGTAGGGTTTAAATGCTGGACAACGTCCTTCTGCTCATGACAATGAATAGAGGGTAGTTTTATCCACCATTTTTGAATGTTCTTGGTCCTATAATTACAGGGCAAATCTCAGCACAGAGTTCGCCATTTCCAAGCCAATTTCTGGAAAGACACCACACAGTTGACTGATCAGGTGGATAGCTTTGTGGCATTACTCGAACAAATTGATCGACAGCATAAGATACGCAGAAATAACCCGATCTGTGTCCAGTGCAGGTGAGGATCTAGCAGCCCATGCCAAGTTGACTCATAACGCGTCAGATCCATGCTGACTACTACTGACAGCATAGCGGCCTGTAGCGGTTTGCTTGAGAAACGAAACGCAATAAACTGTGGCCTATGTAGTCTTCAACTTAGAAGTTTCATAAAATTTGTTGAACAAACCTGGAAATTTGTTGAATAGACCTGAAGTAGACCTATTACATGTAACCATTGTCTGACACACTCACGGAGTTATCCTATCAGAATGCATCTATTCTCAAAGGTACCTAAAAAGATTATATTATTTCCGTGAATTAGATAGTGCACGTATGACCATTTCCATGAGCCGCGGTGTGGTACACTGCACTGTTATAACAGGAGTAGTTTTTTGCAGAGATGGAAATGAGAGAACAGGCGTGTTTATAGCAGTCTGGAACTCACTAGACAGGCTCAAAACAGAACAGCAGGTAGATGTATATCATACAGTGGAGCTAATGAGAATCGTGAGACCTCAATTTATAGTGAGCCATGTGAGTAATGTTCGTATTTCTGCTATCAGTGTAGTGTCAATAAAGCAAGATCAATCTGCTGAAGTAATTTCGTTTCTAAGAAAGAAACGGCTGTTAAGGATGAAACTCACCAAGCGCGTATATACCTGTATTTGTCAGCTACGCGTATTTTTTGATCGCGCAACCGTGAGTCCTATCACTACACGCAAGTATTGAATTCAGGAGACTGAACTTTGACCACGACATGCGCATCTATTGTTGGAGGATATTTTATGGGTCATTTAGCAAAGGCAGCTTTCACCATTGCATTTGCGATGTCACCGAGAGAGTTACTAATTGGGAAGACTTATGATCGGCTGACGCTTTACGACCAAACAACCAACGAGCTATCCATGAGGAGCTGCAAGAGTGAGTGGTTTCTCACAACAACTGGACAAGTACCTCACTAGTTTCGTGTTTTCATTTACTGAAATTACTCTTTTTGACCTAACATTTGATTAACTCATTAGTTTGTGATCAAGTCTGTCTAATTCCCTATCAAACTAAACTTACTCCCTAGGCGTCTACTCAGTCTCTCATATCTCATATAATTTTGATTCTCTTCAACCTCACTCGCATGTATGTGGTAATGAATCGAGTCTCCTTTTACGAGAATGTGGAGCTGCGCACCCTTGTAGTCCATCTCGTTTGGTAAGCTTGGTGTGAGAGCGCAAAATTCCACACGCGTATACGCATTGCACACTTGCGCGCTTGGTGAGTTTCATCCTTTAGAGTGGCGCAAAAATTGGTCTACTGAGTCTATTTGACTCGACGTTTCCCATTTCCGTGCGTACACCTGTGTGCCCCATAAAGAAGGTAACTCTACATCACAATCCAAAGCTGCCGAGGGTATTGCGAGACGCAAAGCTTTTGCACGAACCGGGATTAGAGCCAGAGAATGCCCGGTCAAAGGCCCAGTTTGCTATCTACTAATGCACTACTCAAGTGCCTGGCTGAAGATCACAAAATCCTAGTTTCAAGTACTGATCATGCGGGCTCTCACTGTGAGTTCCAAGTCCTTATATAATAGGCAGCTCCTATTGATCCAAAACGGACCTCATCTTTATGGTACTGGCCAACTAAATATAATCTGCAGTGTCCATTCTCAGTATCCAGTGAAGTCAGAATCATGGTAATCATCTCGTAAATAACAACTGTGGGGCCGTTGACCTTTCATTTGGACCTAAACTTGTGTATAGTCTGGCAATACTGTCTGTTGCCGAGGTTGGTCAAGTGCTAAGACTGTCAACAATATAATTGCGTAGCTCAGAATTCACTATAAGACAGTAATATCGTTTATTTTAAATGAAACTTATTATACTTAAATGGATCTATGAGGTCCCCCATCTTTTAAATATTAGACTCGTTTCATAACCGTACATATTCTGTATATAGGCTGTACACTGATGCCTGCATTATTCCCATCTGTTGCCACAGCCTTAACTCTTTTTAGGCAACCTCCAGGGTCAATCGGGAAACAAATACCAACTATGTGGGGGTAGACTGTTGGCCTCGATTATATAGACAAATATCTCAATGCTGTTAACTGTGTGTAACCAAAATAGTATTAAAGTAGATGCCAGATTTAGAAAATTCACAGGGTCCAATGTTTCAGAACGTTTGAAGTCCCAATTTCTACCTTTGAACCCCCATATAACTAAAATGTGAACTGATTTCTCAGTTACTGCATCACATTTTGTTTATGCTTCAAGTAATCCCGTTGCGGTCAATGCCTCCAACTCACAAGATGTCGACTCAAACTGGAGTAAAACTGTCGGCTAGTTTACATTTTCATGGACTATTTACGTCTTCAAAAGAGTACGGGTTACCTTTGAAGATAAGACTTTGTTTAAGCTTTATGTGGTACATGGTGCGATCAGTGTAAATGGCTTTGCTGTAGCTCAGTCCTAAAACCTATGACCAAAATTAATTCGGTGGTAAAAGCACTGGGTTTGCAACCTTGAAAGCCTGAGTTCGAATCCAGGTGATGGTGTGCTACCGCTCTGAGCATGAGCTCCTCACATTTATCCTAGCACCTATTGCTCCAGTAAGCCTCAGGCTAAGAAGGCTAATTAAACAGGATGGCCATGGAGTAGTTTTAAATAAATAAAATTGCACACTGTTACTAAGCTTGGCGCTTGTTTGTTGTAGGACCAATATAGTTTTATCTATGAAGCTCTGTACATGTATCTACAAGAATTCGACCTATATGCTAACTACAAGTGATCTTCTCTCAGGACTCGGTGAAAATGTATGCAAAGATGAAATGTTCAAAGACTCTAATTGTCATCCTGTGACAACCCTTTTGTTATGCATACCTATGGTGCCAACAATGAAATTGCCATTCCACGGTTTCAGAATGAGCACAAACCTGCAAAGTCGTATCAAAAACTCATATGTCAAGTGAATTATTTTTATTTTTTAATACACGCAGGCTTGTATAACTGCATGCTTATAGTTTTTAGGAAAGCTTTCCATTTTATCCAAGCTCGTTTCCTCCGTTTAATCGCACTGTAATTACGGAAAAGTCGTCACATTTGACTTTTTTAATTCCATATACCATTTTGCTACGCAGATTTTTCTGTATTTTATTTGATAATATTTATTTTCATTGCAAGGAATGCATCTGTGACATATTGATGACGATCATAAACAATGTAGTATTACATAACAGAAATGGAATGTTAATCATTTACATGATGATTCGGATGAATTTCTTTAGTTTTATTCTGGGGTGTCATATCCAGGTTTCAGGATGCATTTGGGATACCTGACCAGACTAACCTACCATCCAAGCCTACACCTTTGTAAGCTAATTGCTTACTTCTTCCTATAATGTATTTGTGAAGTCACCATGGATCAAAACTCTTTGATTTTAGTTTTAGCCATCCTGTAACTGACAATGTATGCCATCAACGTTCAATCACATAGACCTTTGGTACTATTTATCTGCCAATGTTATTAGTATTCTGTACCAGGCGGCACCAGGTTGTTTTGTTTCACCATAGCCTGACAGACGGTCACTTGACAGCCAGCAATAAGACCACATGACTCCAGCTACCATCAGTTATTTTTGACAGCTGGCGCTACGCATAGCATGCCAATGCCAGTCAACTGTCCTCTAGTCCACATTTTCAGTTATTGTCAAACTATTCCTTTGTGAGGAAAGACACGCTAATGAGGTCTTTAGTACTGGTGATAGGTAAGTCTTATTGACTTTGGTTTAACCAGGGATGCGATACCAGCAGTACTATCATCAACATTGCTATCATGCATGGTCTGAAGGGCTCTAATATCAGGGCAATCAGCAGACTGGCTGACTCGTCCACGTTTTGGCTGATCATGCTCTTTTGGGCATTGTGATCTACTGAAATGCGTCATTCATTACAGCAATTACTGAATTGCCCAGCACATCTATCAGTCTGGTGACCCATAAATTTGGCACTCTAAAGGGTTAGGGACCACTTGGGACATTTAATGCCAAAAATACCTGATGTGGTAAACGAGGTTAGGTCGATTTTATTTCACGTGGATAACATTATTAAGGCAACAGCCTGGTTTTCAGAATGGGCCACAACAGAAAACTTAGCAGCAGTATGAATTCATCAAATAAAAAAATTAGATCAGAGAGGGTCCGGTCAAACATCAACAATCCTGCACGCAGTGGAAATATTAGAAGATACTGCGCTAAGCAGACCGACTGGACCTTAATTTTTACAGGGTCACTGATATGGCAAAGGTGTCAGTGGGGCAGCCACGCACAGGGAGTCTGCCCATTCAATATGAATGTTGTGAACTGTCTAGTGGACCCATGTTTAGCGGCTTCGCTGAGTACATGTGATGAAAATCAACGCACTGGATCTAGCTGTGAGAGCAACTTCTGCGGAGGGTGTGTCTCCTACTTGACACAGCATGGCCGCAGAATTCATAACCATCGCTGTAAGCTTCTCTACACTCAGCCATTTTTCCTTGTTTGACATCTTCATGGTTATTATGAGGCTGATGGATTAGGTACTTGTTAAACATAGCACACCACGACCAGCCGATCAGCATCAATGCTTCACCTCATAGTAGAATTTGTTTTGAGCTAGGAAAATCTGAGGACCTCATACTCACAACAGAAGCCAACCAAGACTGGGATTCGAACCTAGGTTCTAACAGTGGCAAGCCCAGCGCTCTATCACCAATTTAAACTACCCCGCTAGCCCATGTTTTGCAATAGCGCATCGCGATCGCAACGCAAAGTTCAAGAGTCAATACCTCATCAAACGGTGGTCTAATCTCAACAGTGACATACTGGTAGGTCACTGATCTCACATAACATCACAATCAGGGCACCAAGTTGATTGTATATAGTCAGTACATTTGCTGGTGATCACAGGTGAAAGCGCACATTGTATGCAAGATATTCCAGTCCGGCATTTTCTCGCGGTTTCCTGTCTCAGCGGGATAGCACACTCTTTTGCAGGTCGCAATGGCCGGAGCTGCCGTAATGCTGTATGTATGAGCAGCAATCACCAAATAAGAATGACCGCCAGATGCGAGTGAGTAGTCTTGTTTCCTGGTCCCCCACCTTGCCAAATGTTCAGAAGTCAGTCAGTTTGAACTTGGACCAGTGAGAGTTATAGAAAAATGAGCATGCTTTGACGATGGGGTTCTCCTATTTTTACGAAGGAAGCTTTGGGCGACAACAAGGGCTCTACAGAAAAAGCCTTCTGGGGCGTTTATCAAAAATATCTTTTCGCCCGAAATTATAGCTCTTAACAGGACTCCATTCATTGAACCAATCAAACCTCATCTTTGCACGTATGGCAAAATGCAGTAGCTGTACTAGCCGTGGTAAATGGTATTGAGTAAACTGCAAGAATTACGGGTATTGAATGACCAATAGGATAAGCAAGATGGTTCCTGGCTGTTACTGACCACATTTGACTACTCTTAGAGTGATTTATCACTCCTTTTTTTCATAGAATCAACCAATAGCCACCTTCTGCTAAATCCCTGGTGACGCTCTGGCATTTTGTAAAAAAAGAGGACTCAATCGAAATATAACTCTCTGTAGCTCGCATGAAACAGTAATCTTTTGGTATGAGGACTGATTAGCAGCTTCCCCCCCCACACCACAGTATCTCCTCAGGGAAGTTTAAACCCCAGTGCATCCCCCCTCCCTGTTTCTTGCCAAACACTTGCAGTCTCGTGATTCTAATTAGCTGCCTGGGGAGCCGTGTGCTTAGACTCTCCCAGAGCCCTTTTAGGGCTCTGGACTCTCTCCACTACAGCTTGTACTGACTTTTTACCCTAAAATAGTTCCCGCCCCTTTGCGCCTCGAAATTTACACTGTAATCACTGCCGATAGACAATAAACAATAAACAATCTGGCAGGTTGGTGAATACTCTATCTTGTAGAGCTGATCTGTGCAATGGATGCCAAAGAAGATGGTGGGTAGACAGCCCTCGAGGTTTCCCAGGACAGAGTTTTGATGTTACCAGAGAATGCACGGGATCTGCAGAAACAACTCGACGAAGAAAAACAGATATAAGGCCTCGTCGTAATGGCCGTAACCCTTTCCGTAGGGCTCGAACCCGACCAGTGGAGTTTTAACCAACTTTTCAATGGACTCGTTGATTGGTTGATATTATATTTGTAAAAGTAAAATCATGCATCCAATAAACTATTCTGATTCTTCTCCATAATAAGATTTGGCTGAGGGTAAACATAAAATGCATCATATATGCATATATTTCTTTCATCATTCTAAGGAAATCAGATACATGCCAGACAGTGGTGGCTGCAGGGTTGTCATTTATGGTGAATTATTTACTGATGGACAAAATTCACACCATACTATCTGAACATACAATTACAGTGCAATCGGTGTATAGGCCTACTCTGGGTGGAGTGTATACTACTGCGAGGATTAAGATACATGGTTTCAACTGGTCGCTGTTTATTTCGATGACCACCGTAGAACTACAATACAGCGTAGCATATAAGTAACAATAAAGAGCAGTATCAATAAGTGGCAGTATAATATGTGCGAGTATAAAAGGAAGCAGGAAACTGTTGGCACCAGCAAACTGACAAAAACTATGTCACAAGCTGTCGGACTAATTAGTGATGACTAAGCTATAAGAAAGTTAACCGACAACTTACTAGGATGAACATATTGCATGGAGGAACAGGTAAATAAACTGTTGGCACCATCAAAATGACGGAAAGTTGGTCACCGCCCATAAAACTATCTCATTGGTTGAATCCTATACCCTATTTCACTGTTTATTTGAAACTACTAACACAGTCAAAATTATCCCAGCCCAAACAGTTCCTATTGTGAAGTCTGCTGGTTGTTAGTTGACAGAACACACTGCATAATGGTAGACTCTACCCTTTTCACGTGGCCAGACTATTTGGTGTTCTCTCTCATCTTGGCAGTGTCTGTAGCTATTGGTATCTACTATGCTTGTGCAGGAGACAGACAGAGGACGACACAGGAATACCTGATAGCTAATAGATCCATGCACTGGTTCCCAGTAGCATGCAGCCTCCTAGCAAGGTAACTCCTATGGCACACTTGTGTCAATATGATGTCTTGTAAATGAAAATATATGTAGTACCAAAATTGGTAAACATGAAAAAAAGGAGAAAACATTGATTTGACACATAGTTTGGTACGACAGACTATTAGGAAGT
>Ga0224501_10003849_pt1 | contig 11842 bp, 3 predicted proteins | sample SF_Oct11_sed_USG_4_FD_169105 | JGI IMG/M metagenome (GOLD analysis project Ga0224501, IMG submission 169105) | Sediment microbial communities from San Francisco Bay, California, United States - SF_Oct11_sed_USGS_8_1 | ecosystem: Environmental > Aquatic > Marine > Sediment | place: USA... | reverse complement strand
ACTAATGCATTTGGCTCCAGGTCGTTAGATCTTAGGTTCAGGCATGGTTATGCAGACCTCTGGAATGCTGTGAGCTTCTCATGTAATCCCTAGCTCCTACCACCTCAGAACAAGCCTCAGGTTCAGGAGATCCGCTCAATAGGATGGACAAGTTCACATATAGTACGATAAATAAATGAAACATAATATGTCACTGCCCAAAAGGATCATCCTAGAATTGTCGGTTTTGTGCATGACGTGGCCATGCTGTCTCACTGTAGAATCAACTTGATCTATTAAATAATCGACAGGCTTGATGAGTTCTACCTGAGTGGGTACGTTGTGGTTTTGCACTCTGGGCTCGGAGTTGTTTCTCTTGTCTTTCCGAGGATTGTCGTGTGGTGAAAGAATTCCTGGGATGCTCGCGTAAAGCGGCGATACCGTGTACTAAATTGCAATGGGAGTCAATCCACTTGGATCTACAACCGATCGAACGACATCAAAGCGTGGCAAACCATGAGCACTCCTACATTAACAGTCGGAAAAGTTGAAAATGGCGGTGGTTTTTTGCTACTGATGGTGGTCAAACCGATGAGCTCTCACAGTTCAAAGTTGAGTCAATCTGTTTGCCAATATTTTTGCTTTGCAGTCTAGCAGTCAAATGGTGGACATGGAGCCCCTCTGGACTTCAAGGTAATGGACAAAAAAAACCTCATAGCTTGTTGAATCCGTAAAAGAACCAAGTAGGTGACAGCCATTAAGGCATGGATTTCCATGACTGCCAGTTACAGGCTTGACTGTAGGGGCTTTACAAGTAGTCTGTTGATTGGAAAGTTTCGGTGGCAAACGTTTATCTCCAAGTTAGTACTATTGAGTTTGGCATTATGGTAGTGGTGTACACTATCGGGTACTAAAAGAACCACAATGCTGAAACATTGGCAAGATTAAGTCAACTTTGAGCTGCTAAAGCTATATAGTTTTATCACCATCAGCAAAAAACCCCTGGCCGTTTTCCATTTTCTCGACTATAATACCCTGCTTTAAATGACCCTCTGTTAGAGCCTCCCAAGGAAGTAAAGAATCAGAATACGAGAGTCCATTAACTAAGAAGATCTCAGGCCAGTAATGATAAAATTTCAATAGGAATCAAATATCTACCCACATTCGTTATTAGTCTAGTGCATTGAAGGGCTATGGTATTTGTGAAATTTGTCTAATTTGAAATTGGTTCAACTCAAAATGTGGTGGCTGTTGGTGAGTATATATTTGCGATATCCTGGAAAAAAGTGACCCAAAAACATGAGAACAACATGTACAACGCAACTAGGTGCATTTGCCTGCATGGATGAAAATGGTGAAAATTTGACTCAATTTCATCCGCGTAAGTTCTGGTCAAGAAAGAATCAGTACGTTATTAACCTCATAGCTAAAGTTGTCTTCTACATGCTAGAGAGGGTGTGAAAACTCACTGCAGGGCAGATGAAGATAGATATGTATGAAAGCAAACCGAAAGATACAACATATGCAGTTTGAATGAATTACAGTGTTTCCGAGTAATCCATTCTCTATTTTTTAGACCCCGGACTTTGGGTGAATGACGAAAAATCCCGAAACGAGAACTTCACTTAGAGTTTACTCCCTGGTCTAGGTCAAGGCTCATCTTTACACAGACCGTAGCACCCATGGCCTGTCATATATGGCCTATGCATTCCATACATACATGCATACGTATCGAAGCAAGACACGAGTGGGGTAGCAAAAGCATGCACACAACAGGAAAGAATCGCGATGATACAAGACACAACTTATAATGGGTCTTACCCCTGAGGCTTGGTGAAGCCTGAAAGCTTTACTGGTCGGTATCTGCTATAGACAATTATCACAGGTATATAAATATATGAATCCAGGAAAATTGGCTTCACATTCCTCTCAACTTTGATAATAAAGGGTTCACTCGGATTCCACAAAACTGGAAATTTGCAATCGAACCACGACTAGTTTTTTAATTGGGTAAGAGAATTATTTGGTTTGTGCTCGTTCCACAAAGACTCAGTCATAATCTCCACCCTGATACACTGAAATGCTTCGCATCACAGCTAGCAGCTTTTGCAAGCCATGCAGATATATCCATCCATCATGGTTCGTCTAATTTTTGCTAATCAATGAATATGGCTTTACCCGACTGAAAGTACTGAGATCGGCTTAACTGGTAGTACCAGTATATGAGCAAGTGCTCCTATCATATTCAGTGCATGGCTGACATCCCCAAAACGAACTAAGAAACAGTGGCGTAATGGCGTGTGAACACAGTTTATGATCAAGTTTCTGTTCGATCCCGAAGTTATTCTGACGCTTCGCCCTGCTTGTCCCTCTAATCGGTTACAAATGGCAAAACCTTTCCATTTACAGAGATAGCATTCAGTAAACTGGGATAGTCTACAGCGCACTACAGAGAAGCGTCCTTGTATTTTTCAGTGTTGCAGTGCAAATCCTGTGAAGATAAAGGAACCAACTGCCACTCAAATTGGACTCCAGCCGAGAGTGCACTGCCCCTAAGCTCTATCCACAGCTCCCAACACCACCCACAGAGGTATAACATGGTGATAATACTACATATTGGATTGTTGTCCCACCCAGTCATATATCAGATTATATACTTACGAATTGTAGCGTGTTCCTATCATAAACTTCCTATATTTGCTTGCCATTCTGTTCATCTCGATCTTCTGTGCTTTCCTGTCATATGTAGGAACAATTCAGTTAGTAAATGAGCGCATTTAGCCACCTTCATCCCCAACTCAAACCCAAGGTATATCCAAACTACTTAAACATACGTACCTCTCAAGTTTTAAAAAGCCTCACCAGGTAAACAGAATCATTAGGTGTATTCGCGTGCTCGTGACCGAAGTTTTAAATAATATTTCGGTCCCGAGCGCGCAAACACACAGTTGCGGTGAGGAAACGCAGTTGAGTTCAGGATAGACTTTGATCGGATCAGAGTCGTCCTTTCCCAATTTTCACTCATCGATAAGAGTCGAACGATCGTTTGCGATTCGTTATTTCAATGTAGTAATCAAGCCTCTTTGTGTTGAACATTGACATTTGCCTAAACTACTAGGCTAACGCCTACTTTCGGTCGCGGAATTCTGTTTGCGTGCTTTCGGTCGCAAATCGCGATCGGAAGTGAAAGATGCCTCTTTTGGATCACACTTTTCGGTCACGACCTTGAGCAGTTTAGCAGATTTCACGACCGAAATGCATTTCGGTTGCCGAGCACGCGAATGCACCTATGAAGCATCATCATATATAAAGTTAATAAAAAATTATTTTTTAGTATAATGAAGATGGTTCAATAAAAATCATAATACAATGCTTTAAAACATATGGATGTGACAGGACTCTTGTCGTTAAACCAACAATCACCACTCGCAACTGGTCGGTAGGTTCAAGCTATGGTCAGCCCTAACTTATTCATGGTATGGACTGATAACTTGAAGCGTACAATACAAATTTCACACAACAGCGGCCTATCGGCGATGGCCAAACTCACAGCTCTAGGTCAGCCGTCTTGATCCTCTGCTTTATAACATCAGCTGGAGTCTTTCCACCTTTTTTCTCCATGTATGTGTAGGTTAGGTCGGGAGCGGAGGAGTATTTTTCCCGATTGCGTAACAACCTGTTATCCAGAAAAGAGGGACTAACATTTATTTAAGTACCACAAACATACTCCCCAAGTAAACAGAGCTCAAAGCCAACTAAAGCTGGATGCCCAACCCGTCCTCACCTCCGATGTTTTTGTTCCTTGCAAGAGAATAATGAGAATGGGTTCATCTAAGATTAACTTACGAGGCTCTAGTAGGAGTACCGAGCCTTGGACTGAAACCATCGTGGCTGGCATCTGTGACCAGGGTCTTGGACAGGTAGTTATGCGTGCTGTTTGGTCTGTAGAAGGATCTATTAGCTGGCATAGGTCGGGGCACTTCTGGCCGAGTGCTTCGTGCTTGTATCTTTAGCATCTTTCCGGTCAGCTGTTCCGCCTAAAAATGAGGGATGCATGAGAACGCATTGGTAAAGCATTTGTGTCTCGCTCCAAATACCTCAGCCACCTGTTAACGTTCCATATATACACTTCGGACTTTCATCTACCTAAGAGGACTTCCAAGTCATAGAAGAAAATATGTCATCTTTATAAACAATTGCAAAGTCACAGCATGTAAACAAACAAACAAAACAGTTTACCATAAGGGATTCATATAGGGTGGTGTGGGTCTTTACCCTTAGTAACAATTGTGGTAAATCTCAACAATAACAAATCACCCAATTTTAAGAACACCTTAATTCAAGAGAGGGTGATATCTTTATTGTTTAGTTGCGCTTCTGGTTTGATATCTCAACTAATTATAGAATATGTATTCCACCTGAAAGGCTTTTGTGGAAAAGAGTGATTTTAAATCCATAAATCAGTGATGATTTTTATAGAAAAATAATGTTTATTGATTGGATTCTCCGTATTTGTTCCCAGAAATATTTTTGTGAGTTCTCAATAATCGATTATATGGAGTGAGATCACAACTCACAAGATAAACGCTATTCTGGTGGAGTTGCTGATAAACAAAAGATTAATCTAGCACATCTGCCAGTTGGAGGCTTGATTAATAGAACACTGAGGTAGGGACTATAGAAAGTGGGTGAAACCAACACAACTATCATTGGGCTATCTGGAGAACGTGATAGATGTACTCGCAATTAGCATGTATAAGTTCGCATCTGAATGGCCTCTTTGGCAGTTTTGGTGTGGGGTCTGAATAAGGTCAAAGTAGGAAGATCATAATTACACATACATGTAGGATGGACCACAGCTGACCAGATAAGATGCTGAACAGATATCACTTATTTAACTAGAAAGGCATTTGAAAACAATTGTGTACTAAGGAAAATCAGTCGCGCCCGGTCGCATCAGTGCATCCAGAGATGCAATTTGATAATTTGATAATTTAGATGCACTCTGTGATTATATGACAAGGAATAATATTGTCAGGTGCCCTTCTTCACGATACACCCTGCTTATCCACCAAAAGACCTAAAGAAGTGTCAACCGCACACCAGAAAGTCAAACCACTTGGCTAGGAGTGGGTGAGGTTTGATTGGGAGTTGCATACCCTGATCACATATACACATGCATATAGGTAGGGATAGTCATTTGGTTAGCGGGATGGCATAGCAAGTCTTATTACCAAGTTGGGTAGCGAATCAAGATCTGATTCCAAATCATCTATGACCTGAATCGGCAAATAAATTAAATATGGACATTGCATAGCCAGTATCCGTGCAGCGATCACAAAATGATTGAGACCCAACCCACTCGGTGTATCCACTGTTGCCCATACAAAAATGTATAGGCCCAACCACCGGCTGGCATATGACCATATTCATGCATGGACGAATTGCATTTTTTCTCTGTTATTTTGTACTTTTTTTGCCACTTTCGACATCTAATTAAACAGAGGTCAGTTGTGGAACAGAACCCTTGTCGCTGCGCTCGGTTCGCCTCGGATTAGACCCTTGAAACCAATGCTCGACCCCCCCCCAAATGCGTTTGCCTCCCAGAGATAAAATGTGTCAGATTTGCCTCAGACGTCCGACTCATCAACCAATCAAACTGCGTTTCCGATTTAGAACCAGGATCGCTTAATCTAATCTATTTCATTTCATTTCATTAGGTCTATTCGCGTGCTTTCGGTCAGACGCATACAACAAATTTTCAGACGTGATCATTCGAACGGATAGGCGCAGTTAAAAAACGCGGGGATTTCAGGAGCATCGGAGTTGTCCTCTCTCAATGTCTTGCATTTCCATGGACAAAAAAGTTTTCCCGGTCTGTTTCGTAACAACGAAGCGATCCATGAAGCGAGCGCCCATGAAATAAGAAAGCGATTGATAGTTAGCTCTGACATTCTGATAACCTTGACACTGTATAAATTAACATGCCTACTTCCAGGCGCAGAATCCTGTTTGCGTGATCGAATTCACTTTTCGGGCGCACTCCTGAGCGGAAAACTGACAATACGTCTAAAACAGTGTTTCAAACGCCAAAACTCGAGCACGCGAATGCACCTAATATTCATTCAAAAACAGCACAAAGCTGCATTGAGAATAGAGGCAACTGCAGCGAGAGCATTGAAGAGTGAATCAACTTTCTCTTGAAATTATGATTGAAAATAGCTACAGCTTCCGGAAATACAGCTTCAGTACCATTTCTTGGTTCACAAGTGTTCCGGGATTGGAGGTCCAAGGGATCTTTTTGGAACTATAAAAGCACCTCAGATGCTTGGACGCTCTGATTCGTTGAGTGTCTGGTCCGAGGCAGACCAGACGTAACATGACCACAAAAACACCTTAAGTAGAAGAGACTTTCCACTAAGATTTTGCTGAGTCCAGTTAGTTGGGCACAGAAATTCATCATCATATCATATAGAGGTTTTCATATAGAAACACTCCCTTGAACATTGGGATAAGTGGTAGAAAGGAACCTGTCTTCCCTACAGCTAGATAATTGTACACAAGTTTCTATAGATCCACCCTATAGCACCCAGCAAAGTACGGGCAAATATCGCATGCTTATGCTAACGGGTTTCAAATAAGTCAAAATTAGATTTGGAAAAAGTCTAGTAAAGAACACTAAACTGTGTGATAGTACTGTACACTATTTATCAGAGCTCTGTTGTGATGAAAAGACATTTTAGAAAGTAGAGGATTAATAGGCAATAAAACTTAAGTAGAATTCGATAGAATTCAATGGAGTTTTATTCACTAGTACTTGAGCCAAATTCAACAGTCCTATAATATAATATATTGAACAAGCAAAAGGAAACAAGGTGACTGATTAAGCTCAATTGTAGCCATATTATTCATTAGAGTCATTAGCTTGCTTTAACACAGGTACATCCAGCTGTAAGAGAGGTGCAACCCAGTAACCATACCGCATAGACCAGGGTGGAGTACACTAAACCAAGGACCAGAGACCCTTGGTTTGACTTCTGGCTTGGTTGATTTTTGTCTTTCAGCTAGCATTATTTTTATGGTTGCGACCATCATATTCTATGTATAATGATATAGCAGAGACCAGAATGCAAGTTATTCATAACTACTACTTTGTGCAGACTGCAGGTCACTAGGGCTGTGGAACCATTGATCTTAGACTAGAATAGAGTAATGCGTCACAATGATTTCTATGGTTGGGAGAAATACACCGTTGAACAATAGATCACAAAACTTTCTTAGCGGAAGTTAATCCCCTGTTGACTTCTGGCTTTTTCTGAAACAGGGCATGTAAACACGTGCGCTCTCAGTGATGGTGTCGCAGAGAGATGATGGGTATATAGGGTTATGTAACCAACGGTGACTGAAAATAGACATCTCGCAGGTACAGGGAGAAAAACCAGACAGCCGTCTATTGATGTGGTTGGTCTACTTAGGTATACAGGTCAATTACTGTCACTAAATGTGGGGTGATCATATATGTTTCGTGCGTGTGTGTATGTGTCTGTGCCACTAGTGAAAATTTTTTAAATGCATTGATAGTCTGATTTTTCACCAGTAAAGGCATAAAATCTATTTTATCAAATAAAGATGGGGTAGCAAATAAAATCAGGTGCTATAAAAGCCAGTAAACTGATTTATACTCACTGGTGACTTTTCTACAACAGTAAATCCTTGTCTACAGGTGTACACCCAGGTACTATATTACTAACTATATTATACTCTCTTATTAATCTTGTAGTATGTCGATTGTGCCGATTTTTGAACTACTCCCATAATTACAACCACCATTAGATCTAATTATTTGAAACCCGGCAGGACTATAATCTAGCTGCTTTCTCAAAATTTCCTATCCAGCATAATAGGTGCATTCGCGAGCTCGCGACCGAAATTTTTGGAAAAATTTTGGTCGCGAGCAATATGTTTGTTGCATAAGATTGTTTCACATTCTGTTTTGCTTCTGAATTTGGGTTTTCTATGTGTAGACATTGGACTCTTGCTGTTTCGGTCATGGGGATGGTTTCTTCCATAAACTAAAATCAATCCTTTTGTCCAGACTTGGGAATGGTGATTAATTTTGTCGGCTTGTCCATCTAATATTAGAAGCTGACTAATATGAATGGCCACTATCAACCAAGAGGGTGGAGAAACTCGCAGCCTGGATCCTTAGTTAAACCCTTTATTCATCTAGCTACTCCTGACTCTTTAGATATATGAACACGATAGGGGTCGACCATAGATATACCATAGACATATCAAATGATATGGGGTTCACACTCACCCTGGTTGGAGCGAGGAGGCCCTTCTGGATGAGAGGATGTGCTACTGAATGAGTGAGATCTGATATTTCCTCACTGACATAATCTGGGGTGGTATAAACGCCTCTGTCACTCCCTATCAGACTCTCCTTGGCAAGAGCATCGAGTTCAGCTTTATATTCTTCATTGCCATTGAATGAGTACAGGTAGAGCAGTTCTGTAAAAGGAGATTCCGTCAGATTATACATGGCATGGGTAATTACATGCAGTATTTGGGAAAAGTTCTTTGATCTGATCAACCAATGAGAATCACTCAATCTTTACAAATGACCGCATCAGTCACCCAATGACAGTACGGTAAGTAAAGGAGAGGAATGACCTGCCTTATAATAGCGTGTCTGGATGTAGAGTCAAGCTCAAAGTGTTTATAAGACAAAAGAAGCATAGAAACCCTTATTGACATATGATTGAATAATTGCGAGCTTCTATTTTACTAATAGCTTGCTTACAGACCAGCTATTGGAGCTGATGTTATCACAACCAATGCGAATTCTGTGAAGAATGTGCACTGATGGCTATATTCAGCAGCGCTGATCTGATGGTGGGTACCCAATACTCGAAAGGCTAGCTATAGAAGGATACCCATATACACAAAATGTCCCTTAGCTCCGGATAGAATTTCAAAGCATTAGGGTAGCTACCATATCTTGAACCTCAACACATCAAAAGGACACCCCGGGACTCAAATATCTCAGAACCAAGTTGAATTGCCATAAACGATACTAAGTCAGATTGTGATGTCCCTTCATCTACTGCCATCTCCATTTGCCTTAGATCAATGTCCATTGGATCAAGATGTGGTATAGAAATAGAGGTAAGCGACGCGTTACAACCAATATGCTTGCGGAATTTTCTCTCACTTTAAAGCAATACTCACACAAGTCAGGCTTCTGCATAAATTATCTGGCCCTCTTCGAGCTCAAAGGAGAAACAGATTTATCATTGGTAATATATTTGCTATTATTAAAGGGGTTATGACAAGGTCGATGGTCGACGCATTTTCGGAGTTGTGTTCTCCATTCTTAAAGGGAGCCAACTCCACATTCATCACAGCGATAGCGAGTGGTCTTTTTCCATAAACCGAATATCGGTCACTCGAATAACTACAGCCCGAATAGCCCAAATAGCAATAAAAAGGGATCTAATTACTTAAACTTAGCAACCTAGTGATCTTCACCCCCTTATAACATCGAGTAGAACTTAAATTTGAACGTAAGATTGGAGAAAACTTAAGTTATAAAAAGTGCTTTGCCGGTTTTCCCTAGCCCTAAATAGAGGCCGTTGTGTTCAGGCCTCTATAATTGCGAAATAATGGCACTAACGCTCGTTGACAGAGGTGATAAACTGCATTCTGAAACCCTATTTCTATATTTTTGTTGCACGGTTTCTCTATTCAGACTTGTGTAACTACAGGTCTAGTTAGTATACACCTGCAAATGCAGTTGTCAAATATCGTCGCGTAAGCCGATAAATCAACGCAAACACCAACAGCTCTGCGTTAATTTCCTATCTCTAGGCCAATTCTGGTGCGTCGACGGTCTGAAAAGTACGTCATTGAGAGCTCTAAGTATGCGCATTGGATAGGGCTATATCTAAGCTTCCATTTGAACTGGGTATTGGGCCCATTTGTTCATGGTAGGCTTCAGGATCTACAAACAAGTGAAGTCACTTTTGTTCATGTCATAACCCCTTTAAAGGGTCGATTGTCTACGCACTTTCGGAGTTGTGTTCCCCATTCTTAAAGGGAGGCAACTCCACATTCATTGCAGCGATAGCGAGTGGTGTTTTTCCACAAACCGTATATCGGTCACTCGAATAACTTCGGCCCAAATGGTCCAAATAGAAATAAAATGGGATCGAATTATGTACTAAAACTTAGTAACCTAATGATCTTCACCCCCTCATAACATCGAGTAGGACCTAAAGTTGAACGTAAGATTGGAGAAAACTTAGGTTATAAGAAGTGCTTTGCCAGTTTTCCCTAGCCTTAAATAGAGGCCGTTGCATTCGGGCCTCTACAATTGCACAATAATGGGACTAACGCTCGTTGACAGAGGTGAAAAACTGCTTTCTGAAACCCTATTTCTATATTTTTGTTGCACGGTTTCTCTAATCAGACTTGTATAACTACAGGTCTAGTATACACATGCAAACGCATTTGTCAAACATCGGAGCGTTAGCTGGGAAATCAATGCAAACACCAACAGGTCTGTGTTAATTTCCTATCTCGAGACCAACTCTGGTGCGTCAACGGTCTGAAAAGTACGTCGTCGAGGGCTCTAAGCATGCGCACTGGGTAGGGCTATATTTAAGCTTTCATTTGAACTGGGTATTGGGCTCATTTGTTCATGGTAGGCTTCAGAATCTACAAACAAGTGAAGTCACGTTTGCCCATGTCATAACCCCTTTAAGTAATTGGTGTATACACTCAGTATTCAACAAAACAACTACTGATTAGCGAAAGTTTTCAGTTTTATGTTGACTATCAGCTTACCTTTCTTCCCATCAGAATCCAGATTACGCTTATGAAAAGCATGGGAGGCGATCTGTGAAATACTTGGCTTACATCCTGCCAGGTCCCGCTGTCTTTGAAAATCAAGGTATGTAGGACTGGCCATGCCTAAAACACCAATCATAGGTTTTATTATGTTACTCATATGTTTGGTTGTGAATTATGGATGCCATAGTGGATATAAAACATAGTGTTACAGTGAATCACCCGGGGAAAGGTTCTAATTCTAGAGATCACTGATAGCTGAAAGCTTTCCATCTGTGAACAGGCCAATAAATGATGCCATTCATATATGGGTGTAGCTGTTATATACATGGTGAACACCACCCGGAGGGTTGACCTAACTTACAGGAGTTATCCGTGGACTGTTGGTGGGTTAACGTACTCTGTAACCACTGGGGCAGAAAGAAAGTAGAAACAGAGATTTTACCGGTTTAATAGGGAAGGCTGTGTGGTCACGGAGTCACCTATTATGTATTTATATGTATTCCATTAATTACAAGCTCTCTATTTCGCTCTCAACAACAACCCTACCTGCTTGGTGATAAGACAGAGTCTGTTATAGCAGTCCGATTGAAATTAAATCAAATATTTACCATGCTGTTAAGCTGTCACACTGTGCCAGTGACATGTAAATGGAATATGACCGGAGAGCACAAATAGAGTGTAGTAACATCCACAATGTAAACTTAAACTTATCAATGCTGTGACAGCTTGCAATTTCAGAAAGAGCCTCTAGATCGTGGTAATGGGAAGGGGAAGAGAAAGGAGCCATTTGGGGCATCAGCCAGTTGTACCCCTTCTCACTGCTGGTCATCCTGTAGATGGAGCCGCCCCCAGAGTAGGAGGGGTTTACTGAGTAGGACATTAGGGAGTTGGCCATATTGGCTAGCTTGGTCCGTCATAAGCTGATAAATGGGTTTTGGGCCTGGAGTCCTAGCTTCGATTCCCAGTTCGGCAAAAAATTTGTATTTCACAACACCCTCATCGGTTT
>Ga0224501_10003848_pt1 | contig 11843 bp, 9 predicted proteins | sample SF_Oct11_sed_USG_4_FD_169105 | JGI IMG/M metagenome (GOLD analysis project Ga0224501, IMG submission 169105) | Sediment microbial communities from San Francisco Bay, California, United States - SF_Oct11_sed_USGS_8_1 | ecosystem: Environmental > Aquatic > Marine > Sediment | place: USA... | reverse complement strand
CGCCCAGCTTGATGTGGGTGGTGGTGGTGGGGTCACCGGTGCCCATGGCGCCAACGGTGTTGCTGGCATAGTCAAAGCCGACGTTGAAGGAACCGCCGTCAAAGCCCACGCCCAGCATCATGTTGCTGTCGGTAACGGCCTCATCAGCATAGGCAGGTGTCAAGGTATTTTCGCCCCATGCGTTTTCGCAGAATCCGTCAGGACCACCACCTAACCCATTATGGGTATCCGTACAGGAAGCCGTAGCGCTGCCGTTGTAGATACCCAGGTTGAACTTCACGGCACCGGCGGCGCCGGCCACACCCAGCACGATGGACTGAGCATCTGCCTTTTTATCACCCGCACAGGTCTCGCAACCGGCGAACAGACCCACCTCGACGTTGGCGGGGCCAGCGGCGAACACACCGGAAATACCGGAGTTGTCATGAGGAATGACATTGTCAGTAGTCTTGTAGCCGCCAGCAACGCGCACATTGGCCACGTCGGCGTTGGTGTTGAAACCCAAGGCACCCAGGCTCTTGCCGTGGATGTTCAGCTTGGCCGCACCCAGGTCCCAGGTGATGCCAGCGCGCACCTTCAGGGGGATGTGGTCGTTCTTGAGGGGTTTGTCGTTTTCATCGGTGCAGCCGCTGCAGACCGCTCCACCGTCGTCCCGGTAGCGCAGGACAGTTTTTCCGGTCAGGGCGCCTTCGCCAGCGCCGATTCCCATAATAATATCGTGTCCACCTTTCCAGGTGGTCACGGCGTCGCCGCCGTCCGGGGTTAATGTATGGCGCCCGAAGCTGGCACTAACACTGCCGGAAACCTGGGCAAAGGCACTGCCGGCCACCATGGCCACTGCGGCTATCAACAACACCGAGATCTTGATTACACTTCTCATGTCTGTTTGCTCCTTATTAGGTTCAAGATTGGACCCCATCCCGCTCCGTCGGCTTATCCGCCGCCGGAGCTTGACCCACCATGGGCCATGACCCGGGCTGGGTCAGGGGTTTCCTGCACCGTCCTCCTGACAGGCCCTTCCAGGCCCGCCGACCGTACAACGTTTAGCCGGCCTTGATCCGGTCAGACTGTGACAAAGTTGCAGGGGCTTAAAAGTCCCTGTGTTTTCGCCCGTCTGCCGGGGCACTGCCGACCGTTAATAAAAACTTGTCCGGGGCCGCTTTGTCCCGGGGTCCGCATAAAATAAAACAGATTGTAGCTGGAGATTTATCGAGTTGACTTGCGGTGGTACTTCCGGTGTTTCACCCTTGCCGGTTCGCCATGCTGTTTTACATGCTGATGATTCATGCTGCCGAGTCATCAGTCGGCGATACGGCTCCGGAGGCGCTGCCGCTGGTCATCCGTCCTTAGAGGTTCGACTTTTCTCCGCTCTGGGCTGCCAGGCTCCCATGGGTTCAATTTACCGCCGGCTCTTTGCGCCCGTTCCTCGGACCATGCCGCCGTTGATTCCGCTGAGCTCTTGTCTGACTGCCTTTCAAGGATTCCGTATACGACCGATTGCTGCTGTCACAATGCCGTACCTTCAATCCCCCATTCCGCCACTATGCCACACGGTATTTCCGGAGATCCTTTCCGTTTCCTGTATTAGCGGGCCGTTTGCTTTTACCCGTCAAGACGGAGTCTTTTGCTCCGCCCTCCTTGCTTTAACTTCTTCCGTGTTTGTGGTCCTCCCAATTAAAGCGGCTTTTCAACCGCGCATTGGCGCGAATGCGGATGACCATTACCCATGACTATTATGGCAATCGGTTTTGAAAATCAAGTTTTTTTTTACCTCACGTCGGTAAATTTCTAATGGCCGGAGTTTTTCACAATACTCAGGCCTGTGCCCTGGAAAGCGGCTTCAAGCTGGTCTTGCCGTTATGTGTTGAGCCGTAAAAAAACGTCAGTCGCCAAAATTGTCTGTTTTGCAGGCCGGGTAAGTACGGCCCGGAATGCAAATGGTATCCCTGATATTGCCGGTTGGTCCGTTAAAAAAAATAACCCGGCCTGGGGATATTGTTGCATTTCACAAAGGCAACTATCGTCCCGTCATCCAACATTCCCTGCATGTGTTCTGCCGGGTGCCGATGAGCGTTATGCCGGTTCCGTTCTCTCCCTTTGGGTGTGCTTCCCGGGAGTGTTTGCCCGTATTCCGTATTATAATTACCCCGCCTTGTATTGACTGATCGGGTAACTGTAATTACGGAATAATTGCTGATAATATTACCAGAAACATCCGGAAATATCCAGAAAATATTGGAAACAACAGCAGGGGGTGTATTCGGCAAAAACCAATAGCGGTCCATCAACAGGTTTCATGGCTGTTTAAATTCATTTCATGCAAAGCTTTTCATTCTAATCATTAAATCAATCCCTTTTTTCGATGAAAGAAAAGTACACCGCAGAAAGGTGAATGAACAAACAGTATCTTATCGGAAGGCCCGACTTTGTCGCGGGCTGTTCAGCAGGTTGATTACATGCAATAATCTCCAGGCGAATAAACATTATTCACCTGGTTCAAACAGGCGGGGCTCCAGTCCCCGCGGGCGGCCCGGCCCGCCGGAACGCTCCAAAGCTCGGTGACCATATGCCCCGGCGCAGATTGCATGGAATAACCCAGAAAAGGCGGAAGAAACCGGCAACGCGCCTGCTGAAGCTGCATGGCTCCACCGAGCGCACCCGGGCCACCCTGAGCCACGCCCCTTTTGAGCGCGATACCGAGCTGGAGCGCGACGACCTGGAGTTCCAGGAAATCATGCGGGAAATGGGCGTTAAGCGCAGTTCCTGGAGCGGGCAGGTTCCTGAGCGCACCCGGGCGGTGGAGGGGGTGATTTTCGCCTGCCGCGATGGTGACGACCGGATGTTCCGTCAGGCCATGGACTTCATGGGGGTGGGCCCGGCGGGCGCCGCCGCTGAAGAACCGGTAGATATGGAAAACCCGAAAGAGGCGCGTGAGGCGCTTGCGGTGCGGGATGAGCATATGGATGAGCATATGGAGGAGCACATGGAGGAGCATTTGGAGGAGCACACATCGGCGCAGGACTGCGCGGCTGCTGAGGAGGCGGATTCGCCGCCGGAGCCCCCGGCGCTCCGCTTTGAAAGCGGAGCCGATGACCAGGCCCTGCTGGAGGGCCTGCTGGAGGCCGGCGAATTTTCCCCCGGGAAAAAATACGAGGGAGCGCCCGCTATCCCGGATGACATTCCGCGCCGGAGCCCCCCCCGCCCGGACCCGGAAAATTCCTGGCCCGACAGCCAGATCGACCTGCACGGCAAGACCCAGGAGGAGGCGATCATGGCCGTGCAGAACTTCATCCTCACCTCACACAACCAACGGTTGCGCAATGTGCTCATCATTACCGGCAAGGGGCGCAACTCGGGCTCCCAGGGCCCGGTGCTGCGCGACCTGGTGCGCAGCTGGCTGGAGCGCAACGGAGACCGGTTCGTCCGCTCCTTCGACTGGGCCCCTCCCCGGCACGGCGGCCAGGGGGCGTTGTGGGTCTGCCTAAGATAACCCGAGGCCAAACACCATACACAGCAAGGAGACACCGAAATGCTGGAAAACAACGCCCCCCCGGAGATGCACCTGGGCAACCTGCCTGAGGAACTGCCGGGCTTCTTATTCGTGGATCACATCGCCATCGCCGTACCCCGGGGCAGCCTGGAGGCCCAGATCGCCGCCTATGAAATGCTGGGGTTCCGGGAGGTGCACCGCGAGGAAGTGCTGGGCGGAGACCAGGTGCGCGAGGTGCTGCTGCAGATAGGCCAGGGGCCGAGCCTGCTGCAACTGCTGGAGCCGCTGAATGAGGACTCGCCGGTGCAGAAGGCCCTTGACCGCAACGGGGGCAAGGGGGGGCTCAATCATGTGGGCTTCCGCGTCAGCGATATCAGGGTGGCCTTCGAATATCTGCGCCACAAGGGCTTCCGCATCATTGACAAGGCCCCCCGGCCCGGCTCGCGGGGCACCATGGTGTTTTTTCTGCACCCCAAGACCCTCCCGGCAACCCCCCTGGACGTGCTGATCGAAGTGGTGCAGGAGAAGTCCGCCGGATGAGGGCCCCGGGCCGATAAGGATAATTGCCAGTCCTGCCGGGGAAGTGATACAAGAAAATACGGCGTTTTCGGCAACCCCGGACCCCGTATGCATTTCAGTTGTCCACCCCGGATATCCCAGGGGCCGGAAAATGTGCCAGGCCGGATGCCTTGCCATGTGTTTCACCTGTTTAATTTGCCCTGATCCCCGATGATGAAAAACATCTCCAGCGTGTTCGTGTTTGGCCGCCCCCCCCTGGTGTTCATGGCCTTCGGGTGCGCACTGTGGCTGATGTATTCCAAACATCCGGTGGCCTATATCCTCGGCCTGAGCTTTCTGATGCTGTCCATGGCCTTCGACTGGCTGGATGGCTGGCTGTCCCGCAAGGAAGTACCGCGTTCCCGCCTGGGGCCGCTGGTGGACAGGATGATGGACCGCCTGGTGCTCACCATCATGTTCCCGGTGCTGGGCGCGGGGATGCTCTGGCGGTTCGCCCGGCTGGACGTGATCCTGGAGGGCCGCATGGAGCGCGCCCACCTGCTGCACGCCCTGTTTGTGCTGGGGCTGTGCGTGATCGTGCTGATGCGCGATCAGCTGGTGAATTTTCTCAAGAGCTTCGAACCCGATCCCCACGAGGATGTTGAATCCCACGGGCTGACCCGGATCAGATCGCTGGTGTTTTCTCCCATGGCGGTGCTGCTCTACGCCCACGCCTTTTACCAGCCCACCTCGGGCTGGGAGGCGTTCTACCGGATGGTGGACTGGGTGGACCGGATGCCTCTGCGGGTGCTGTTCGTGCTGGAGATCCTGTTCCTGGCGTTCAATATCGGCTCGATAACCCTTAATATTCGCAAGTACGGCACACGGGCCCTGGACGATATCTGCGCCGATGACGAACTGATGCGCCGCAAAATCCTGGCCATCCTGCCCAATACCATCACCCTGATGAATGGGCTGCTGGGGGTGGCGGCGGTGCTGTTCGCCAGCCATGGGCGCTTCCGCGAGGCGGTGTTCATTCTGTTGAGCGCGGCCCTGCTGGACCGCATGGACGGGCTCATCGCCCGCCGCCTGGGGCTGACCGAACCCCTGAAGAAGGAGGCTTCCAAGAAGAGCCTCAGGTTCGGGGTGATTCTGGACGATATCTCGGACGCCATCAGCTTTGCCTTTGCACCGGCGGCCATCTTCTACCTGCTGATGGATGCAGTGGAGCAGGACTTTCTGTCCGATGGCATGGTAATCACGCTGTCCGTGCTGTATGCCCTGGCCGGGGTGGCGCGGCTCACCTATTTTACGCTGGACAAAAAGCCCATCCCCGGATTCTTCAAGGGGATGCCCGTGCCCGCCGCGGCCCTGCTGGTGGCCGGCCCCATGGAAATACTGAGCCTGCTGTCCCGTCGGGACTCCTGGCTTTTCGACTACTGGGTGGTGTTCACGGTGAGCATCGTGGTCCTTTCCGCCATCGCCATGAACCTGTATCCGGTGCGCTACCTGCACATCGGCCGGCTGCTGGGGCGCAAACCGGCCGTCCTCAGGTTCCTGTTCGTGCTGGCCCTGGTGATGGTTTTCACGCCCTACTTCGGTCTCGTCCTGATGTCCATCCTGCTGTTCTACCTGATATCTCCGGTTTTCACCTGGCGGATAGACCCCGCCGTGGCCAATCGCGAAACACCCACCGCGGAAAAAGGAACCTAATACAGCCGGGCCGGGACCGACACCGCATTTTCGCCCGGGACGCCGGGTGCCTGCCGAAAAACCTGAAAACGCCATGAGCCTGAAGATATCCGCCGTCTCCGAGTCCAGCCACCCGCACAGAATATTGCCGGTCTTTTCCGATGACCTGAGCTCCGATTACAAAACCTCTGATGACTCAGCCTCTGATGATTCAGCCTCCGTTGACGCCGGGTGGGAGCGGGTTTTCGGGCGGCTCAAGGAGCCCTGGAGCACGGCGGCCCGGGAAACCGCGGCCTTCCGCCGGTTCCGGGGAGAAAGGGAGCAGACCCTGCTGCTGCCATACGGTGCGGAGCAGTGGCTGTTCACCGGACTGGGGGACCGTGCCGGGCTGACCCCCCACTGTTTTTCCGAGGCCCTGGCCCGGGCGTTCGCAGAACTGCACCAGACCGGCGCCCGCCGGATGGCGGCGTTCCTTCCCGACGGTCTTCCCTGGAATGAGCAGCGCACGGCCCGCCTGGCCGCCGAGGCCTTCTGGATGGCCGCCTATCAGTTCAACCACTACCGCTCCGAATCCCCCGCCGCCCAGAGTCCGGAGGGCCTGGATGTCGTGGTGGAACTGGTTGCCGGGCCGGCGGATGAAGACAGGGCCGCCCGGAAAAAAATACTGGCCCGGCTGGCCGAGGGCGTGAAAAAGGCGGAGGCGGTGGGCCGGGGGATTCACCTGGCCCGTGACCTGATAAACCACCCCGCAGCGGTGGCCACGCCGGATTTTCTGCTGGAGGAGGCCCGGCGGGTGGGCAGGGAATGCGGGGCGAAACTGCGCATCATCCGGGGGGATGAGCTGGCCCGCGAGGGCTACGGGGCCATTTACGCCGTGGGGCGGGCCTCTGAAGCCCCTCCTGCGCTGGCGGCCCTGGAATACGGGCGACCCGGCCCGGACAGCCCGACGGTGGCCCTGGTGGGCAAGGGGGTCACCTTTGATACCGGGGGGCTGGATATCAAGCCTTCCAGCTCCATGGCCCTGATGAAAAAGGACATGGGGGGGGCGGCCACTGTGCTGGGCGCCTTCGCCGCCGTGGCGGGGCTGGGGCTGCCGGTGCATCTGGTGGCCGTGCTGGGTCTGGCGGAAAACTCCGTGGACGCCCGTTCCTACCGGCCCGGGGACATTCTGAGCACCAAGGCCGGCAAAACAGTGGAGGTTACCAACACCGACGCCGAGGGACGCCTTGTCCTGGCGGATGCGCTGGCTCTGGCCGGGGAGTATTCGCCCCGGGCCATGATTGACTTCGCCACGCTTACCGGGGCCTGCCGCATTGCCCTGGGCAAGGATGTCATGGGCCTGTTCTGCGATGACAGGAAGCTGGGCGGAGCCCTGGAGGAGGCGGCCCGGCTTTCCGGTGATCACCTGTGGCCGCTGCCCCTGTGGCAGCCCTACCGCAGAATGCTGAAAAGTCCGCTGGCCGACCTGGTCAACGCTTCACAGGAGTCATTTGCCGGGGCCATTACCGCAGCGCTCTTTTTGCAGGAGTTCGCCGGGAAGACCCCCTGGGCCCATATCGACTGCTATGCCTGGAGCGATGGCGACTCGCCCCTGTTCCCCAAGGGGGGCAGCGGCATGGGAGTCCGGCTGGTCTGTGAGCTGCTGGAGGCGGGCTCCTGGCTGGAATAGCCAGCCCTTGAAGGTGCCGCCGGTGCGGCATGGGGTTCTGCTGCGGATGAATCGGCGTGGGTAGGGGCGGATGGCGCTTTCCGCCGCGGCTATAAGTCAGGCCGCGCGCAGGCCGCGCCCCACCGGGTCATCCGCAGAAGTCCGGGTTACATCCTGGGGGTTGCGGGGGCTGCCGAGGCCCTGGTGAGGCCGGGGCGTTCGATCAGGCTGAACTCCACCCGTCGGTTTTTGCTGAAGGAGCCTTCGCCCGCTCCGGAATCCAGGGGGGCCTCCTCGCCGTAACTCATGGTCAGCAGGCTGTCCGCGCTTACGCCGCGGTTGATCAGGTAGATGCGCACGCTGACCGCCCGGCGCTCACCCAGGGAAAGATTATACTCGGATGTCCCCTGCTCGTCCGTGTGGCCTTCGATGCGCACCATCATGCCGGGATGCTGCAGCAGCCAGCGGGCGTTGGCGTCCAGCACCTGCGCCATCCGGGGGGTGATGTCCCAGCGGTCGAACCCGAAGTGCACCCGCTCCAGATCCACCAGCCGCTCCCGGGTCATCCGCACCGGAAAGGCGGGCACGATGGGCGGGGGTGAGTTCCGGCTCCGGCCTTTCGTCATTCCCGTGGTTTCGGTCATGGGGGGGCGGGAAACGCCTTCCCCTCCGGATGAAGGCCGCCCTGTGGAATTCCTCCCCTGCACACCACCGGCCGGTTCGGAAAGATCGTCATATCCGGCGCGGGTTTTTCCCGGACCTGCCTGGCCCGGGCTGGCCGACCATCCGTCCAGGCCGGTCTTGGCCGCCGCCAGTTCGCTGGGCGCGGCGGTTTTTCCCGGAACGGCTTTCTGGTTTGAGCATCCTCCGCCGGTGAGCAACACAGCCCCGGCCAGCAGTAATATCACGGAAAAGTTTGATCTCATAAGATCCTCAGTCAAGCGTGTATTGCCAAGTAGTGCTTCCTTTTAAAAGGCCGACGCAGGTTTCGCGCCCGGCCCATATGCCCATAAATGCAATTCCCTTACCCTGATGCCGGATCGCCCTTTGCGAACTGCCGGGAAAATATTGCAGCGCCTTCTCTCCGGGGCGCTGTTCTGAGGCTCTGTCGCGTTATATTTTTTTTTGGAACTTTTTATTGCAATCACACGTTTATCATAATAATATGGTTTATATTTTATTTGAAAGCCTCCTGAAAATTGAAAAACGGCTTCTCTGAACAGGGCAATAAAGCCGGCTATGAAGCTGGCAATGCGGTTGAACAAGGAACTGGGCCGGCACTGGATAAAAGTGGTGTTTATCAGAAGGGCCAATGGGAAGTTAGGGCTTTTCTTCCCATGGCCGCTGTCACAGGGGCACTGCTTTTCCAGGCCGGCCTTATCCTGCAAATACCCGGGGTGTGGAGTTTCTTTCACAGTCTGATTTCCACAGCCTGGTTTTCACAGCCTGGTTTTCACAGCCTGGTTTTCACAGCCTGGTTTTCACAGCCTGGTTTTCACGGTCGGATTCTAATAGTCGGATTCTAATAGTCAGGGTCTGGAATCAGATTTGCATTGAAATCCAATATGAATAAAAACACCTGTCAATGTAGGTATAATTTATTACAACCCTTGGAAGCGAGAACCAAAACCATGAACCTGAGGGAGAAAAACATGCTTGATATCAAAATCCAAAAAAATGAAGAGATGGAAGCACAGGTCATGGATGCCCTGCCTGCCGATGTCGACCTGGATGTGTTCAAAAGGTTGATGGCGGAGATCGAAACCGGGGCAGAACTGGTTGGCGATTTATCCGAGGAGTAATTCATCATTCCGGTGATGAACCACCGGGAATTATTCATTGGAGAAGCACCTCCGGAAACCAGACCCGAGGGCAATCATGAATCCTGTCAATGAATTGCTGATCTCCCTGGAAGACGGGACCTTTGAGGCCATATTCGAAGGGATGCTGTATACCATGAAAAAGCCGGATTTGAACCGGCTGGCGAGCGATATGGCCGCCAACACCGCCTCGATTGAGGATGACAGGCGGAAGGTCCTGTTTGAGAAAGGACTGAGTTATCTGCATAGATTTCTGGCGCAGCAGTGAAAACGGAACCTCCGGGCGCCGGAGAAGTCTGAATACCCCCCAACAAAGAATTGGCGACGGCGAAGGGCGGTGTCACACCGCCTTTCGCAGTATTGCTGTGCGCTGCGCAGTATTGCCGTGCGCTGCGCAGTATTGCCGTGCCGCCCGGCTGCTGGCTGAAGCCGTTGCGCCGCCCGGCCTAGGGCTGGGGCATGGCATTGCGGATCAGCCTGGCCACCTCGGCCATCCTTCCCTCGGGGTATTTCCCCAGGGGCCCGCGGGGAAGGTTCTTGTAGCGGGGGATGATGTGAAAATGAACGTGGAAGACCACCTGCCCGGCCACGTCCCCGTTGTTGAGGGTCAGGTTGTAATGGGGGGTTTCCATGCCCTGCACCACGCCCCGGATGACCATCTGCATGGCCCGGGCAAGTGAGGCCGCCTCCTCCGGGCTGAGATCCTGATACGATGAGACCTGACGTTTGGGCACCACCAGGGTATGGCCCTCCGTCTTGGGGCTGATGTCCAGAAAGGCGATGTTCATGTCGTCTTCATAGACAATTTCGGCAGGCAGCTTGCGCTCGATTATATGACTGAAAACAGAATCCATGGTGTGATCCGGGCTGGAATTGTTATATTGCCATCAAGACTGTTCTCAGGGCCAGTATCCACGGAGATGATCTCACCGTGGGGCTTTAACAGCCGATGATACTGTTGATTTTTACCCGTTGCTGGGGTTTCCTGGCAAGAGAACCCGGTACTATTTTTGAGGCAGCCCGGATATCCGCCGGTTGTTTGCTTGAAAAGTATTTAAGAGTTTGAAAATCATAAAGGCGGCCCTATATCAGCGTTTGTGCATATATAAAAAACGGGAGCTATGTTCAACGACGCATAGCCTGACCCAGCCGCTGGGGGATATGGGTATCTGAATGAAAAGCGCCATATTCGGGCCGTCTTTAATTTTAATGCTTTAAACTTTCTCCAGACGAAGGTGTGCCATGCCAGCCATCAGTAAAACCGGAACCCCCGAACCGTCCGCGGTGGTCTATGCCCGGGCCACGGTGAATCTCACGGAAGGCTCGGTGGAATTATCCCGGATCGCCTGTGAATCCCTGGAGGAGGCGCTGGGGGGAATCGGCAGGGCGTTCCGGTTCCTGGAAAAAAGACCCGTCACCACCGCCTACAGCCCGGAAAACCCGCTGCTGGTAACCACGGGCCTGCTCACCGGCAGCCCGGTAATGACGGGGCTCCGCACATACTTCTGCGCCTACAGCCCGCTCAAATGCTCCTCCCGCGGTCTGCCGTCGGCCATCTGGAGCGCGGCCTCGGGCAAGTTCGGCTCCAAGCTCAAATGGACGGGCCTGGATGAACTGGTGTTCGAGGGACGCTCCGCCGGGCCCGTGTACGCCCTGGTGACCCCGGGCCCCCAGGGGCCCTCGGTGGAACTGAAGCCCGCTGACGACCTGGCCGGACTGGACACCCACGCCAAGATCATGAAGCTGCACGGGCTTTACCCGGACGCCCATTTTGCGGTGATCGGCCCGGCCGGCGAAAACTATGAGGGCTGCTACATGGGCTCGGTGGCCCTGAGCACGGAAAACCAGCTCAAGAGCGGCGATGACAAGTGCCGGTTTGCCGGGCGCGGCGGCATGGGCAGCCTGATGGGCTACAAGAACCTGCTGGGCATCGTGGCCCAGGCCCCGGACCAGCCCGGCAGGCTGGAGCCGGAAATCCGCGATCTCAACCGGAGCATCTTCACCGGCCCCGGCTCGGTCAAGTTCCGGGAGCTGGACAAGGGCGGCACCGGAGGCACCTGGTCAAACTACGAGCCCCTGCACAAGGTGCATGTGGTTCCCCAGAACAACTTCCGTCCTCCCGGCGACGACACGGCGGCCCTGATGTTCCGCTCCAGCGTGGAGCCGGATTTCGTGATCCGGGCCGAATCGTGCTACCGCTGCGGCATAAACTGCCACAAGAACGTCTACCGGAAAAACCCGGACGGCTCCCAGGGGGAGTTCCTGGCCAAGTTCGACTACGAGCCGGTGAACCTGCTCAGCACCAACATGGGAATCCATGATGCGGCCCTGACCGCGGACCTGATCCGCCTGGTGGACAACCTGGGAATGGACAACATTTCCCTGGGAACCACCATCAGCTATGTAATGGACTACAACGCCCGGCATCCGGAAAAGCCCCTGTTCAACGGGGTGGGTTTCGGTGATCACTCCGGGGCCAGGGAGCTGATAGAGCAGGCCGGTTCCGGGCGGCTCCCGGATATCGGCCGGGGGCTCAAGCGGCTTTCCGAAGGCCTGGGCGAGACCGCCTACGCCATGCAGATCAAGGGGCTGGAGCTGCCGGCCTACATCCCGGACAGCAATCCGGGCTACCCCTGGGCCATCGCCGGGGGGCACATGTCCATGGCCACCTTCATGCTGCTGGCCCTGACCGGCG
>Ga0224501_10003847_pt1 | contig 11843 bp, 13 predicted proteins | sample SF_Oct11_sed_USG_4_FD_169105 | JGI IMG/M metagenome (GOLD analysis project Ga0224501, IMG submission 169105) | Sediment microbial communities from San Francisco Bay, California, United States - SF_Oct11_sed_USGS_8_1 | ecosystem: Environmental > Aquatic > Marine > Sediment | place: USA... | reverse complement strand
GAAACGGCGGAAATCAGGGGCCTGCCCCTGAGACTGATTGATACCGCCGGCATAAGGGACACCGCCGACGAGGTGGAACTGGAGGGAATCAGCCGCACCCGCCGGGCAATCGCCCAGGCCGAACTGGTGCTGCTGGTCTGCGATGGCTCGGCCCCGCTGGAGCCGGAGGACGAGTCGCTTCTGCGGCAGGCCCGGCCGGATGCCTGCCTGGTGGTGGTAAACAAGGCGGACCTTTTGAAGGGCCCGGAGCCGGCATGGGTGGACAGACTGGGAGACCTCCCCTGGACCGCCATTTCCGCCCTTACCGGCGCGGGCATGGACACCATGGAGGACTGGATTCGCGACTGGGCGCTTTTTGACGAGCGGCCCGTGCTGGAGGATGCCGTGATCACCAACATCCGGCAGCAGGAGGCCGCGCAGAAAGCGCTGGAATCAGTCAACTCGGCCCTGCAGGGGCTGGCGGAAGGACGGGGCGAGGAGCTTATCGCCATTGATCTGCACGGGACCCTGGCGGCCCTGGGCGAAATAGTGGGCGAAACAACAGCCGATGATCTGCTGGACAGGATCTTCGCGGAGTTCTGCATCGGCAAATAGCACATGGGACGGAACCGCACCGGAAACGTCCCCAACGGGCAGGACGGGCCATGACGGAAAAAAACGCAAGGGATCTGCTGAAAAACAAGCTGGAACTGCTTCAGCAGGTTCACAGCCTGACCGAGCAGGAACTGCTGCTGGTCAACCTGGAGACGCTGACACCGCTGCTTGAGAAGAAGGACACCCTGATCGAGAAGATCAAGTCGGTTGATGGGGAACTGGCAAAACTGGAGTTTTCCGGCAAACAGGCCCTGGAACTTCAAAGACAGGTTGAGGAAACAGTAAAGACATTGTTGGAAAACGAGCGGGCATTGGAAGCCCGCATCGAAAGCGAGCACAAAAGACTGCGGAAGGAACTGATGCAGTTCGAAAAGCAGACCCGCCTGCGGAGTTACCTGGACAAGGAACCCCGCCGGGGAGGCCGATTGAACGTGCGCAAGTGACTTTCGCCGACAGGAAGCCCACCCGGCATGGCGGTACAGCCGGAGGCCTCCAATCTAATGGAGAGGAAAATGGTCAAGAAGATATTTTTGGGGCTTGATCCCAAAGTAGAAAAAATGCCGGTGAAGATACCAATGAAAAAACCTTCACTGAAGCATGTTCCACTTGTGAACCCGGACATTGACGTCAAGAACAACCCTAAACTGAAAGCACATTTTGCCGAGTACAAGACCGTGCAGCCGCAGCAGATCAAGGCGGATATAAAGGCCCGCATCCAGTCCTCGGTTGATACCATTCAAAAGCATATTGAGACCGCCAACATCAACAAGGGCGTCAACTTCACCATGCACCAGGAATCGGGCAAGTATTCCTTCACCATCAGCGACCGCAAGAGCGGAGAGGTGTTGAAAAGCTATCCTTCCGACAAGCTGTTGGATCTGGCCGGCCGGATCAGGCAGGCCTCGGGAATCCTGGTGAACAAGGACGGATAGTGAACCACAGACCACAGGCACGGCCCGATGATCTTCACGGGCGGTGCCGGGGAAAACAGCCATGACCATGTCGACTTATCAGATGGACAGGCTGCTGCAGCGTCTTCGCCGGTGGTTCGCCTGGCCGCAGGGCGGCGGCTCGGGAGAGATTGACAAGGTGGTCATCTCCGGCAGCGGCAACCGGAACAGGCAGGATCGTTCAGCCGGCTCCGGCCCGGCCAGGGCGGCCAGCGAGGTAAAGGAGACCGGGCAGCGCCACCAGAGCGTGGAAGCGGAGTTGGAGCGGAGGGCCGGGAGTTTCATGAAGCCTCCCTATCCCGGTTCTCCGCCCTCTTCGCGCATACCAAGGCTCAAGCCGCCGCCCCGGGAGGAAGAATAAGCCTGACGGGAAACAAGCCGTAAGGCCGGCATGATCCCACCCCCCTGATTTCAGCAGGCCGTTAGGCGCTTTTGCACCTGGGATTGCAGGTCCCGCAGCACCTCCGGGTATTTATCGGCCAGAATCTCGTTCAGTATATCCAGGGTCTGGGCCACGGCCAGAACCTCCTCCTGCTGCTGGCGGGCCACGTCCACCACCTGTTCCACCAGGCCCTTGATGTACTCGGTATAATCCCTGTGAGAGACATACTGCTCGTTGTCAATCACCGTTGTCCTCACGCCATTTTCCTTCAACAATTTGATTGATTCCACGGCCCAGTCGTTTTTAATCATGTCCATACTCCTTGCCAGCGGCCCTTTCAGGCAGGGCCTGTCAGCGGAAGTTTTCCTGGGAGGCACCAGGCCCCCGCAGGGATTCCTATGATTTTATCTTAACCAGGGCTCTTGCAGGATTTGTGGAGGTAAAATGAAAAGAAAATCCATCTCCGGTGGGGAGGCTCTGGAAACGCCACCCCGGGCAGCCGGGGAGCCCCTCAGGCCGAAGCCGCCCGGCCAGGAGTTCAGTTTTTGGCGGCAATGAGCTCGTTCAGGTCGTCCACCTGGCGTTCGGCCTCCACTATCAACTCACGGTAGAGTTCCTCCAGGGCGGTCATCCCGGCCACCAGTTCCTCGTCTTGCACCTGGCTATCCGAGCTGGTGAAGAAACCGGATACGTTCAAGAATTCATTCCGCTGCTGCTCCAGATGGCCCAGCAGATCGATATTCTTGATCTGTTCCAGCATGGAAACCGTTTCCTCGGGTTCCATTTCATTTGAAATACGCGCCAGTTCCAGGAAGTACCGGGAGTTGTTCAGGCTGCGCTGAAAATCCTCCACGATGCGCTTATGCTCGCGGTGGAAATCGGCGGCTTTTTCCAGGATTTTTTCTGGATGCTCTTTGGTCATGTGCTGAAATCCGACTCTGCAATAAGCTTTTAAAAAAAACTCAGCAACATTCTTGACAAACATGCTGTGGACGATGGTCCGGAACTGGGCCTCCCCGCGACCCCGGACGGCACGGATATTTATTTTGCCAGCCATCGCCAGACTGAGCAAGCCAGACTGAGCAAGCCAGACTGAGCAAGCCAGACTGAGCAAGCCAGACTGAGCAAGCCAGACTGAGCAAGCCAGACTGAGCAAGCCAGTTAGCCAGCCGGGCAACCAGCCGGGTGGCAGTATTTGCGCAAGGGGGGGATTTCCGGTAATCATTTACCACCAGGGCGCAGGCCTTGAACGCTACTACACCAAAACCATCCCGGGACCGCCGAAACTTTGGAAAACTCAAACGCCGCCAGGACCGACAACTCAGGAGAAACGCTCCGGCAATCTGAATGCGTGCTTTCCCTGGAAGATCTGAAGACCCACTTTATCACCCGGGAAGGTCTGGTGAAGGCCGTGGACGAGGTGTCGTATCACCTGGACCGGGGCGAGACCCTGGGCGTGGTGGGCGAATCCGGCTGCGGCAAAAGCGTGGCCGCCCTTTCCATCCTGCGGCTGATTCCCCAGCCGCCGGGCAAAATCGCCGGCGGGAAGATCTTGTTCAAGGGCCGCAATATCCTGTCCCTCGCCGAGCGGGAAATGCAGGCTTTGCGGGGCAACGATATTTCAATGATCTTCCAGGAGCCGATGACGTCGCTCAACCCTGTGCTGACCATCGGGCAGCAGATATCGGAATCCATCCGGCTGCACATGGGCTATTCCCGCAAGGACGCCCTGGACAGGGCCGCGGAAATGCTGACCCTGGTGAAGATACCAGAGCCCCTGCGCCGGCTGCGGGAATATCCCCACCATCTTTCCGGCGGAATGCGTCAAAGGGTGATGATCGCCATGGCTCTCTCCTGCGAGCCCCTGGTGCTCATCGCCGATGAGCCCACCACGGCCCTGGACGTAACCATCCAGGCCCAGATACTCGAACTGATGGTGGAGTTGAAGGAAAAACTGGGCACAGCCATCCTGATGATAACCCACGACCTGGGGGTCATCGCAGAAACGGCCCGGCGCGTGGTGGTCATGTACGCAGGACGGGTAGTGGAAGAGGCGCCGGTGGACATGCTGTTTGGCGACCCGCGCCACCCCTACACCATGGGGCTGCTGGCATCGGTACCCCGGCTGGACCGCTCCGCACTGGCCGCCCGCCCTGCCCGGCTCTCCGAAATCAAGGGCATCGTTCCCTCTCTGCACGAACTGCCCAAAGGCTGCTTTTTCGCACCGCGCTGTCCCCATGCCGACGCCCGGTGTCATAGCGGATATCCGCTCTGGGACCAAATTCGCCCTGGGCACAAGGTGGCCTGCTGGTATTCACGGCAGATCAAGGGAGAAGCCTGATGAGTCAGCATGCGCCGCAGGAACCGCAAAGCCAGGCCAGTGGAGGCACTGCGGAAGAATCCGCCCGGCCCCTGCTGGAGGTCACCGACCTGGTGAAAAGCTTTCCTTTGCAAAAGGGGCTGTTTTCCCGGCGGGAAACCCTGGTCAAAGCGGTGGACGGAATCAGCCTTTATATCCAGCCCGGGGAAACCCTGGGGCTGGTGGGTGAATCCGGCTGCGGGAAGTCCACCGCCGGCAAGTCCATACTGCGACTTATCGAACCCACCTCCGGCTCCATCCGGTTCGAGGGCAGCGAGATCACCGGGCTGTCCCGAACCGAAATGCGCCGATACCGCCAGCGGATGCAGATCATCTTCCAGGACCCCTACTCCTCGCTCAATCCACGCATGACCGCCGAGGCCATCGTGGGGGAGCCGTTTGTCATAAACGGCACCAGCCGCGGCCGGGAACGCCAGCAACGGGTGGCCTCACTGTTCGAGCGCGTGGGCCTGCGCCCTGACACCATGGGAAAGTACCCCCACGAGTTTTCGGGCGGACAGCGTCAGCGCATCGGCATCGCCCGGGCCCTGGCCTCCATGCCCGGACTGATAATCTGCGACGAGCCGGTCAGCGCCCTGGACGTCTCCATCCAGGCCCAGGTAATCAATCTTTTGATGGATCTGCAGGCTGAATACCGCATGAGCTACCTGTTCATCGCCCACGACCTGGCGGTGGTGGAGCACATAAGCGATCGCATAGCCGTGATGTACCTGGGCCGGATCGTGGAACTGACAGATAAGCGGACACTGTTCACCAATCCCCTGCACCCCTACACCGAGGCGCTGCTTTCCGCCGTCCCCATTCCCGACCCGGCCGCCGGCCGGGAGCGGCGCATCATCCTCAGGGGCGATGTCCCCAGCCCCATTGATCCTCCGCCCGGTTGCCACTTCAGTACCCGCTGCCCGGAGGCCACCGGGGTCTGCCGGGTGGAAACCCCGGTGCTGACGGAACGCTTCGGGGGGCACCAGGTAGCCTGTCATCTGCGTTAAATCACATAGATCAGTTAAGGCGGCTCTGGCCTGCGGAACCTGACAGGTGATTTTTCCGGATTTCCTGCGGTCGGGCGTTGTGCTGTGTTTCCTTTTGCTGAGACAATGACAGCAAAGTCAGCCAGGCCGGGCTGCTCCGCAGCAGGCCGGCTCAATCGCACATTATTATCCGGAGGTATAAAGTTTTGACCGGCCCAGTATCATGGAAAAGCTTCTCAGCCGCGCCGCACCGCGTGTTCTTCTTCAGCGGGGGACTGTACTCCGTTCTGGCAGTGGCCATGTGGACCCTGCAGCAGTATTCCCTCTATGCTCCACTTATCTTCAGCACTGATTCCCAGGCCGTCACGGCGGCAGGCCCCATCCTGTGGTCCGTGCCATTCCCCAAGGGCCACGGGATGCTCATGCTCTACCCCCTGCTGGCCTATTATATATTCGGCTTTCTGCTGGTTACCTTTCCACGCTGGCTGGAAACGGAGGAAATACCCCGCAGCCGCTACCTGGGGCTGTGGGGACTGCTGCTGGCGGGCAGCTACACCATGCTTGCCGGCCTGCTGCTGGGCAAAACCGTGGTTCTGCTGGGCCTGGGGCTGACACTGGCTTTCTACCTGGCCGGCATGCTGACCCTGGGCGGGGTGTACCTGCGCACCAGCCAGCCCCGCAGCCAGCAGACCGTGATGCTCACCGGCATGCTGATGGCTCAGGCGGGCCTGGCGGCCGGAATGGTCGGGGTGAGCACCGATTCACCGGGGGCCTATCACGCCATGCTCGCCCTGGGCAAATACGGGTTCCTGCTGCCGCTGATCTTCGCGGTGGTCTACCGCATGGTGCCGTTTTTCACCAGCAATGTTTCACCCGGGCTTGACCTGCGCCGCTCCCGGTTCGGCCTGCAGTTGTTCACCGGGTTTTCCTTCCTGCGACTGGCCCTGGAACTGGCCGTCATGCCCGAGTATTACTGGATGGCCGACCTGGGCCTGCTTGCGGTGCTGCTTTGGGAGATGGCCGTCTGGAGGTTCTGGCGGGCCACCTATCCTCCGCTGCTGGTAGTAATCTACCAGGCGCTGTTCTGGTTTGTGGTCAGCCTGACCATGTATGTCTTCCAAAGCCTGGCTCTTTTTGCCGGCTGGAGCAGCCAGCCGCCTTTCGGCCTGGGGCCTTTGCACGCGCTGGTGGTAGGCGGATTCGGAACGCTGCTGCTGGGTCTGAGCACCAGGGTCACCCTGGGGCATTCCGGCAGGGGACTGGCCGCATCGCTGCCGGTCAGCGCCATGTTCCAGCTCTGGCAGCTGGTTCCCTTGTCGCGGGTCCTTCCAGAAATTGTTGGATACTGGCATCCGCAATTGCTGATGCACGGGTTCTGGGCGGGTGGCGGCTGGGTGCTGGTAATGGGGGCGTGGCTGCCCCTGGTGGGTCATATGCTGCTCCGGCCCCGCTCCGATGGCCGGCCGGGATAACCTCTCCGGAATGCATATTTCAATGCTTTTTTACGATCTGTTATTTTCGGAAAATCACTGCCCAGCAGTCAGACCATATTTAATCTTATTGAGCAAAAAAAGTGCGGGAAAGGGGTTGTCTGCTGAAAAAAGACCGGTTACAATAGGGTTACAATAAAGGGCAAAGGGAAATGTGCCCTCTGAAAAGCGTTGGTAAAACAAAGATATGTAAAGAATAGCAGCAGCAGTGAAATGCCAGCAGAATAACGGCAGAGTAACAATTGAGAAACAGCAGCGCAGCAGCAAAGTAAGAGCAGAGGAAAAAGACCGCGTGAAAGCGCGGCAGGATTAGGTCCCGTCATTGAAGCAGGTGTTTCCCCCCTTTAACCCGCTTCTTTGGCGGGGCCTTTCTTTTTGTGGTTTATGCTCCCGCCAGCAGGCAGTCCGCTATGGAAAACGTCCCTGGAGAACAGAATCAGCCCTGCCGGGCCAGCCAGGATAGAATAACCAGGATGGTCATGCTGAGAATGAAGCCGTGGTGCTCGCGGTTTTTCAGCCACTGACCGGCATTCCACTCCATGCGCACATCAGGGGGGAACCGCTTGGGAAAGAATATCCCGGTGGTGCGGGTAAACTCATTCCAGGACTCGCCGTAGATTCCGGCCAGTTTCTCCTCCTCGGCCCTTATCTTGGGCACATAGACCAGGGCGATCAACAACGCCAGCACCAGGAAATTCACGGGCTCGTTGATGATGATCAGAAACCCCAGCGCCATGTTCAGGGAACCGATATACAAAGGGTGGCGGCAGATGGCATAAGGCCCGGTGGTGGCCAGGATATCGTTTTTGTGAATAACCCCGGCTGACCATGACCGCAACAGCGAGCCCAGCACCACCAGCAGGCCTCCGATCAAACCCAGGATATCGCCCGGGTCAAAAGGACGGCGCAGATGCACCCCGCCGGAAAATTCCCAGACCAACAGCGCGATAAAAATCAGGAATGTCAGGCGGATACGATATTTGAACAATAACCTGGTCGTGTTTTGCCACATACTCTGCATGGTTGCCGGATTATGTTGAGGGAGCTGGCGAACCTGCCACGTCTCCTGCCATCAAGGGGGTGAATGTATTGCTGGGAGTCGGGGCGAGAGGATTTGAACCTCCGACCTCACCCACCCCAAGGGTGCGCGCTACCAGGCTGCGCCACGCCCCGAGCCAGACTAAAAAGCATACTCGGCAATTTCACCCGATGTCAATTGCCAAGCGTCAACGTTCATTAAATAATCACGCTTTTCATACGGGGTTTCCATTACATGCGAATTATTTTATGGGATATTTGATATTATTCTGCGGCAGGGCAGCCTTAGCAGCCTCAAGACATCCTGACCGCTCTATGACCACAAACTCAGACGAGGGAGAGGGCCGTGACTGAACCGGGCAAACAACAGGGGCGGGAACGCAGAAAACATGAACGCCACCAGATCAACCTGAAAAAGACCCTGGCCACGGCCTTGGGTGAAATGCCGGTTATGGACATATCCTGGGGGGGTATTTCGTTTTTTTCGGAAAGCATGCAATCGGTGGGTGCCGATATAGAATTCTTCGTGTCTGACTCCCCACGGGAAATCAGCACCCGGGCCAAGGTGCTGGGCTGTGACCGGGTAGAGGGCGACGAGGCTGACCCCGACCATCCGTTCAGGGTCCGCTGCCAGTTTCTGGATGAGCCGGACAGCCCGGAAATCATGGCCCTGATGGAATATGTGCTGGACCAGGAAGGCATCGGAGGGGAAATTGACGCCGCTCCGGAAGCCACCCCGGAAGCCTTTGAGCCGCACCTGCAGGAAGACGATTACCTGGAGGAAGAGGAGGAGTAAACAATCCCAGAGGGGAGAACCGCCCGCCGATATTTCCTGGAACAGATGATAAGGGGGAGCACTGCCTGGAGCACACCCTGGAACACTGCCCTATGCACCATAGCGAAAAAAAACGGAAGGAAAACACGAAACTGGAACCCCTCAATAAGCCGGGTTCTGTGCCGCCATCCCAAAAGGGAGAGCGGTTGCGGCCATCTATCTAGGCGGGCCGTTTCCGGCACGCTCAAGCATCCTACCCGGCGGCTCGGCGAGCAACCTTGAACGCCGCCCTATTTGGACTTGCTCCGGATGGGGTTTACCTTGCCGGGCCTGTCACCAGGCCCGCGGTGGGCTCTTACATTAAGGTCCGGCATGACCGGAACCCCCACCATTTCAACCTTACCTGTGAGCGCCGGCAAGCCGGCCCTCCATCGGCGGTGTATTTTCTGTGGCACTTTCCTTGGGGTCGCCCCCACTGGCCGTTAGCCAGCATCCTGCTCTGTGGAGCCCGGACTTTCCTCCCTTGCGCCCGATGGCTGGCACCGGGGCAACGGCGGCCGCATTTTGGACTCCCAGTTCCGTGTCAGGCCATTATATCCCGGACAGGCGCACCGATTCAACCAGCGGTTTTCCTGCCCGCTGTTGAGGCAACAGCCCAGGGTATCGTCCGCAAAAAAAACTGCGGGAACCTCTTCTGCGAGTGTATTGGGAGAAAGAGACAGAGCCCACCCTTTTCAGGGCGGGCCGGCGATTCCTGCCGGCAGATTTCAGCCGACCTTGATCTTGAGCCAGGGGCAGGTCTGGGTCCATTCGCGCAGGCCACCTACCAGATGGAATACGCGGTGTCCCTGCCGGGAAAGCCGGATGGCCTGGCGGCTGCTGAATTCGCCATCCTTGCACACCAGCCCGATGATCTGGGGAAACTGGCGGTTTTTCAAAAGGGCGTCCACTTCCGCGGTTTCCGACAGAGCGACAACCTCGCGGAAGCCCTTGAACTTCCCGGCGGCCTGGGGAGCCCTGAGTACCAGCACCAGCATGTTCTTGTGCTCTTCGAACTCGTGGGCTGTCAGCTCCTGATAGCCGCAGCAGGTCTTGCCGCCAAGCATATCCGGGTCATCCCCGGGGTTTCTTTTTGGCATTTCCAGAACATCCATATAATTGCTCCTGTCGGTTTTTCTCGGTTCTTCCGTGTAACGCTGCCAGGTATCGCTTGCTTTGCAGTGTATTCAGCAGTGTATTCAGCAGTGTATTCAGCAGTGTATTCAGCAGTGCATTCAGCAGTGTTTTAGCACTGTATTTAACGCTAACCCATGCTCTGTCATTGAGCCTGTTTTGCGCCGGACTTGAAGCCCGCCTTGCGCTGCCGCTGTGATGTTTATCCTGGCGGGGCTTTCAGCCCGAACAGGGCCGGGTGGGCCTGGCTGCCCACGATATAGTGTACTATTACATTGTGACAGTTAGTGGTCAAGCAAAAAGTGGTCCGGTACAGCCCCCGGCAAGAGATTGCTTGCAAAAAAGAATGCTCAGCCGGTAGGATGTACCGAAGCAACCACCCTATGTGAACAAAGACCTGTCCCCCGGACAAAGGTCGTGGCCGTGCGGAACGCCAAGGGCGACCGCGGGCCGGAAAATGACACCGCATTCAACAGGAAAACGAAGATGTCCATCCAAGCCGGTTTGATATATCCCAGCCTGGCGCAGCATCTGGCGCCCTCACAGTCATTCGTCCGCCACATTACACTTAGTGTCGGCTTCTCGCTGTTCATGGCCCTTTCGGCCCAGATAGCCATCCCCCTGCCGTTCACCCCCGTGCCTGTCACCGGCCAGACCCTGGCGGTGCTGCTGACCGGGGCGGTGCTGGGACCCCGGCTGGGATTCGCGGCGGTGCTGCTGTACCTGGCCGAAGGAGCGATGGGGCTGCCGGTGTTTTCAGGCGGGCGGGGCGGGGCGGCCATGTTTTTTGGCCCCACCGGTGGATATCTGATGGCCTTTCCCCTGGCGGCCTGGCTTACCGGCCTGCTCTCCACCCGGGGCTGGGACCGCTCGGCGCTGAGAACAATGGCGGGCATGGCGCTGGGCAACGCCGTAATATACGCGCTGGGCCTGCTGTGGCTGGGTGTGTGGCTGGGCAACGCGGACAAGTTCAAGGGCCTGCCAGCCCTTCTGAACGCGGGCCTGCTGCCCTTCCTCCCCGGTGACGCAGTCAAGATCGCCCTGGCCATGGTTCTGCTGCCCTCAGCCTGGAAACTCTCCGGGCGCAAATCCTAGACAATCCGGAAGAGCCTTCCCGCCAGGGAAGGCTCTGACAAGGAGCAAATGGAAGAATCAACATCCTCGGCGGCCCCGCTGCTGAACCTTCTGCAAAGCCTGATAAACAAGACCCTGGACGCCAAACCGGCCCAGTTCGCCCTGAGCGTTCCCATGGCCGGCGAAATAACCCTGAACGTAACCAGCATTGCCCTGCATCCGGACCTGGTGGAAATCAGACTGGCCATTAACAGCAAGAATCCCATGGTGCCCAAGGAGGACAAGCTCAAGCTCAAGATCGAACAGGGCGACGCGGAACAGACCTCGCTCAGCTTCGACTCCCCCGCGCTGAACGGCCTGGGGATGCTGGTGGGCCCGGAGACCGTGGGACGGCTGCTGGTGGAGGGCATCCAGAAAAAACTGGGGGATTCCGTGTCCCAGTCCGGCCGTCTGATCGTTTTCAACCACGCCCCCCTCATTGACCGGCTCCTTACCAGGACCGCCACCGCCTGAGCCAACCCGAACCGGTCGCCTGGCAGCCAGCCGGCGCCGGGAGTTCAGCCGGAGTCCGCAGAATCCGGACCGGGCGGCGCCAGCCAGTCCGAAAGCTCCGCCAGCAGGGCCTCCCATCCCGGCCTTCCCAGCCCGGCCTCGTCGATTATGAGATGATATGGCAGTTTGGCTGACCAGGGCAGCCAGGGGGAACACCCGCGCCGGGTTGCCACCCCCCGCCTGTTATCGAGCCTGAACAGCCTGCTGCCGGGCCCGCCCCGGGCCACCAGCCGCTCCACGGCGGCTGCATCCACCAGTTCATCGCGCGGGTGCAGCGCCACGAACATCCGGGGCAGGGCCGGCAAGGGGCCCTTTTTTCCGCCTTCAAGAGCTGTCCAGCGTTGCAGCAGACTTTCCAGTCCGGCGTAGGCCGCCAGGGGAGTAAGGGGGGCCAGCCGGTACGAGGGCGGGGCCAGGCTGGGCAGGGATATTTCCCGGGGCAGAACGGTCAGCCCCAGGCGCAGCAG